>ENA-OQRA01000661-OQRA01000661.1-human-gut-metagenome-genome-assembly--contig:-NODE-661-length-20652-cov-4.149973_pt1 | contig 20652 bp, 15 predicted proteins | sample MGYA00243238_ERZ505106 | MGnify/ENA primary metagenome ERZ505106 (study PRJEB26097, sample SAMN02711298) | human gut metagenome | biome: Gut microbiome | host: Homo sapiens | place: Denmark: Copenhagen...
ACTTACTTTATGGTAAATTATCACAAAAAATAGTATAATGAAATGGAAGTATTATGAAAGAGAGGGCTTTATATGAAACAAGATAACATGTTGGCTATGATTTTAGCAGGAGGACGTGGTACAAGACTTCACGACCTGACAAAAAAAGTGGCCAAACCGGCCGTTTCATATGGTGGAAAATATCGTATTATTGACTTTCCGCTCAGCAACTGTGCAAATAGTGGTATTGACATTGTCGGTGTCCTCACTCAGTATGAATCTGTTCTCCTCAACAGCTATGCTGCTGCAGGAAGAAGATGGGGACTCGATGCAAAGGATAGTGGAGTTTACATACTTCCTCCTCGTGAGAAAGCAGATACAGGACTTGATGTATACAGAGGAACTGCCGATGCGATCTCCCAGAATATCGACTTTATCGATTCTTATTCTCCGGAGTATCTCCTGATTCTTTCCGGAGATCATATTTACAAAATGAATTACGATAAAATGCTTGAGTACCACAAAGCAAATCATGCTGATGCAACGATTGCAGTCATTGAAGTACCAATGAAAGAAGCCAGCCGTTTTGGCATTATGAATACAAATGAGACAGGCCGTATCGTAGAATTTGAAGAAAAACCTGAGAAACCAAAGAGTAACCTTGCATCCATGGGTATTTATATCTTTAACTGGAAGCTTCTTCGCAAGATGCTTCTTGCTGATATGAAGAATCCTGAATCCAGTCATGATTTCGGTAAGGATATTATCCCGACCATGCTCGCAGATGAAAAGACGCTTTTCGCCTATAAATTCAAAGGCTACTGGAAAGATGTAGGAACCATCGACTCCCTCTGGGAGGCAAATATGGATCTTCTGAACAAGAATAATGCACTGGATCTGAACGATTCTTCCTGGAAAATCTATACAGAAGATGTCACTGCTCTTCCACAGTTTATCGGTGCTGATGCTGATATTGACAGAGCTTTCATCACACAGGGATGTGTCATCAACGGAACTGTTAAGAACTCAGTTCTCTTTACAGGTGCAAAAGTTGCTGCCGGTGCAAAAGTCATTGACAGCGTCCTGATGCCGGGTGTTGAAGTAGCTGAAGGTGCAGTCGTAACCCGTGCACTTGTTGCCGATAAGGTAAAGATCGGAAAGAATGCCGTAGTCGGCAGTGCAGACAGTGAGAATATCGAACTGGTTGCAAAACGTGTAAAGGGGGAAGAGTAAGATGAGTAAAGCATTTGGAATTATTAATTTCGCAGGAAATGACGTACAGGTAAATGGTATGCTGGATTATCGTCCGATCGGAGCTTTTTCTTTCCTCGGAAGATACCGCGTGATCGACTTTCCTATTTCTAATATGAGTAACAGTGGGATTGATGTAATGCAGGTTTACGTCCGCAGAAAACCTCGTTCCCTCGTAGAACATCTCGGAACAGGACGTCATTACAACATCAACTCCAAGCGTGGAAAGCTGAACATTCTTTTTGCAGAGACCATTGAAGAGAACAATGTCTACAATACAGATATTGCCGCTTACATCGAGAACTTTGACTGCTTTGATGAGATTGATTCCGAATATGTAGTCCTTGCACCAAGTTATATGATCTATACAGCAGATTATAATACATTCCTTCAGTCTCATATTGAATCAGGTGCAGATATCACACTGATGTATCACAGCGTAGATAATGCAAAGGATCATTTCCTGAATTGCCATGCACTGGATATCAACAAGCAGAAGGGAGTTCTTTCCATTGAGCCGAACCATGGAAATACAAAGAGCAAAAATATCTTCATGGATACTTATGTAATGAAGAAAGCTCTGTTCCTTGAACTGGTTCAGAAGGCTCATAAGCTTTCTTCCATGTATACACTTGCTGATATCGTACGTGAAGAATGTGAAGAACTGGATGTTCGTGCTTATTCTCACCGTGGATTCTTTGCTACGATCACTGACTTCAACAGTTATTATGAGGCAAATATGGAACTGATCAACCTCAAGAAAGCAACAGATCTTTTCGATGATAACTGGCCGATCTACACCCGTACAAATGATTCCTGCCCGACGCAGTACTTTGATGGAAGTGAAGTGAAATCTTCCGTTATTTCCAACGGTTGCCTGATCGAGGGTACGATTGAAAATTCTGTTATCGGACGTGGCTGTATCATCAAAGAAGGAGCAATTGTTAAGAATTGTGTCATCAATGCCGATGTAGTCATCGGAAAGGGTGTCCATGTTGAAAATCTCGTAATAGACAAGCATGCCCGCCTGATCCGTGGAAAGCGTGTCATCGCAGCACCGGAAAAACCGGGATATATCAAGCGTGGCGACCGCCTGTAGGGCAACTTTGATCCATTGATCATTTATAAAGATTATTTTGTCAGCACGACTTTTGTCTTTACATAATAAACCTTCCAAAGAAACCCGCTGCTTCATGGAACTTCCATCGCAGCGGGTTTCTCATAATTTATCTCTTTTCTTCTCTACTCTTTTGAACTTTCCGGTTCTTTCTGTAAATAACCGCCAGTCCTTTCAACAACAGATCATCATCCAAAATAATCTCTCTCTTACAATGCGGCACAATCTTCTTCGCAAGTCCGCCTGTCGCAATCACGGTGGCCTCCCCTTCCAGCTCATCCTGCAGTCTGTCAATAATTCCATCGATCGCTGCGGCACTGCTGTAGATAATTCCACTCTTCATGCATTCTACCGTATTCTTTCCTATGATATGCTCCGGTGCTTCAATCCCAATCCCTCCAAGCTGGGATGCACGAGCCGTCAGTGAATCCAGTGACACTCCGATTCCCGGATAGATCATTCCTCCGATATAATTTTTATTTTTGTCAATCACACTGACTGTATTGGCTGTTCCAAGATCCAGGATCAGAAGCGGTACAGGATATTCTGCGATCCCGGCTACTGCATTCACAACCAGATCACTTCCAAGCTGTGCCGGATTATCCATACGGATATTGAGTCCCGTCTTAATCCCTGCTCCTACTACCAGCACTTCTTTCTTGAGGATCTTTTCAACTGCAAGCTTTACAATATTCGTGATCTGCGGAACAACCGAGGAAACGATCCCGCCCTCTATATCACTTCTGTGAATATGATAGATATCCAATACATTTTTAATATCGATCGCATATTCCAGTTCGGTCTTCGTACGCACTGTGGACAGACGTTCCACGAATAAACATTCATCCCCGTCGATACATCCCAGTACAATATTTGTATTTCCTACATCAATCGCTAATATCATTTTTCTCCTGCCCCTCTCTGAAACTCAGGATACGGTCAAGGATCTCTGCCGCTGTATCCTCTTTTGACATCTTGCCGAGCTGCTCATCCCGATCCTTCGTGATAATCGTTACAATGTTCGTATCACCACCGAATCCGGCACCTTCCACCTTCAGGCTGTTCGCAACGATCATATCCAGGTTCTTTTTCTGCAATTTCCCACGGGAATTTTCAAGCATATGCTCCGTCTCCATGGAAAATCCGCAGAGGAACTGTTCTTCTTTCTTATGCATTCCAAGATAAGCTAAAATATCGTCCGTACGCTCCAGCTCCAGTGACAGATTGTCTCCCTTCTTCTTTACTTTCTCATCACTGATATATTTCGGACGGTAATCTGCCACAGCCGCCGCTTTTATGATGATATCCTGTTCAGCAGCCCGTCCTGTCACTTCATCAAACATCTCCTTCGCTGTCGTAACCGGCACAACCTTCACAAACTCCGGCTTCTTCAGTGCTGACGGTCCTGTGACAAGCGTAACCTCTGCACCTCTCTGCATGCAGACCCGTGCGATCGCATATCCCATCCGTCCCGTAGAATGATTCGTGATATAACGAACCGGATCTACCGCCTCCTGCGTCGGTCCTGCGGTCACAAGAACTTTCAGTCCTCTCATGTCCTTTTCCCGTGCCACTTCCTTTAAAATATACTCTAAAAGAAGCTCCGGCTCAGGCATCTTTCCTGCCCCTGTATCTCCACACGCAAGATAGCCGACTGCCGGTGAGATTACTTCATAACCATAATATTCCAGTTTTTTCAGATTATCCTGCACGATGGGATTCTCGAACATATTCGTATTCATTGCCGGTGCAATGATCTTTCTGCATCTGCATGCCATCACCGTTGTTGTCAGCATATCATCCGCAATTCCACCGGCAATCTTCCCGATCACATTCGCACTTGCAGGTGCGAGCATGACAACATCTGCCTTTTTCGCCAACGATACATGCTCCACACTATATTGAAAATTCCGGTCAAACGTATCAACCAGACATTTATTTCCCGTCAGCGTCTCAAACGTGATCGGATTGATAAAGTTCGTGGCATTCTGCGTCATCAGCACATGCACATCTGCGTCCAGCTTCTTTAATGCACTGGCAAGCGATGCGATCTTGTATGCTGCAATACTTCCCGATACGCCTAACAGAACTGTCTTCCCCTTCAGCATCGAGTTTTCCTCCTTTTGTCCGCCTCTTCCAATATTTACGCTTTATTATAGGGCATTGAATATGAAAAATCAACGGCTGTGTATAAAACTCCCTTCCCAGGGAATGCTGTTACTGTTCCTGAATTTTCTGCTGGTGAAGATCTCTTTCTGTCGCAGATCCAGAATCAGAAACAGCAGTCAATATCAGTAAATCAACAAATCACAGGAGGTTTTTATCCATGGACGAACAGACCCGTAAACTTTTAGAAGAGTGTACATCAGGATGCAAAATGGCTGTCAGCAGTATTCAGCAGATCCTTGAATTTACTCAGGACTCAGCACTCCAGAAAATATTGAACAAATACATCGAACAGCATACACACCTGCAGCAGACAGCAGAAAGCCAGTTGTCAGCAGACGGTTTTGAGCCAAAAGATCCGGGAATGCTTGCTTCAGCATTTTCCTGGTTTACAACAGAAATCAAGCTGGGCATGAACTCTGATAATTCTGAGATTGCCAAGGTTCTGATCGATGGATGCAGTATGGGGATCAAAACCCTGGGCGAGCGTGCCAATACACTCTGCCAGGCAGATAAAAGTGCTGATTCCATTGCCCGCAGGATCATAAAACTTGAAGAAGAAATGATCCGTGAACTGGAGCCGTTTTTATAACTTGTCCAATCCTCGCCTTTCCGATATAATATAATTTGGAGGATTTTATATTATGATATGCAAATGACGAATCGTTTTTTGTTATATCTGACTAAGGAAAGAGAGGAAAAAGTATGAAAAATGCAAAATTTGCAGGTGTCCAACGGCTTCTGTCTGCTGTATTTGCTGCTACGGTAGCACTTACTTCTGTGCAGATCCCGGTCTACGCGACACCTCAGACGCAGGCGGCAGAACAGACCAGCCAACTGGTCAATATTGCCGGTGACTGCGAAATTACTGTCCCCAGTTCCCAGAGTGGCTATGGTGCGGAACGTATGACTGACGGAGACAGCAGCACAATGTGGATTCAGAACGATGGAACATGGCCGAGTACCGTGTCCTTAAAATTACCCGCCGATAATACAAAGCGGATCAAAAAAGTCGTATTAAAATTTGAATCCGGTCAGAGTGCGTGGGGAGTTGACGTAACGCTTTCTCATGCACTGAACAACGTTACCAGTGACCTGGTTATAGATAATACTGCCACGGTCACATCTTTCGATGACGGTTATGAATTTACTTATGATACTGCCTTAAGTTTTACGCATACCTTCATTGAACTGTCAAATCCGACTAACAATGGTGCTGCCGGAGGATTCTGGCCGGCACTTGCAGAGGTGGAGATCTGGGCTGAAAATGAAAGTGGTGAGGAGTCTCTTACCAATGTAGCCCCTGCTGCAACGATCACCTCGGTTGGCGGAGATTACGGCACAAAAAGCAACCTCACAGATGAGGACTATAGTTCTCTCTATGTATTTAATGGTGGTGGAATGTCCACTCTGCCAGACGGTGCATGGATCGAAATGGAACTGGATCGGGAATATCCTGTCAAATCCATGGAGGCTGCTTTTGAGCATCTGTCTTCTGACGAAAACAATTTCCAGTTTACCTTCGATATCTATGGGAAGAGTTCAACTGACACGGAATGGCAGACACTCTTTGCCGGAGTGAATGCAACCCGTCTGGATGACGGCTATCTTCAGACACTGACACTGGATTCCATCAAAAATCTCAAATCGGTCCGCATCGTCATCACCAGCATTACCAATACAGCAGGTGATCCATGGCCGGCACTTGCGGAATTTAAAATTTTCGCTGATACAAGCGGTTCCGGTTCAGAGGATACGGAAAGTATCGCCTATAAAAAGCCGGTTCATACAAATGCCGGAGGAGTTGTCTCCCGTATCAATGATGGTTCTACCATCAATACATGGACGGGTGAACGTTATCCGGCTTATGTAGATATTGATCTGGAGGCCAATTATAAGCTGGATGAGATTCAGGTTTATACTCCTTCTGCCGGTTATTCCCAGTATTCTGTCTATACTAGTATGGATGGACGGGATTTTGAGAAGTTAGCCGAAAAGTCTGACAAAGAAAACTGCCCTGCTAAGGGGGAATCTTATCAAGCAAATAAAAAAGAAGCACGAATCGTACGTGTCTATGTGGAATATCAGTCTGAATCCTCCAAAGCACTGATCAACGAGATCCGTGTGCTTGGAACTCCAAGTGGTACAGCTGTTCAGGAGACTCCTGCAGTACAGGTTGAAGATTTTAAAAACTCTGCATACAACGTAACTGTTACCGATCAGGATACGATCAATGAAGTAAAGGGAATTATTGAAAGAAGAATCGGTGCAGCTTATAAAGACTGGTTTACATTTGAACTTGCAGATGCTGCAAATGGATATGACTATTATGACCTTTCCCAGAGCAACAGAAAGATCCATATCAAGGGAAATAACGGTGTATCTCTTGCAACCGGTCTGAATTATTACCTGAAATATTACTGTAACGTCAATATTTCCCAGGTCGGCGATCAGGTCACCATGCCGAAAAGCATTATTCCGGTTGAAGGAACGGTACATAAAGAAACCAAATTCCCGGTTCGTTATTCTTATAACTACTGTACCCTCTCCTACTCTATGGCTTTCTGGGGCGAAGAGGAATGGAGAAATGAGTTAGACTGGCTTGCACTGAATGGTGTAAATGTAGTTCTTGATGCCACAGCTCAGGAAGAAGTCTGGAGACGTTTCCTTACAGAACTTGGTTATACTCATCAGGAAGCCAAAGATTTCATTGCCGGACCTGCCTACTATGCATGGGCCTATATGGCAAATCTTTCCGGTTATGGCGGCCCGGTTCATGATACCTGGTTCACTGAGAGAACGGAGCTCGCAAGAAAAAATCAGCTTATCATGAGAAAGCTCGGCATGCAGCCTGTCCTTCAGGGATATAGCGGAATGGTGCCGGTAGATATTACTTCCAAAGATCCTTCGGCAGAAGTGATCAAGCAGGGAACCTGGTGTTCTTTCCAGCGGCCAAGTATGCTGAGGACAGACAGTGAGTCTTTCACAAAATATGCAGCACTCTTCTATAAAGTACAGAAAGAAGTTTATGGAGATTCCGCTCATTATTATGCAACAGACCCGTTCCATGAAGGTGGAAATACCGGTGGTATGGATTCCGCTGTTATTTCGCAGAAAGTCCTTGCAAGCATGATGACTGCTGATCCTCACGCAACCTGGGTGATCCAGTCCTGGCAGGGAAATCCGACAACGGCTCTGCTTCAGGGATTAGGTGACAACCGCGATCATGCTCTTGTTCTGGATCTCTATGCGGAAAAGACACCTCACTGGAATGAGACCAACCCTGGTTACTACGGTGGTGCAGAAGGCGGCGGAGAATTTCTGAATACTCCGTGGGTTTACTGTATGCTGAACAACTTCGGTGGACGTCTCGGACTCCATGGACATATTGATAATTATGTTGAAGGAATCGTAAATGCCTCTAAGCAGGCTGAACATATGGCAGGAATCGGTATCACACCGGAGGCATCTGTAAACAATCCGGTTCTCTACGATCTTTTCTTTGAAACGATCTGGGCTGATGACGGAAATAACTTACAGAAGATCAATCTTGATGAATGGTTTAAAAATTATGTAACAAGACGTTACGGTGCAGACAGTGACTCCGCTTATCAGGCAATGGAAATACTGCACGACACCGTATACAATCCTGCATACAATATGAAAGGACAGGGTGCTCCTGAGTCTGTTGTAAATGCCAGACCGGGACTGGATATCGGTGCAGCTTCTACATGGGGAAATGCTGTTGTTGATTATGATAAGAAAAAACTGGAAAAAGCAGCCGAGCTGCTCCTTGCAGACTATGATAAGCTGAAGAACAGTGCCGGCTATCAATATGACCTTGCCAATGTACTGGAACAGGTATTGTCCAATACGGCTCAGGAATATCAGAAAAAGATGGCGGCAGCTTTCCGCTCTGGTGATGCGGAAGAATTTAGTACCCTTTCCGATAAATTCCTTTCTATTATTGATATGGTAGAAAAAGTAACCGGAACACAGAAAGAATTTCTTGTCGGTACATGGATCAACGGTGCAAAGAAACTGGCAGAAAATTCCGATGATTTTACAAAAGAACTTTACGAACTGAATGCCCGCAGTCTGATCACCACATGGGGAAGTTACGACCAGGCAATCAGCGGTGGACTGATCGATTATTCCAACCGTCAGTGGGCCGGTCTGACCAACGATTACTATAAAATGCGTTGGGAGAAATGGATCACTGAACGTAAAAAAGAACTTGCCGGAGAATCTTATACCAATTACTCTGCTCAGGACTGGTTTGAGATGGAATGGGCATGGGCAAGAGGTACAAATAAATATTCCGGTACTCCGAATGGTCTTGATCTTCAGGGACTCGGAACCGATGTCCTTGCTAACTACTCACTCACCAATATGCCGAAAGATCCTGCCGAGGATGATTCCAGAGATCTTCCGCTTGAAGGCATGACTGCTACAGCAGGAAGTGAACAGGCAACGACCGGAAGTGAAGGACCGGCATCCGCTGTACTGGATCAGACTACAGGTACGATCTGGCACAGCAAATGGAGCGGTGATGCTCGTGAAAATCTCTGGATCGATATCGCTCTTGGAGAGAGTAAGACGGTAACCGGACTGCGTATGCTTCCAAGATCCGGTGGTGGGAATGGAACTATCACTTCCTACCGCATCGAGATCAGTAATGATCACGGCAAGACTTATCAGGAAGTTGCCACGGGTACATGGAACAGCAGTGACAGTTGGAAGATGGTAGAGTTCCATGCCATCCAGGCTACCAATGTACGCCTCTATGCGGTAGAATCTGTATCAGACACCAGCAATATTTTTGCATCAGCAGCCGAGATTCGTATCATGGGACCAGCTACTGCAATCGTTCCGGCAGAGGAAACTATAGTAAATATCGCAACTCCTTCTAAAGAAGCAGATCTGTCATCTGCACAGGCTGCAAAGGAGACTGATAAATACACCGTCTCTACAGTCTGGAAAGATGCAACCGGAACAACAGTAACGGCTATATCAAAGGATAAGAATGCGACTCATGACTATACGGCGAAGATTACTCTCACCCCTGTCACAGGATATTCCTTTGACAAAACCAGTGTACCGGATACATTGACATTGAAACTCAACGATCAAAGAACCGTTGAAGCTATTCCGGTCACAGACAGTGTTCTCAATGATGATGGAACTGTCACAATTACTTACCAGTTCAGCAATATGTTCCAGGGAGGCTCATTACGAATGGATCAGTCTTCTCCTGAAAAATCTACGAACATGAGATTTGGATATGACTTTAAGTTACCGGAAGCTTCATCCGAAAAAGATGAGATTAGCTTTAAAGGCTGTACCTGGTATTATGGAGTAGCTGAGGATGACTTAAAGAATACCTTCTCTCCAGACAAAACAAACTTTATAACGAATCCTGATAAAAAAGGAGCTGAATACTACAGATCCAATATCGTATTCACAAATCTTTCATCCGGTGCTTATAAACGCTCTGTATATGCCAGAATCCTGGTAAAATATACAGTAAATGGAAAAGAACGCAGTGTGATGGGAACATTTGTAGATTCAAGATCCGTCAGCATGATCGTTGAAGGAATCCTTGCCAATACGAACGCAGATCAGACGGAAAAAGATTATGCACAGAAAATCAAAGATGCAATTTTAAAGTAATCATTTTTCTTCAATCATTAAAACAGGTGAAGCCGACGCATTTGCGTCGGCTTTATCTGACCTTATATCTTTTTTCAGAATTGACCATTTTTAACGGTTCACATTTGTTGTATAGTAGAGAGAGTTTGAAAGGAAAGAGGTTTAACTATGAATACAACAACAAATTCAAAACTGAAAAAGATCGTTCTTACCGCATTGTTCGCAGCACTTTCCTGTGTTGCAACTATGTCGATCAAGCTTCCTACACCGGGAACCGGCGGATATATTCATCCGGGTGATGCAATGGTAATCCTCTCAGGTGTCGTTCTCGGACCATGGTGGGGACTTCTTGCAGGCGGAATTGGTTCTGCAATGGCAGATCTCCTTGGCGGATATTTCGTGTATGTTCCGATCACTTTTGCGATCAAAGGACTGGTAGCTGTCTGTGCCGGACTCTTATATCAGAAGATCGGTCATACTTCCAAGTCACGTTATGCCGCTGTCATTCTCGGCGGTATAGCTGATATCATCCTCGTAGCCGGTGGCTACTGCTTCTGCGAATACTTTTTCCTGTATGGTTCAGGTGCATTCGCAAGCGTACCTGCCAACCTGATCCAGGGACTCGGCGGACTCATCATTTCAGCAGTCCTTTATCCGATCCTTATGGCTGTCCCGGATGTAAGACAGACTGCCAATGCGGTAAATGAATAAGGAAACGAACAAGACTTAAAATTCCTGACAGCAAAAAGAACCAGTCATTTGCATAAGCAAATAGCTGGTTCTTTTTTATATGCTCATTTCACTCCGTCCACAGTTTCGTTCATCTCAACGTCAGTGTATCGATCGGTTTCAATACGATCGCTGAGTATGCTCCCATATTCAGCACGATCTCTCCATCCTCTACAATGTACTCATCATAAGCTGTTGTATATCCTTGCTCGTAGGTATAGATCAGACGCTTCATTCGCCCACTCATCTCCATTCCTGTCAGCCAGACAGGTACTGTTACTTCTTTCAGGATACTGCTGTTATTCACAATAATAACCAACTGCTCATCCTTTTCAAACCGTCCATATGCCAGCAGATTCTTCCCTGCGGCAAGCAGCTTGATTGAACCTTTTCTGAGCGGTTTTTCCGTCTTATGGATACGGATCATCTCTTTATGAAATGCAAGCAGCTCCTGATCTTCGTGCCCCCACGGATAAGTCCTTCTGTTATCCGGGTCAGTAAAACCACACAGTCCCACTTCATCTCCGTAATAAACCGTCGGTGCACCTACCCACGTCATCTGCATCACAACTGCTTCACGCATGACCGCAGGGTTTACACCCTCTTCTGCTCCTTTTGTGCCATGCTGACTTACCCGTCCGACTTTATGGTTCGTCCTTGTAAGGAACCGGGAATGATCGTGGTTGGATAATTCATTCATTGCCACCTGCAGAGACGGGGTCAGCATACTTGCCATAAAATGTCTCATTGCCCCGATAAAATTATCTGCATTGCCCCACAGATCCGTTCTACGCTCATCACTGTGCTTCTCCATACCGGTCAAAAACCAGGTCACCGGCTCCATAAATGCATCATAATTCATCACACTGTCCCACTCGTCTCCCTGAAGCCAGTCCTGTGGCTCTCCATAATGCTCTGCAAGGATCAGTGCATCCGGGTTCACACTTTTGACCTCTTTACGGAAACGTTTCCAGAATAAATGATTATATTCATTGCTGAATCCGAGATCCGCTGCGACATCCAGTCTCCAGCCGTCAATATTATAAGGTGCAGACACCCATTTCTTTCCGATCCGCATAATGTAATCTTCCAGATCCGGTGACTCCTCATACGCCAGCTTCGGCAGTGTATCATGTCCCCACCAGCCATCATATGTCCCATTGTACGGCCATGCTGAATCCTGGTTATTATGGAACAGGAAAAAGCTGCGGTACGGACTTTCCGCACTCACATACGCCCCCTTCGGGTAATCCGGCTGCGGTTCATAGATTCTCTCTCTGTCCATCCATTTATTAAAAGAACCGCAATGATTAAATACCCCATCCAGGATCACTTTCATTCCCCGCTGATGCATTGCATCCACCAGCTTTGCAAATAACTGGTTGCTGGCTTCCAGATTCCGCAGGTCTCCGGTTCTCTGCTGATACTTCGTTGCATGGATATTGTCCTTTGCACCCTTCGGAAGTACTTCTCCGTCATCCACTACGATCTTTCCGTAATGAGGATCAATATAATCATAGTCCTGTATATCATACTTATGGTTCGACGGAGACACGAACAGAGGATTAAAGTAAATCACCTCGATTCCAAGATCCTGCAGATAGTCCAGCTTATCTATGACTCCCTGCAGATCTCCGCCATAAAAGTTCCTGATATCCATGGATGCCGGAGCCTGACTCCAATCCTTAATTTTTTTACATGGAGCTCCGATATAAATATATTCATCATCTTCTACGTCATTTGTCGGATCTCCGTTATAGAAACGGTCTACAAAAATCTGATACATGACCGCCCCTTTTGCCCATTCCGGTGTGGAAAATCCCGGCTGGATAATAAAGGAATAGTACTCTTCTGCCCGGTAGGTCACACCATACCGGCTGAAATAGCAGATCTCTGTTCCTTTCTTGATCTCAAAATAATAGCGGAACGGCTCAGTTCCCAACTGATATTCGATCTCATAAAAATCAAATTCACCAGTCGTCTGCATTTTCCATAAAGTATAGATCTGTTCTCCTGCATGGAGCTTCACCTCATCCACATCATTGTGGGCTGTACGAAAACGCAGAACCACCTTTTCATTTATCTCCGGTTCTGCCGGAATGACATAATCGCCTGTTCCATCACAAAATAATGCTTCTCTGTTCATTCTCACCCTCCTCCGCTCCTTCGTATTCTGGATTCATAACCTATGAGAGAACCTGACACTGGCAGTTTCTCCTGCATACTCTGCTATGTCAGAAAACCCCCGGCCGTCAGTTCCTTCTGACGACAGAGGGTATACAGTAAACCTTTTTCAGGCATCCGTCTCACTTTCCTCAAACAGTGCTTCAAATTCGCTTCTGGTTATCTTCTCTTTCTCAAGCAGCAGTTCTGCACACTTTTCCAATACAGGATGGTATTCCTGAATAATACTTCTTGCCTGTGCATAACACTCATCTATGATCCGCTTGACTTCTTCGTCGATCGTTCCGGCAATCTTTTCTCCGTAACCTCTTGAAGTATGACCAAAATCTCTTCCGATAAAGACTTCATCACTGTCATTGTCATAATTGATCAGTCCCAGTTTCTCAGACATACCAAACTTGGTGATCATTGATTTTGCAATCGCTGTCGCCTGCTTAATATCCTGTGATGCACCTGTTGTAATATCATCAAAAATCTCTTCTTCTGCGACACGTCCTCCAAGAGATACTGTGATCTCCTGAAGCATATGTCCCTTTGTATTGAACATATCATCTTTTTCCGGAAGCGGCATTGTATATCCGCCTGCTCCACCCGTTGGAATGATGGATACACTGTATACCGGTCCTACATCCGGCAACACATGGAACAGGATCGCATGCCCTGCTTCATGATACGCTGTGATCCTTCGTTCCTTCTCTGAAACGATCCGGCTCTTCTTCTCCGGTCCGATCCCGACTTTTACAAATGCATGACGGATATCGGACTGCTGGATGAATACCCGGTTCTCCTTTGCTGCGAGGATCGCAGCTTCATTGAGAAGGTTCTCAAGATCTGCTCCTGAAAATCCTGCCGTCGTCTGTGCGATCTGCTTCAGATCCACGTCATCCCCCAGCGGTTTATTTCTTGCATGTACTTTCAGAATCTCTTCTCTTCCGCCCACATCCGGTCTGCCGACAATCACATCACGGTCAAACCTTCCCGGACGTAAGATCGCCGGATCAAGGATGTCTTTCCGGTTCGTTGCCGCCATCACGATGATGCCTTCATTTACACCAAATCCATCCATCTCTACAAGGAGCTGGTTCAATGTCTGCTCTCTCTCATCATGGCCACCGCCCAGACCGCTGCCACGTCGTCTTGCAACAGCATCAATCTCATCAATAAACACGATACAAGGTGCATTTTTCTTCGCATCCTGGAACAGATCCCTGACACGGGATGCACCGACTCCGACAAACATCTCTACGAAATCCGAACCCGAAATGCTGAAGAACGGAACTCCCGCTTCTCCTGCTACTGCCTTTGCAAGCAGCGTCTTACCCGTTCCCGGAGGTCCCTCCAGCAGAACTCCCTTCGGGATCCTTGCTCCAAGCTGGGTATATTTTCTCGGTGCCTTCAGGAAATCAACGATCTCCTCCAGCTCTTCTTTCTCTTCTTTCAGACCTGCAACATCTGCAAATGTCACCTTGATCTCATTCTGTGTACTCATTCTTGCACGGCTCTTTCCGAAATTCATCGCTTTTGAATTTGTTCCGCCATTCTGACGGTTCATCAGCATAAACAGTAAAAAGATACCGCATAAAGTAATCAGTGACGGAAGGACTGCTGACATGATGATGGACTCTTTCGGAACATCCTCAAGACTGTATTTCACATCATTTTCCTGCAGAAATTCTTCCACCTTCCCTACGTCCGAAACATTCAGGCTTCTTACAGATGAATCATCTTTCAATGACAACGTCACCCGTCCGGTCGGCACAGCACTGTTCTGTCTGATATCTGCCGCCGTGACATTCCCCGCTTCTACTTCTTTTACAAAAGTAGAGTAGGAAATTTCCTGCTGATGCATCTGCACCTTGTTCGCCATCCACAGGATGCCTCCTATGATAAGGATGAACAGCAGGATCGAGCCCCAGTTCACGCCTCTGTATTTCTTCTTGTTCTCCAAGGCTTATAACTCCTCCTTATTCTACACCTTCCACAACTCCGATATACGGAAGGTTTCTATATTTCTGTGCGTAGTCCAGTCCATATCCGACTACAAATTCATCCGGGATCTCAAATCCCGTATAATCCACCTTTACATCCTTCACACGACGATCCGGTTTGTCCAGAAGCGTGCAAAGATGAAGGCTTGCAGGCTTTCTTCTCTGAAGTACATCCATCAGATAATACAGCGTATTTCCTGAATCAATGATATCTTCCACGATCAGCACGTCTTTTCCCTCGATGGACTCATCCAGATCCTTTGCAATACGCACTACACCGCTGGACTTTGTTCCGTCTCCGTAGCTTCCCACGCACATAAAGTCCATGGAAACCGGTACCGTAATTCTCTTTGCCAGTTCACACATGAAAAAGCTGCCACCCTTCAGTACACATACAAGGTGTACCTGCTTACCCGCATAATCCTTGCTGATCTGCTCACCGATCTCCTGGATTCTCTTATCTACTTCCTCTTCTGTCAACAGTACTCTGATATGTTCTGCCATTTTCTTTTGTCTCTTCGCTCTTAGGCGAACTCCTTTCTTATTAATTGTACCTTTAAAATACGTTTTGTATTCTCCGTTACTTTATAATATTCGCTGATGCGGTATCCCATGACCCACAGCACATGATCATCTTCTGCCAGGATCGGCAGTCTGTCGCGCTCCTTGCGTGGAATTTTCTGATCGACAAAATAGCTTTTTAATGATTTACGGATCATTCCTCCTCTGCCGTCTGTAATGGTCAGATAGTCTCCTGTCTGCCTTGTACGTATCGTCGGACATCTTTTTATTTTATCATAATCAAACCATTTCGTATACTGATTTGTGGGAACTTCTTGGTTTTTTTCAAGTCCATGGGACGCTTCCCATACGGAATATTCCAAAGTTCCCAGCACGCACTCCACTGTTTTCTTCTGTCCCGGAATCATATCCGGATCCCGCTGCCGCCAGAGCGGTGTCGCAACAGCAGTCTGCTCGTCGCTGTCCGCAGCTTTCGTTGTCTGCGTCGTCTGTATTGTCAGGATGACCTGTTCATATTGCCGTCTGCCGCGGATTCCGAAGGGAAGGCAGATCATCCGGTTTCCTTCCTGCGTAAACAGTGTCAGAAGCTCCATAATATGCTGATAGGTGATGTCTTTCTGCCCGGGAGAAAGTCTTTTTACCTCTTCATACAAAAGTCTTTTACGGATCACCGGATGCAGCGTCAGAAAAGGTTCCACCGCGATATGCACCTCTTGTGCCTGACAGCTCACATCCGGCTGCAGCGCACTGCCCGGAGCCTTTATGCTCCGTATGCATCTGTTCACTGCCTCCGCCGTCTGCAGCTCCAGATATTCCTCCGTCTCCGCCAGCATCTCCGCTGTCTGGTTCATGTGCGCCACACAGCCCCGCGCAATGTTTTGCTCCGCATAGGGTAAAATATGATGCCGTATCCGGTTCCTGGTATAATCGTCCTCATCGTTGGTAGCATCCTTACAGTAGAAAATTCCCTGTTGTGTTAAAAAGTCCTCGATCTCCCATCTCTCCAGGCACAGGATCGGCCGTATGATCCGACCTCTCACCGGAAGTATGCTCGCCAGTCCCCGGATCCCACTGCCCCGGAACAGATGAAACAGCTGCGTCTCGCTGCGGTCATTGCTGTTATGCGCTACCGCGATCTTCGTGGCTCCCCATTCCTCCGCAGCCTTGTCAAAAGCTTCATATCTTGTTCTGCGGCCGGCTTCCTCTTCGGAACATTTTTCCAGAATTGCCCGCTGCCGCACATCGGCTTCCGTCAGGAAAAACGGGATTTTATGTTCTCCACACAATTTTTCCACATACCGGGCATCCTCACCGGCTTCCGGCCGGATCCCATGATTGACATGGACCACCGCAATGTCCAGCGGGAATTCTCTCCTCCATTCCAGCAACAAAAATAAGAGGCAAACCGAGTCTGCCCCTCCGGAAACCCCGGCCACCACACGGTCACCGGGTTGCAGCATTTGATGCTCTTTTATATATGCAAATACTTTTTCTCGTGTATCCATCCATGTATTCATGATTTTACTCTATCCTAATTATGCGAAAAAATCAAGGCAGCAATCACGCATTCTCCCACAAGCACAGCACAAACACCGTCATATCATCCCGGATCCTGCCCCCACAGCTGCATATGGCATAAGAAAGTATCTTCTCTGCGATCTCCTGCGGATTCTGTTCTTCCAATGCCTCTATCATATCCCGCATCCGCTCCTCGCAATCATCCTCCAGTGCATCCAGCACACCGTCCGTCATCATGATCAACAGGTCACCCGCTGCCAGCTGCCGCACCCGGACTTCCGTCTGCGCTTTCTGAAAAATCCCCAGCGGCAGACTTTCTCCTCCGATACACTCTGTTCTGCCGCTTTCTTTCAGAAAAGTGGCCGCACCTCCGACTTTGCAGATCTCGCACTCTCCGCTGTACAGATCCAGGCTGCAGATATCCACCGTCGGATGATCTTCCTCCTCATTCTGCGCATACAATGCGGAGTTCAGCATATTTACGGATTCTTCGGTGTCGAATCCCGCCTCCAGCATTTTTTCCATGAGATCCAATACTCTGCCGCTGCCCCGGCTGGCATCTTCTCCCGCACCGGTTCCGTCGGATAACAGCAATAACAGTCTTCCTTTTTCCGATTCCAGCATGGCATACTGATCCCCGGATATTTTCTCTCCCTCTTTTACTGCCCGGCTCACTCCGGTAAGGGCCACATATTTCGGTTCTTCTGTAAACTGAAAACAATGTGGTTCCCTCTCTATGAGATAGGGACTTCCCGGCGACGGCTGCAGATGCTTCCCCAAAAGTACGGTAAGCATATCTGCTGCCTGCGATGCCTTACAGCCGGATCTCTCCGTGGAAAGTATCATGCTGATACCGTTTGCGGCAGCACCTTTTTTTCGGATATAACATAACTCTGCTGCCGCGATCCCCTCACTATGCAATGCCTGGACGAGGTTTTTTCTTCGCTTTTCCTCTACCGGCCGGTAGCACATCTCTTCTCCGGCCACTTGTTCCATGATCCGTGCGACCGTCTGCAGATGATCCCCCATGACCTGCCTGCTCTGCTGCAGCAGGCATTTCTCCAGAATACTCTGTCTGTCATCTCCCACAATCCTCACTTCGTCGTGAAAACTTCTCCCCAATTCCTCAAAACTCTCCGCATACCCCAACAGCTTCTGCCGGCACAGCATGGATACCTGTGCACATAACTTCTGTTCCGGATTTTTCTGTTCCCGTTTCCCTATCACCATGACTATTCCCCTTTCTGTCTTCACGATTATAGAGCCACTGTTTCTTTCTTTTTGTCAAATTCGGGGGAATGTTACCTTCATTTTTTGCGACAAAAAAAGCAGGTCCACTGTTGAGAATCAGTCTCCCTGCTTAATTGTCCTCTTTAAAAAGGATCTCACCTTCATACACCAGTCCCAGCTTATCCTTCGCCACTTCCTCCACATAAGCCTTGGTCTGCGTATACTTGCGATACTCCTCGATCTCTTCCGCTCTGGCGGTCTCCGCATCGATCTGTGCACTCAGGCTTGCGATCTGGGTATCATATCCTGCGATCTTCCGTTGTAATTCCACGCTTCGCACCGCAACGACTACCATGATCATCAATACGACCAGGCTCACCAGGAACAGGCTGAACCGGTTCTGATGTCTCCTGCGGTAGGCTACTCTTCTTTTTCCCCTTGCCATACGCGCATCTCCTTTCTATGAATATTTTAAGCATTTTCCGAAGTCTCGTCAACTTCTTTTTTACCCATCTTACGGATATCCGCAACGCCTTATGAATCGGGTTTAAGAGCATGTTGAGAAATCCGGAGACATATTTTACCAGGAGGGGACTTAGCGTCCTGTGATACAGATACATTCCCAATACTGCCCCCAGCACGGCGAACCATCTCAGGTTCCCATTGCTCTCCCGGAACATCAGTAAAAACACTTTTCCCGCACAATAGATCCAGAAGGCAATATCCTCCAGTGACACCATACCGTTGCCATGTGTAAAAACCCTCCGCAGAATCCGCAGTATATCATACAGAAAAGTAATCTCTATTCCCAGGAGAAACGCATGCAGCAGAAAAACATTTTCATTCATTAACGGAACAGCCTGGCGAAAAATGACTCCTGCTTCTCCCCGGATGCTGCGGTATCCGAATATACGAAGCTGTCGATCCGGCCGTCAATGTCCACTTCCCCTTTATCCAGGGTCAGCCGATTCACATGCAGTTCATTTCCGCGGATCATCAGCATCCCCTGTTCCGTCTCCAGCAGAATCTCCCGCAGATCAAAAGAAAGCACATCATTGACACCGTTCACCGTGCAGGTTCGTCTGTTGGTCATAATTATTTTATGCATACGCCCTGTTGTGTTTAAATCTTCCATACTTCCTCCCATCTGTGTCACATTGCAATTTATCATAACTATTCAAAGCTACAATTCATCTTATGGGAGTCATTGGAAATTTATACATATTTATACATAACGAAAGAGTTCTTTTGCTTCTTCTTTTTTCACTGTCTCCTGAACATCCAGCACTTCTACCTTTACTTCCTTGTTACCGAAAGAGATCGTGATGATGTCTCCCTCTTTTACATTGGCAGATGCCTTTGCCGGTTTGTCGTTGATCAATACTCTGCCGCTGTCGCAGGCTTCGTTTGCTACTGTTCTTCTTTTGATAATGCGGGAAATTCCTGTTTTCCATTTAATGAAAAATGATATGCATTTGTTTCTCCCAGATCAATTTCCTCGCAGGGAACTCCTCTTAAATCAATGATTGAGTTATGACCTACAGGTACTGCCCTCATAGGCAATGCCTGATACACCAAACCAGTAATAGCAGCCCCTCTTTTTTTATATGCCAAAGCATCCGCATACCACATAAGTTTCATCAGTTTTACTTTATAAAGACTTGTTACATTGGCAGAAGCCGCAAAATATCTTATTACATCAACAACCTTATTAAGAGACAACTCTGTATTACCATGAAACATCTGATTACCATGAAATTTCGCGTAGCGCGCTTCAATGGCTTTTCTCAGATATACATCCTGATCTTTTTCATACAAGGCTGTGGCTGCCGTCAAATACCTCTTATATGCTTCTTCCGACAAATGAGGTCTTGCATCCTGCAGCAAAGATAAAAACCATTCCGGATCCTTATCAATCTTTTTCAATATTGTATCATGCGCTTTATCCTGAACCTGATGACTTTCATATCTGGTAATTGTCTTGCCGCCCCATCCCAACAAAATGCACAAGTCGCTTTGACTTATACCATATTTTGTCCTAATACCACTTATTTCTGCTGATGTCAAAAGTCCTTCACTTTTTCTATATGCATCTTTTAATTTCACATCATTGTCCTGCATCTGCTGCTCATCCATATAAAGTTCTTCTGCCCTGTCACAGAACAGATAGGAAGCCATATATTCTACTTGCTTCTTCTTAAAAGTAGCATGCTCCAAAACAAGAACTGTCTTCACTTCATGCTCTTCCATACAGCATGTGCATAATCTTTTCTCACTTTTAATGATTTTCATGTCCATGAAAACACCTCCTAATTC
>ENA-OQRA01000667-OQRA01000667.1-human-gut-metagenome-genome-assembly--contig:-NODE-667-length-20588-cov-5.490381_pt1 | contig 20588 bp, 19 predicted proteins | sample MGYA00243238_ERZ505106 | MGnify/ENA primary metagenome ERZ505106 (study PRJEB26097, sample SAMN02711298) | human gut metagenome | biome: Gut microbiome | host: Homo sapiens | place: Denmark: Copenhagen...
CGCAGTACAGGTGAATAAGTCCTGTCATGCTTTTCCCTCCATTATACAGTAAATCCACTCCATATCGAGCGATTTTCGCACCGAATCCGCCAGTTTGTCATACTGCTGTTCCTTGTAGGCGTGCGTATCGAGTGCTTCGCCGGTCAGCATCACGCCCTTCTTTTTCGCCAGTGCCTGCGCCGTCCGCAGCGCCGCCTCCGGCGCATCGAACACACCGTGCAGATAAGTGCCGAAGGCGTTTTCCGTCTGACAGCCGTCCTCGATTTCGCCTTCCCTGCGACGCAATCGAACGAGCGGCTTTGCACTCGCGTCGCGCACGGTTTCGCCCATGTGAATCTCATAGCCCTCGACTGCCAGACCGCTCAAATCGGACAGCACGCCGTCAATCTCCAGCAGCGTACCGCGCGTCTGCGTCGTGGTCTTGCTCGGGCGGAACACCGTGTCGATCGGCAGCAGGTTCATGCCGCGCAGACTGCCGCCGCCCTCGGTATTGTCCGGGTCGGAGACCGTGCGCCCCATCATCTGATAGCCGCCGCAGATGCCGAAAACCGGCGTTCCTGCCGCGTGCGCCTTGAGCAGCGCCGCCTCCATGCCGCTCTCGCGCAGCCAGCGGAGATCCGCGATCGTGGACTTGGTGCCGGGCAGGATGATGAGATCCGCGTCCTCCAGCTGCGCCGGACGGTCCGCATAGCGGACGCCAACGCCCGGAACACGCGAAAGTGCAGAAAAATCGGTAAAATTGGACAGCCGCGGCAGCTTGACCACCGCAATATTCACGAGCGCAGGTGCGCTTTTCGTTTCCAGACGCTCGGAAAGGCTGTCCTCATCGTCGATGTCGAACCGTCCGTACGGCACAACGCCTACGACCGGTCTGCCGGTCAGCTCCTCGAGCTGTGTCAGACCCGGCCGGAGGATTTCCACATCGCCGCGGAATTTGTTGATGACAAGGCCGCGGATGCGCGCCTGCTCGTCCTCGTCCAGCAGCTTGACCGTGCCGTAGAGCGAGGCGAACACACCGCCGCGGTCGATGTCCCCGACGAGCAGCACCGGTGCGTCCACGAGCTTCGCAAGTCCCATGTTCACGATGTCGTCCTGCTTAAGATTGATCTCGGCCGGACTGCCGGCGCCCTCGATGACAATGATGTCGTTCTCGGCGGCGAGGCTGTCGAACGCCTCCTTAATAACCGGCAGGAGCGCCTTTTTGTGTCCCCAGTATTCGCGCGCTGTGCGGTTTCCGTGCGCCTCGCCCATGATGATCACCTGTGAGCCGACGTCGCTCGTCGGCTTGAGCAGGATCGGGTTCATGCGCACATCGGGCGCGATGCCTGCCGCCTCGGCCTGAACGACCTGTGCACGGCCCATTTCCCTGCCGTCTGCCGTGATGAACGAGTTGAGCGCCATGTTCTGCGACTTGAACGGCGCGACCCGGTAGCCGTCCTGTCTGAAAATGCGGCACAGCGCCGCGCAAAGCAGGCTTTTCCCGGCGTTCGAGCACGTGCCCTGAACCATGATGAGTTTTGCCATGACATCCGTCCTTCCCTATATTTCCTGTATCTGCCGCAGAGCGTGCAGCAGTTTTTCGCTCGCGTCTCTCGTTTTGACCGCCGTCCGGTAAAAGCCGGGACCGAGTCCGCGGTAATTTGAGCAGTTTCGTATCATGATACCCTGTTTTCGCAGTTTTTCATCGAGTTTTTCGTCCGAAGAGTGAAAAAGCAGAAAGTTCGCCTCACCCGGATAGACCCTGACGCCGCACGAGCGCAGGCCGTCCATGAGATACGCGCGTTCCTCCGCGATGCGGCGTGCCGTCTGCTCACGCCAGCCGTCCTGCTTCGCAGCGGCCTCCGCGCACGCCTGCGCGATGACCGACACGTTCCACGGCTGCCCGGCGCGGTAAAGTCCGTCGATGACCGTCCTGTCTGCGGTCATGCACCAGCCGAACCGTACGCCCGGGACGGCGAACATTTTCGTGTAGGCGCGGAGCAGGATGAGGCAGGGAAAGGCTTTGAGCAGTCTGGAGAGGGAATGCTGCTCTGCATCGAGCAGAAAGTCATTAAAGCATTCGTCTGCGATCAGATAAACACTGTTTTCTGCGCATTTTTGAACTATTTTACGCATCAGTTCCGGCTGCACCGTGCGTCCGGTCGGATTGTTGGGATTGCACAGATAGACCGCGTCATATTTAGACGAAATATCAGAGAGCAGCCGCTCCGTGACCGCAAAATCCTCGCTCTCGCGGAGCATATGAAAGTCGATTTTCGCGTCTGTGAGCGTTCTTTCGTATTCCGCGAAGGTCGGCGCTGTGAGCAGCACACGCTTCGGCCTGAGCACTGCCGCGAGCCGGTCGAGCACATCCGCCGCGCCGTTTCCGCAGTAAACCATGTCCGCCGGAATCCCCTCCGCTTCCGCAACAGCCTGCCGCGCCGCGCGGCAGAACGGGTCGGGGTAATGCACGCATTCATCCACAGCCCTGTGCATTGCCGCACGGACCGCCTCAGGTACGCCGAACGGATTGATATTTGCGGAAAGGTCGATCGGCTGCGCACCGAATTCGCTCACAAAAGTTTCTATATCTCCGCCGTGACAGTAGGAATAAGCCATTATATCACCTCTGAAGTGTCAGTCTGACCGCGCAGCACAGCGCAAGAGCGAGCACGCTCGCGGCGTTCATCAGGTCGATCGTCGCGAGGATATCCGTGCGGTTCACACGGCGCAGCGGGTCTCCGAACGCCGCTTTTCTGACGTTTTTCCCGAAGTAGCTCGCATCACCGCCGAGCTGGATGTGCAGCGCCCCGGCACACGCAGACTCGGTCTGGCCGGCGTTCGGGCTCTTGTGCAGATTGCGGTCGCGGCGGTAAATACGCAGCGCGCTGCGGTTGTCGAGCCGCAGCATGCCTGCGCCGGCGATGATGCAGAGCGCTGACAGCCGTGCCGGGATGAAGTTAAAAATATCGTCCATTTTCGCAGAAAACTTGCCTAAATTCTCGTATTTTTCGTTGTGATATCCGACCATCGAGTCAAGCGTGTTGACCGCCTTATAGAGCATCCCGAGCGGCGCACCGCCGATGAGCATGTAGATGAGCGGCGAAACCACACCGTCAGTCAGGTTCTCTGCAATGGTCTCTACGGCAGCCTTGATGACGCCTTCTTCGGAAAGTGCAGCAGTGTCGCGGCCGACATACCACGCGACAGCCTTTCGGCCTTTCTCGACCGACTCCTTCACGGCGCGGTAAACATGCTGCCCGGCTTCAGACAGGCTTTTTCGTGCAAAAATCAGCCAGCAAAGGATGGAATTCGCGGCAAATCCAAGCCAGAAATTAATTTTGGATAGAAATCGCAGGACGAGGAACGGAACCGCGAAGCTGACGCCGCAGACAACGATCCAAAGCACGGCACCTGCGAATATCATTGCACCTTTTCGAGGCGGAAAAAGCCGTCTAAGCAGTTTTTCCATGCAGGAAATCAACTTTCCTACGGCACAGACCGGGTGCGGGAACCACCTTGGATCACCGAGCAGCGCGTCGAGCGCAAAGCCGAGCATGACGGCACAGGTTACAGCCATTTATTTCAACTCTCCTTTAATAAACTGCGGCACGCCCGCCCAGACACGGATGACCGCATCCGCCTCCGATGCGAGCGCACAGCACAGCCGACCAACGGCTTCGCGCCAGTTTTCGTCATTTGGTTCGATCGGAACCACGCCGCAGCCAATTTCATCGCATGTTATCACATGGCCGCGCAGCGCTGCAGAAAGTTCCAGCGGGTCCTGCTCTCTTTGCAGCATTTCACGCACTTTTTCATGAAGATTATAGATTTTCGGTTCATCAGGATACAGTTTTTCTGCAATTTCGCGTTTTCCCTGAAACGAACCGCCGATGATAAGTACAGTCATAACACAAGTCCTCCGAACGCTGCAACAGCCAGGCATAAAAGTTCTGAAATCGAAATACAAAAGCCTGCCAGGTCGCCCGTTATCCCTCCAAAAGTTTGTTTTGAAAGTTTTTCATGAAAGGCATACCACAGCATGAGGAGCACGGTCAGAATCAGCGCTGCCGTCGTACCGTGCGTTACGCCGAAAAGAAGCACTCCGGAAATCAGCAAATATACCATTGTTTCCAGCAATAAAACGACCGAAACCACACGTTTATCGCTGTTTTCCGCAAATATATGTGCGAGTCCGCTATCCTTCGCGCAGGAAGAAGCTACCACCTTGCGGCCGCCCATTGCGCGCGCGACCGGGAATGCGACCAGAACAAGAGGAAACAGTCGGGAATACTCAAAAATCTGCGAAAAACAGGCACATTCAGCAAGTAAAAATGCACAAATCCACATCGGACCAAATGCACCGACATGCGGGTCTTTTAGAATAGCGAGCCGCTTTTCGCGATCTCCGAAAGAACAAAGCGCATCGCATGTATCGCACAGGCCGTCAAGATGAATGCCGCCCGAAATGCACAGCGGTATCAGTGTCGCTCCAACCGCATAAAACAGCGAATTTGCACGAAAAAAGCTGCAAAAAGCAAACCAGATCCAGGATACCGTGCTAATGATGACGCCGACAAGCGGGAGAAAAATGAGCGCCCAGCGCATCGTCTTTTTTTCCCAGTTCACCTGCGGAACAGGGATAGCAGAATACATCGAAAACGCTACAAAAATACCGCTGATTACGCTTTTCATCTTGTTTTCACTTCCTTTATCGGCAATAAAATTCCGCAAACGCTTTCGTAAACTGCATCTGCATCTCGTGCAATTTTTTCATGAAGCTCCGCAAGTCTTTGCAGATAATTTTCTGTTTCCGGCGGATAATTTCCTCCATCCGAAAAGATTTCATTGGAAACGATCACCAGCGTATCACAATATGATTTCAATTTTTCTATGCCATCAAGTATGGATTTCACACAGTTTTGTGCCGTTCCATCCGGAGAGAAAATTTCATTAGCGAGCAGATTGCCCAAATCCTCAAGTAAAATCCCGTCATAATGACGATCAATTTGCAGGCCTTTCAAATCGAGTGAACGTTCTACAGTATGAAAACCTTTTCCTTCTCGCAGTTTACGATGCCGCGCGATTCGTGCTCTGGCGCTTTTACCAAACGGCTGCATCGTCGCAAGGTACAATTTGCTGTGTGCTCGCGCACACACGATTTTTTCGGCATGTTCCGATTTTCCGGAGGCTGCTCCTCCTGTCACCAAAACAAGCATATTCTCGCATCCCTCGCCGTTCTAATTATTGAAATCATATTGTTTATTTACTCAAGCATCACTTCAATGGTTTATATGCCTCAATGCCGCTTTCATCAAATGTAGGCATTTCTCTATATGGCGCGAGCGCAAGATCAAGCAGTGCGATACCTGCCGCAGCACCGGTGCCCTCTCCCAGGTGCATCCCCGCTGTTATAAATGCCTTTTTGCCAAGTTCTTGAAGCAGCAAAGCGCTTGCAGGCTCTTCCGAGCAATGCGCTGCGATCAAATAGTCCGCGACAAGAGGACACAAGCGCACCGCGGCCAGCGCAGCAGTGCAGGAAATCACGCCGTCAAGCACAATCGGCAGACCGCATGCCGCCGCACCGAGATAAAAGCCTGTCAGCCCGGCAATATCCAGTCCGCCCACCTTGCTGATCACATCAATCGGATCGTCAGGATTCGGACGATTTATTGCAAGAGACTTTTCAACAACCTGCATTTTTTTGTGGAGGCCTTCAGAAGAAAGTCCTGCTCCCCGTCCGGTAACGCGCGCTGCCGGTGCACCCGTGAGCGCTGCTGTGACTGCCGCGCTAGTCGTAGTATTGCCAATTCCCATTTCTCCACCACAGACCAGACGGAAGCCCTGCTGCGCGCAGTTCTCTGCAAGCTCAATCCCGGTTTTCACCGCTGCAATAGCTTCATCCCTTGTCATAGCGGCGTTTTCCGCAATATTTTCTGTCCCTTTGCGTATTTTTTTATCAACAACTCCCTTAAATGAGAATTTATCTGCTACTCCGATATCCACCGGGAATACGTCCATATCAATCGATTTCGCCATCATGCACATGGTGGACCTTCCCTGTCCCATGTTTCGGGTGACTGTTGCCGTGACATCCTGCCCGCATTGCGTCACCCCCTCTGCTACGACTCCGTTATCCGCACAGAAAATAACCGCAGCCCGCGGTCGAATAATCGGTACAGGTTTGCGCTGGATTCCTGCAAGCTGAATGATCGCGTCCTGCAACAACCCAAGTCCTCCAAGCGGCATCGCAATATCAGAAAAACGTTTTTCTGCTGCCCTCATTGCTGCTGCGTCCAGCGGTCTGACGCGCGATACAGCCTCCTCGATCGTCATTTTCTTCTCTCACTCCATTCCATGCATGCACGAACAAATTTTTCTGGAAAATCAATGTTTGCACGTAAAAATAAATGCGGAAAGCCAGCATAAAGCGACTTCGTAGTGTGCACGCAAGGCCATTTTCTCCCGTTCGGTTTTTCTGCCACGAAATCATGTCCATTATTCTCGGATTTGGCATAATGAAACTCGTGCGCGCGGATTTGTCCTCCACATGCGGACAGCATATTGTCATCCTGTGCAGTCAGTGTGACATACCCGAACGGCTGCAATTTTTTAGTCAAAACTGCGTTTCCGCGAACAACGCCGACCATCTCCGCACCTTCCAGATGCTCATGAAGATAGAGAAATCCACCGCACTCCGCAATCGTCGGAAGTCCCTTTTCGATTGCATTTTTGATCGAATTTCGCATTTTCACATTGTTTGACAGCTCAGTAATATGCAATTCCGGATAGCCGCCGCCAAGGTACAGGCCGTCAGTATTTTCAGGAATGCAGCTGTCAGAAATCGGAGAAAACTCAACCAGTTCAGCGCCTAAATTGCGCAATACCTCAAAATTATCCTCATAATAGAAACAAAACGCCTTATCCCGCGCAACGGCAATACGTACCGGCTTTTTCGTCACCGGGCTGATCTTTTCCGAATCATCTGGCAGCTGCGATGCAGTGCGCGATATTTTTAATATTTGTTCAATATCAATTCTGTTCTCAGCAGCATCTGCAAGCAGATCCAGTCTGTAATTCAAATCCTTTAATTCATCTGCGGTTACGAGTCCCAAATGTCTGTCTGGAATTTCTGCCTCTGGTACCGACGGAAGATAACCCAGAACCTTCAATCCGGATTTCTGCACAATATCACGATAAAAAGGATACATTGTATCCGAAATTCCATTTAAAATCACACCGCACAGCGTGTTTTCCGCAAAATTACGAAATCCCGAAAGCATCGCTGCCAGAGAAAGCGACTGTCCCTTCGGACGCACAACCAGTATCGCAGGCGTACCTGTTTCACGCGCCAGATGCGCGGCGGAGGCCGTGTCAGTCGTGCCGGAAACGCCATCATAGAATCCCATTACGCCTTCGATTACGCCGATACCGTTTTGCGGAATGCTGCGCACAATCTGACCGCGTACTTCACGCTCACTGATGAAAAAAAGGTCAAGATTTCGGCTTGGAATGCCGAGGACTGCCTTGTGAAACATGGGATCGATATAATCCGGTCCGCACTTGAATGCTGCAAGCGGAATATTTCTTCGCTGCATCACGCGCAGAACAGCAAGCGTGACCATTGTTTTTCCACAGCCGCTGCCCGTTCCGGCAATCATGATCCGAGGTGCATTATTCGCCATATTTAGCCCCTTTTCCCGACAGGATAAACACCGGATTGTTCGCTGTCATCATCGTGTAACACCCGATGCTTTTCCCTCTCGCCGCAGAAAGCTGCGTGATTTCGACCTGCTGCAGACCGAATTCTGCAAACAGCCTCTGCGTTTCCTGCAAAGTCTCCAGCGCGATCGCATTCACGGCGATTCGTGCCTTCGGATTTTTCACCAATGCAGTTTCAATGATTTCACGCATATTTCCGCCGCTTCCGCCGACAAAAACACAGTTCGGTCTGGGAAGATCTGCAAGCACTTCGGGCGCATGTCCTTGGACGATATGCACATTAAACCCTCCGAGCTTTTGTCTATTCTGCGCAATAAGCTCGATTGCTTCCGTGTTGCGTTCGACCGCAAAGACAGCTCCGTCCATCGCTTTCCGCGCGAGCTCAAATGTAACCGCGCCTGTGCCCGCGCCGACGTCCCATACGGTATCCCCCGGCTGCACGCCGAGACGCGCGACCGACACCCATCGCACTTCCTCTTTGGTCATCGGAACCTTCGCGCGCGTCAGCATTTCGTCCCGAACAGGCTCAAACGGATTCACAGAATTCGGATTGAGGACAAGCATCACGGCAAGATCTGCGCAGGGGATTTCTGCAAGCTCCGATGCCGTTCCCTTCAACACTCTTTCTCCGGGTGAGCCGAGATTTTCTCCAATGTATACCTGCACGCCGCCGAGTCCGGCGTCTGCCAGCGAACGGCAGACGAACTGTACATTGTTGTCACCGCCTGTCAGCGCGAACGTTTTCTCATGGTAGCTGACCGCGCCGAGCAGGTCTCCTTTTCTGCCGTGAAGGCTGCGAATGCACGCATTTTCATAGCTGATTCCGATTTTTGCACACAGATACTGCATACTTGACAGGCCGCAGAACAGCCGCACTTCGCCATGCGCGAGCAGCTTTTCCCGCAGTTTTCCGGCGGCGCTGAAAAATCCAACATCGCCCGAAACCAGCAGTGCAGCTCTGTCCGCTCCGCACGCAATCGCCCGTTCCGCAAGCTCGGAAAACAGACAGATCTGCGCATTCTCGCAGATTTCTGCAAGGCGCTCCGTCGCAAACACCATTTCTGCCGAGGCAAGCGCCTGTGCGGCCTCGCCGGTCAGTGTTTCCCGTGTGCCCATCCCGGCGCCTATGATATCGAACTGGCGCATCCGCGTCCCTCCTTTTTATGCCATCTCGCTGAGTGTTTCTTCTGCCGCCTGCACCGTGCAGGCGAGGTCGTTCTGTGTGTGCACGGACGAAACGAACATCGCCTCAAACTGACTCGGCGCGAGATAAATCCCCCGCTTCAGCATGCCGTTAAAGTATGCCGCATATCGTTTTGTGTCACTTTTCTTCGCCGCAGCATAGCAGTTTACCGGCGTTTCCGTGAAATACGGACACAGCAGCGAGCCGATCTGGTTGACCTGCATCGCGATGCCGTGCTTTTCCGCACTTGCGCGCAGATGGTTCGCGATATAGCTCGCAGAGGTCTCCATGACCGTGTAGATCTCCGGGTGATCGGTGATAATATTCAGCTGAGCGAGACCTGCCGCCATGGCGACCGGATTGCCCGACAGCGTGCCGGCCTGATAAACCGGTCCGGTCGGTGCGACCTGCTCCATGAGGGCGCGGCTGCCGGCATAAGCACCGACCGGCATACCGCCGCCGATGATCTTGCCGTAGGTCACAAGGTCAGCCTGCACGCCGAAATATTCCTGTGCGCCGCCTGCCGCGAGACGGAAGCCCGTGATGACCTCATCGAAGATGAGCAGCGCGCCATGCCTGTCGCAGAGCGTGCGCAGACCCTGTAAAAAGCCGTCCTCAGGCGGCACGACACCCATGTTCGCTGCAACCGGCTCGACGATGACCGCCGCGACCGCGCCGTCATTCGCCTCGAGCAGGCGCTCGACCGATGCGAGGTCGTTGTATTGCGCCATCAGCGTGTCCTGCGCTGCGCCCTTCGTCACGCCCTTGGAGTCCGGTTCGCCCTGCGTGAGCGCGCCGCTTCCTGCGCCGACGAGCATCGCGTCCGAATGACCGTGATAGCAGCCCTCGAACTTGATGATCTTGTCTCGTCCGGTCGCGCCGCGTGCCAGACGGACCGCGCTCATGACCGCCTCCGTTCCCGAATTGACCATGCGGACCATCTCGACGCCGGGCAGCATGGAGACCATCTTCTCCGCCATTTCGACCTCAAGGCCGGTCGGCGCGCCGAAGGAAAGGCCGCAGACCATGCGGTCATACACCGCCTTGAGGATATCGGGGTGGCTGTGCCCGAGGATCATCGGCCCCCACGAGCCGACATAGTCGATATATTCCAGTCCGTCAGCATCCAGAATGTGACTGCCGAGGCCCTTTACAATAAAGCGGGGCGTACCGCCGACCGCACGGAATGCGCGGACAGGCGAGTTGACGCCGCCGGGCAGCACCCTGCCCCCCCGCTCAAACAGTTTTTCCGAGTTCGTCATATCAGCCGATGTCTCCCTTCCGAATGGCGTCCGCCAGCTCGCACGCAAAATAAGTGATCAGAATATCCGCTCCGGCACGGAAGATCGAGACCGCGCTCTCGCACATCACGCCGTATTCATCGATCAGACCGGCCTTCGCCGCCGCCTTGATCATCGCGTACTCGCCGGACACCTGATAAGCCGCGACGGGCAGGTCAAATCTGTCCCTGCACTCGCGCACGAGGTCGAGATACGGCATCGCAGGCTTGATCATCAGAATGTCCGCGCCCTCCTGCACATCGAGCTCGCATTCGCGCATGGCCTCACGGCCGTTATGGGGGTCCATCTGATACGAACGGCGGTCACCGAACGCCGGAGCAGAGCCTGCGGCATCGCGGAACGGGCCGTAGAAGGTAGACGCGAATTTCGCGGAATACGCCATGACCGGCGTGTTGACAAAGCCGTTTTCGTCGAGCGCGGCGCGGATCGCCGCCACGCGGCCGTCCATCATGTCGCTCGGCGCGACCATGTCCGCACCGGCGCGCGCATGGCTGACCGCAGTCCTGGCCAGCACCTCGAGCGTCCTGTCGTTGTCGACATAGTGACCGCACAGGATGCCGCAGTGGCCGTGCAAGGTGTACTCGCACATGCAGACGTCCGTGATGATATACAGCTCGGGCGCGATGGCGCGGAGCGCACGGATGCCCTGCTGCACAACGCCGTTCGAGTCCCATGCGGACGAGCCGTTCTCGTCCTTGTGCTTCGGCAGACCGAACAGCAGTACACGCGACACGCCGTGTGCGCGCATGCGCTCGACCGCTCGGCCCAGCATATCGGGCGAATAGTGATACTGTCCGGGCAGCGACGGAATTTCGTCGCAGATGCCCTCGCCCTCGATGATGAAGATCGGCCAGATCAGGCTGTCCGCAGAAATGCGCGTCTCGCGCACCATGCGGCGCAGCGTATCCGACGTCCGCAGCCGCCGCGGACGGAAATCCTTGTTGAACATTGATATTGTCACCCTTCCAGAACAGTTTTGCAAAGCGCGAGAAGGGCGGTCTCGGTCGCCTCCTGCGCGGTAAATGGTTTCATTTCATAGCTTTTCGCAGCTTCGGCCGTGACCGGGCCGATGCAGAGCGCGGCAAGTCCGCGCAGGTTTTCCCTCCCCACAGCTTCCGCGAAGCTGTGCACGGTGGACGCGCTCGTAAAGGTCACGCCGTCGAGCGCCCGGTTCCGGATGCGCTCACGCAGCTCATCCGCCTTCGCGCAGCAGCGCACGGTATCGTAAAGCGGTACATCCGTGACACGGATGCCGCTGTTTTTCAGTTTTTCGGGGAGAATGCGGCTGCCCTCGGCCGCACGCAGCAGGAGCGCCGCGCCGCCGCCCTGCATTTCCCGGCAGAGCGCGTCCGCGAGGTGTTCGCTGTCGTAAGCCTCGGGCACAAGGTCGGCGCTGATGCCGCAGGAAGCGAGCGTCTCCGCTGTTGCGCTGCCGATGCAGGCGAATTTCATCCCGTACAGCGCGCGCAGATCGCGTCCTGCGCGAAACAGTGCGCGTACCGCAGCCTGTACGCCTGCCGGCGAGGTAAACACCGCCCAGTCATGCTTTTCCTCGAGCGCCCCTGTGAGCGAAGCCGTGTCCCCGCGCTCATGCAGCTCGATGCAGGGCGCGGCGATGACCTCCGCGCCGAGCGCACGCAGACCGTCCACCAGTCCCGCGTTCCGCTCCTCCGGGCGCGTAACGGCAAGTGTTTTCCCGTGGAGCGGCAGCGCCGTCCACCAATCGAGCGTACCGCTCAGCGCACAGACGCGCCCGACCACGATGAGCGCCGGGCTGTGCACCCGGGCCTTTTCTGCCGCGTCCGCCAGCTCCCCCACGGTCGAAACGACCTTGCGCTGTGTGCCGCGCGCGCCATTTTCAATGACCGCCGCCGGCATATCCGGCGGCTTTCCTGCCGCCGCAAGGCCGTCCGTTACCTGCCGGAGCGCGGTCAGCCCCATGAGGAACACGAGCGTTCCGCCCGTGCGCACGAGCGCTTCAAAGTCGATGCAAAGCGGCTTCCCCGCCCGTGCGTGCGCGGTCACAATATGCACCGATGAACAGAAATCGCGGTGCGTCACCGGGATACCGGCGAACGCCGGTGCGGCGAGCGCACTCGTCACGCCCGGCAGCACGCGGAACGGCACGCCGTGCGTCTTCAGATATTCGCACTCCTCGCCGCCGCGCCCGAACAGATAGCAGTCGCCGCCCTTGAGGCGGACGGTGCGCTTTCCCTGCCGCGCAAGGCGCACCAGCAGGGCGTTGATCTCGTCCTGCGGCACGGGGTGATGCCCCATTTTCTTGCCGACGCAGATGCGCTCCGCGCCCTTCGGGATGAGGTCTAGGATGCTCTCGTCCACCAGACGGTCATATACGACCGCGTCCGCCTGTCTGAGCGCCGCACCGCCGCCGCGCGTTAAAAGCTCCGCGCCGCCCGGCCCTGCACCGACCAGAGTTACCGTTTCCGTCATGTTTCCTCCTCCGCCTGTCTGCGCAGGCGTTCCGCGAGCATGCAGCCGAGCCGCTCGCCCGTCTCCGGTGCGCCTGTCAGCTCTCCCCTGATCAGACTCCGCTCATCCGCGCTGACGTACAGGCCGCGCAGGCGCAGCATCCCGTTTTCGAGCACGGCATACGCCGCCGCCGGTGAAAAGCAGCCGCCGCCGAGCGCCCGGATGAACGCCCGTTCCGCCAGAGCGCAGACGCGCGTCTCCGCGTCATCGAGCAGCTGCGCCGCCTCGCGGCACTCGCCCTCCCGCGCCTGCACGGCAAGGATGCCCTGCCCGGCCGCCGGGAGCATTTCCTCCGGCGAAAAATACCGGCTGATGCGGTTTTCCAGTCCCAGACGGTGCAGTCCGGCCGCCGCGAGCACCAGTGCGCCGTATTCGCCGCTGTCGAGCCTGCGAAGCCGGGTCTGCACGTTTCCGCGCACCGGTTTTACCTCGATACCGGGAAACAGCTGTGCAAGCTGCACGCGCCGCCGCGCGGACGAGCAGCCGATCGGCTTTTCCCTGTCCCAGCTGCCGTCCTCCGGCAGCACGAGTACGTCTCTCGCGTCCGCCCGCTTCGGAAACGCGATGAGCGGCAGACCGTCCGGCTGCTCCATCGGCACATCCTTCAGGCTGTGCACCGTGAGGTCGACTTCGCCTGCGGCGAGCGCGCGGTCGAGCTCCTTGACGAACAGTCCCTTGCCGCCGACCTTGTCCAGCGTGCGGTCAAGGATCTTATCGCCCGTCGTTTTCATCGTCACGAGCTCGCACTCGCCCAGACGGCGCATGACCTCCTCCGCCTGCACGACCGCAAGGCGGCTGTCTCTGCTGCCAACTTTTATCATGTCATTTCCTCCAGTACCCGTCGGATACGCCGCGCCGCCTCGGCAGTCTTCGCGTGCGAGGTGCCGCGCGAGACCACGCCGACCGTCAGCTCCGCGCCCTCACAGACCGCCGGGAAAAAGAACGTCGACTCCGATGCGCTGTCCGCAACGCTCACCGGAATGCCGAGAGACGCGCAGTCCTCCGCAATGCGGTGGTTGACCGTGCGGTCATCGGTCGCCGCGACTGCCAGAAAAACCCCCGAAAGATCGCTTTTCTCGTAGCCGCGGCACAGATTTATCTCGATTTCCGCGCGTTTTTCCGGCGCTGTGACCGTGACGCACGCGCCGAAGCGCCGCAGCACAGCAGCACGCCGCGCCGCGATTTTCCCTGCGCCGAACACCGCGCACCGCCTGCCCTCGAGCGGCACGAACAGCGGAAAGCGCGGCGGCACCGTCTGCTTTTTCTCCTCCGCAAGACCGAGCTCTTCGCACAAAAACGCCTGCATTTCTGCAAGGCTGCGGCCGCTCTCCTCGCGCGGACGGGCAATGATGAGCGTTTTGATGCCGGTCTCACGCGCGGCCGCGAGCTTTTCCGCAAAGCCGCCTGTCGCGCCCGTGTCCTTGGTGACAAGGATCTCCGCGCCGGTCTGACGGATGAGCGCAGCGTTCATCCCGGCAGAAAACGGCCCCTGCATCGCGATGATGTGCGAGCCGGGAAAGCCGAGGGACGCGCATTTCTGTATCACGCCGACGCTCGGCAGCACGCGCGGATACAGCCGTTCCGCAAAGTTTTCGACCGCCGTATACGCCTCGAGTTCCTTGCTCCCGGTCGTCAGCAGCACCTTTCCGGGGTGTCTGCTGAGCCACGCGACAGCGGCCTCCGTGTCGGGCACGGTCTCCCCCTCGCCGTACCGCAGCGCCGGGCGGAGCAGCCGCTCGTATCGCGCCCCCGTTTTCGCGCACGCCGTGCGCAGATTGTCGGTCACGAGCGCGGCATAGGGGTGCGTCGCGTCGATGAGCAGCGTGTCCGCATCGAGCCGCGCCGCGATCTCATTTTCGTCCAGACGCCCCTCATGCACCGTGATGCCGGGCATCGGCTCCATGACCGCCGCGCCGTACTCGGTCGCGACAAAAACCTCCGCCGGAACGCCGTTCGCGGCGAGAAATCGGCTGAGCTCGTGCCCCTCGGTCGTGCCCGAAAAAACGCAGATCCTCATACGCCGCGGTACCCCCGGGGCGTTACCATACGGCCGTCGATGACGACCGTGCGGCTGTTGCCGACAAAGACCGTCGTGAGCATATCGACCGGCGTGTCGCGCAGCGCACCGAGCGTCGTGAGCGAAAAGCTCTCGCCCTCACGGCCGATACTGCGCACCGTACCGCACACGGTCTCGGGCGGCACGCTCTCGAGCAGAATGTCGCACGCACGCGCGAGATGATCCGCACGCCTGCGGCTGGAGGGGTTGTAGAGCGCGATGCAGAAATCCCCTGCGGCCGCGCCGCGCAGACGCTGCTCGATCTTGTCCCACGGTGTCAGCAGGTCGGACAGGCTGATGCACGCGAAATCGCAGGTCAGCGGCGAACCGAGCACCGCGCCGCCCGAGCAGGCCGCCGTGATGCCGGGGATGACCTCGACCTCGACGCCCGTTCCGGCTGCCAGCTCGATGAGCAGTCCGGCCATGCCGTACACACCGGCGTCACCCGACGAGACCACCGCAACCGTTTTGCCCTGCTTCGCGCGCTCGAGCGCCGCCGCACAGCGGTCCACCTCGCGTGTCATGCCGGTCTGGATGCGCTCCTTTCCCTCGATGAGGCTATCGATGAGGTCGAGATACAGGCCATAGCCGGCCACGCAGTCGCATGCTTCGAGCGCACGCACCGCGCGCAGCGTCATCTGCTCCTCGCCGCCCGGACCGATGCCGATACAGTAAATTTTCATCTCCCGCTCCCCTTTCCGATGTGTTCGAGACACGCTTTCATGGTTTCTACGTCGATCTTCTGCTTCATGCCGCCGAGGACAAGCTCCACCGCGCGGTTTGCGGCCAGCTCTGCGAGCGTTTCCGCGTCCCCGTCCGCGACGAGCGCATCATAGTCCCGGATGTGGCGCACGCGAGAGGCGACCGCACTCTTGAGCTGCGCAATGAGCGGCAGGGCGGCGCGGTAGTTGAGCCACGCGAAAAACTCGCGCGTCTCCTCGTCGAGAATGCGCAGCGCAGTCTCCCGCGCGGCGTTATCCGCGTCACCAAGCTCACCGAGGTCATCCAGATTGAACAGCGCCGTGTGTCCGCTCGCCGCTGCGCTCTCGATGTCGCGCGGCATGGCCAGATCGAGCAGCAGCCGCGGCGGATGGCTGAGCGCAGCGGTCTGCTCTGCCGTCAGAGTGAAATGCGGACTGGTCGTGGCGCTGACGACGAGATCCGCGCCCTCGATGCGCTCCATGCGCCGCTCATACGGCACGGTGGCGCAGCCCTGCGGCACGACGGTCTCGCCGTGGCGGTAGGTGCGGAGCGTGACCGTGACCGCGCAGCCGGCCTCCACGAGCGCACGCGCCGCGAGCCGCCCCATCTCGCCGTTGCCGATCACGACCGCGCGTTTTCCTGCGAGCGTGCCGAAAAAGCGTTCCGCCCTGCGCACGCCGGCCTGCGCCGCCGAGGCCGGCACCCCGGTCAGCCGTGTCTCGGTGCGCACGCGCTTGCCTGCGGTGACGGCACGGCGGAACAGCGTATCGAGCACTGCGTCCGCTGTTTTCAGCTCCCGTGCAAGTGCGGCGGCATCCTTGACCTGCGAAACGATCTGGTCATCCCCGAAAATCTGCGACTGCATCCCGGCCGAGACCTGCATCAGATGACGCACCGCCTCGCCGCCTGCGCGCTGCACGAGAAACGGACGGCACTCCGGCGCTCCGGCGGCCTCGCACAGCACCTCTGCCGCGTCAGGTAGCACGCGCTCCCCCTCTGCGTGCAGGTACAGCTCGGTGCGGCTGCATGTCGCGAGCAGCACCGCCGCGCAGCCGGTCCGCTCTGCGATGCGCGGCAGAACCGCCTGCACCTGTCCTCTCACCAGAGCCAGCTTTTCGCGCTGCTCAAGTGCTGCGCTCACATGGTCAATGCCTGCCATACAGAGTTTCACGTTTGTTCCTCCTCGGTCATTCTTCAAGGCAGACGCGGTATCCGCCTGCCGCAAACGCGGCTGTTACGCCGTTTTGCGCGTATTTCCGCGCGATGATCGTGCCGTTCCCGGCATTTACGACGGCAGCGCGCTCGCATACGCTGTCGACGCCCACCGTGTCTTTCACGAACTCCGACGCCGTAAATTCGCCGGGCGCGGCGTTCAGTTCTTCTGCCGAATACACGGCAAACGGCAGCCCTTGTGCGGCGCAGAAGGACACAAGGCCCGGCTCGTCCTTCTTGATGTCGATGCTCGCGACAGCCTTCACCGCCGCCAGCGACAGACCTGCCCGACCGAGCGCCTCGCGCACGGTCTGCTCGACCGCGCCTGCCGATACGCCCTTCCGGCAGCCGATGCCGAGGCTGATCACCCGCGGCACCAGATGCAGCGTGTGCGGGAACGGCTGCACTTCGGTGTCAAAACCGATGACAAAACCGCTTTCTGCCGCTGTTTTCGTGTCGATATGCGCCGGGAGCAGGCCGTCGACCGGAAACGCCGACCGCAGGCCGACCGTGTCGCCGCGCAGCAGCGCACCCGAAATGTATTTGATGTTTTCCGGGTCGAAGACCACGCATTCATGCGATTTCGCCCAGCTGTCGACTGCAAAAACCGCGCGGCCGTCGGTCGCCGTCGTGATGACTGCCGTCGCGCCCAGCCCCTCCGCGAGCCGTCCGGCAAGCTCGTTCGCGCCGCCGAGATGGCCGGAGAGCAGCGGGATGACAAACCGTCCCTGCTCGTCGATCACAACGACCGCCGGGTCATACGCCTTTCCGGCGAGATAGGGCGCGGCCGCGCGGACTGCGATGCCTGCCGCGCCCACGAAAACGATCAGGTCGCAGTCCACCATCGCCTGCTGTGCAAACCGCGGGAGCGAGGTGTTCGAGAGCGACAGATCGACCGTGCGCGCGTAGCGCTCACACAGAAAATCCGGCAGCAGCCGGGCAGCTTTCGCGGCAGTCTGTGCACCGATTTCGGTAAAGGAGACGAATTTCGCGTGTTTCATCGGCTCGCCTCACGGAAACCGGTGGTGAACGCCGGGTCATACAGCTTAGAGCGGTCGTAGCTGTCGCCAAGGAAGCCGCCGACCGTGATAAGCGCGGTTTTGGTGATGCCCTCGCGCGCTCCTGCCGCCGCAAGCTCGCCCACGGTCGTGCGCACGACCTTTTCGTCCGGCCACGTTGCCTTGTAGACGATGGCCGCAGGCGTTTCGGGCGCATAGCCGCCCTCGATAAGCCGCGCGGACAGCTTTTCGAGCTGCCCGGCCGACAGAAAAATGACCATGGTCGCGCCGTGCGCGGCAAGACCCTCGATCTGCTCGCGCTCGGGGACGGGCGTGCGGCCCTCCATGCGTGTCAGGATGACCGTCTGGCTGACGTTCGGCAGGGTATATTCTGCCTTGAGCGCCGCCGCTGCGCCGCAGAACGACGAAACGCCCGGGCAGACCTCGTATGCAAGCCCCAGTCTGTCGAGCGCGTCCATCTGCTCGCGATGCGCGCCGTAAACGCAGGGGTCTCCGGTGTGCAGGCGCACGACCGTCTTTCCCGCACGCGCCGCAGGCGCCATGACCGCGATGACCTCCTCGAGCGTCATTTTCGCGCTGTCGTAGATCGCACAGTCCTCTTTTGCGTAGTCCAGCAGCGCCGGATTGACGAGCGAACCGGCGTAAACGATGACATCCGCCTCGCCGAGCAGCTTCGCGCCGCGCACAGTGATGAGGTCGGGCGCGCCCGAGCCGGCGCCGACAAAGTAGATCATTTGCGTTCCTCCTTTACCAGAATGATGGAAAAATAACCGGAAGGCTCGTCGAGCTCGTCCAGATCGTATACTACACGCTCGCCCTCCATGCCGCAGCGCTCAACGAGCGCCGCCTGTTCGAGCTGGCCGCTCTCACGCAGCTCATCGCGCACGCGCAGCACACCGCGTCCTGCCTTCATGAGCACCTTGCTGCCCGGCAGGGCGAGACCCTCGCGCTCTCTGCCGTGCGAAGCCGGGATGATGTGCAGCATTTCGCCATTCTCACACAGGGCGCGGCCGAGTCTGGCTGCCGCCGCGCAGAACGATGGTACGCCGGGGACAAGCTCCGCCTCACAGTCGCGTGCGGCCACGCGCTTATGCACATACCACGCGGTCGAATAGACCGTCGGGTCACCGAGCGTGAGGAACGCGACAGTCTTTCCCTCACCGATGAGCGCACAGATGGCGTCCGCCGCCGCATCATGGCTCGCGTCCCGCGCCGCCCTGTCGTGCGTCATGGGCATGGCGAATGAGCGGACGGTCTTACCTTTTATATACTGCGCGGCAATATCGAGCGCGGTCTGGCCGCCGCCGTCCGACTGCGGCACCGCGACGATATCGCACTCGGACAGGACGCGGATGGCCTTTGCGGTCAGCAGCTCCGGGTCGCCCGGACCAACGCCGACGCTGTATAACTTTCCCTTTTTCATAAATTCTTCCTCAGTTTTTCGCAGAGCCGCGCCGCGCCTGCCGACTGCGCAAGCACGCCGTATTTTGTCGTAAACATAATAAATTCCGCTGCTGCACGCCCCTTGAGGCGTCTCGCGATGCGTTTTTCCATTTCGTCCTGAATGCGCGCCATCACGCTCTCGCGCACGCCCTCCCGGTCGAGCAGCTCGATGCACGCATCGACCGAGACCGCCTGCATGAGCAGCTCGAGCGTCTCGCGGCCAGCCCCGCACAGCGCCGCATGCGCGGTGAATATCTCCTGCCGCGCGTCCGCGACCGAGGAATGCGTGTTCATCACGCCTGCGGCGAGCTTAACGAGCTTTCCGGCGTGGCCGACGAGCAGGATCTCCGGATAGCCGCATACGACCGCATGATCGAAGGCTTCTCCGATATAATTTGAGCACTTGACCGCGCGTTCCAGATCAAGTTCGAGCGTTTCGCGCGCGAAATCCGCGCCGTAGTTGCCCGGACAGAGGAACGCGACACGCTGTCCAGCGGCGTACAGACTGTCCATTTCCAGACAGATCGTGTCCACGAGCGCTTTCTCGCTCATCGGCTCTACGATGCCGCTGGTACCGAGAATAGAGATGCCGCCGATGATGCCGAGGTGGCTGTTATAGGTCTGGAGTGCGAGTTCTTCGCCGTTTTCGACCGAGAGCACAACCGAAAATCCGCCTTCATAGCCATTTTCCTGTGCCGCACGCTCGAGCGCCGCCTTGATCTGCGCACGCGGGCCGGGATTGATGGCGGCCTCACCGACCGGCTCCGCGAGTCCCGGACGGGTCACACGGCCGACGCCGCTGCCGCCGTCGATGACGATGCCGCTGTCCGCGCGCCGGACGGCCGACGAAATGAGCACGCCGTTCGTGATGTCCGGGTCATCGCCCGCATCCTTGCGCACCGCGCAGACCGCCTCGCCGTCATGCAGGCTCGCCTGCTCGACCGGCAGGTTGAACGTCACGCCGCCCGGCGTGAGCAGCCGGATTTCCGCCGGTGCGCTCCCCGTCAGCAGCAGGATCGCCGCCGCCTGCGATGCCGCCGCAGCGCACGAACCTGTTGTCCAGCCGCGCCGCAGCGTTTCCGTGCCGCGGTAAACCGTGAGTGGACTCGTCATCGCGCTCCCTCCTTTTTTTCGATAGAAATGCAGTTTATATTATAGCACAGAGACGGATTTTTTTGAATACCGTTCGGCAGTTTTCGGACGATTTTGATAATTTGACAGATGACAAAGACAGGACACGAAAAAATCCCCCATCCATACGGACAGGGGATTTACATTCATATCATGTACTTTCGAGAGGGTTAGCCCCAGTCGAAGTCACCTTTTTGACAAGAAAGACCAAGCAGATCGAAGGAGACGGCGAGGCCGCGCACATGTGTACGCAACGAACCGCTTGACGACGAGCTGCGCCGGTATTCGCAGTCAAAAATTACTTAGCTTCCTTAGCAGCCTTGATCGCGTCGATCATCATCGGAACAACC
>ENA-OQRA01000672-OQRA01000672.1-human-gut-metagenome-genome-assembly--contig:-NODE-672-length-20529-cov-10.523396_pt1 | contig 20529 bp, 17 predicted proteins | sample MGYA00243238_ERZ505106 | MGnify/ENA primary metagenome ERZ505106 (study PRJEB26097, sample SAMN02711298) | human gut metagenome | biome: Gut microbiome | host: Homo sapiens | place: Denmark...
TATCGCACGCAGAAGAGCGCAGATAACGGATGCGGTCGATCATGTATTTACGCTGTTCCGGGGTAGGCATCAGCTCCGGGGCGGCCTCGTTGCCCACAGGCATATAGTGGAAGTAGAAGCCGAAGTGTGCACCCTTCTCGCACAGGAAACGCATGAACTCGTCATTGGTGACGGCGTCGATGTTCTGGCGGGTGTAGCAGATGGAGGTGCCGAAGATAATGCCGTACTTCTTGAGCAGATCCATGGCGTGCATCACAGCGGCATAGTGACCCTCGCCGCGGCGGGCATCGTTGGTCTCCGGGGTGCCCTCGATGGACAGCATAAAGGCGATATTGCCCAGACGCCGCACCTCTTCACAGAAGGGCTCGTCGATGAGGGTAGAGTTGGTGTAGATGGCAAACTGCACATCGTTGTGCTTTTCCGCCAGCTTGAGCACGTCCTTCTTGCGCACCAGCGGCTCGCCGCCGGTCAGCATATACAGGTAAACGCCCAGTTCCTTGCCCTGCGTAACGATCTTGTCCATATCCTCAAAGCTGAGGTTGTTCTTGTGGCCGTACTCACCTGCCCAGCAGCCAACGCAGTGCATATTGCAGGCAGAAGTGGGGTCAAACAAAATCAACCACGGGATGTTGCACTGGTACTTGACGCGGTTCTCGCGGATGGTCTTGGTGCCGCGGAAGAAGGCTTCGTAGCCCAGATTCAGCGCAGTGGTGCGCGCCACATGGGGGTCGGTCTGGTCCAGCACACAGTTGATGAGTTTCGTCCACTTGCTGTCGGGGTCGGTCAGCACCTTTTTGGCGTTCTCGTAGGTCTCATCGCTGAAGCCGCTGCCGTAGAACTGCTTTGCAACATCCACCAGCTGACACATTGTTTTTTCATGGTCGTGCTCGGCGCGGGAAAGCGCCACGTCCACTATTTTACCAAGTGCAGCACGCTGCATCTTGTGGGTCAGATTCTCAAGAGATGTATTCATAGCTTTTTCCTCCCGAAATGATTCCTTTGGAAATCCTTATTTTGCTTGACCACATCTTACTACTTTGCGTGCTTTTGTGCCATAAACAGAAAATACGCCGTGATGGAAAACCCATCACAGCGTACCCTTTGATAAAATTTTATTGAAACCGCACGGACAAAAAGTGCTTCATTCCTCTATTTTCAGGCTGCCGGTGCTCAGGCGGCACAGTGCACGGCGGAAATCCCCGTGGATCATGGTGCTCACGCGCTCCACCATCTTCTTGGGGTCGTTCTTCATATCCCGGCGGATCCATTCCAGCGTCATGCCTACCAGTGCATACTTGTAAAAGTCGACAACGAACTGTTTGTCCGCATCCTGCACGGTGATATTGTGGCATTCACTGTCTGCAAAGTCCTTCAGGATGGGGTCCAGCAATCTGTAAAGGTACTGTTCCACCTGTTCCCTGCCCACCGAGCGGTAAACGTTGAGCACAAGGGTCTTGTTGTCCTGCAGCTGGTGCAGAACGTCCAGATAGGCTTCGCTCCATGTACCAAAGCCCCGGCGGCCTTCCATCGCCTTGGCGGCATCCTCTGCCAAGATCCAGTCCACCAGATCGTAAATGTCCTTGAAATGGTAATAAAATGTCATGCGGTTTACCCCGCAGTCCTCGGTGATATCGTTGATCGTGATCTTGTTCAGGGGCTTTTCCAGCAGCAGCTTCTTCAAAGATGCCTCCAGTGCCCGTTTTGTCGTTTGTGACACAAAAACCCATCCTTTCCCGGCAGTCGCCGCTGCCGTTTCCGTGAATGATACCCCATGATTCATTTTACCGCAAAATGTGACCTTATTTCAAGTAAAGATTCTTACCTTTTTATGAAGTTTGTGTGTGCACTGCCCGCTGCGAAAGTGCTGTTTTTACAACATATCCGCCAAAAATAAGACAAAAGTCTTGATTTTCTCCCGCCCTATGCTTAGAATGAATAAGAAGCAGAATTTTATGCAGTGCATACCTGCCGAGGGAGGGTTATTATTATGATGAAAACCATTGGGTTTTTAGGCTGTGGAAACATGGGCGGGGCTATTGCCCGCGCCGTGTGCAAGGCTACCGAGCCTGAGAATGTATTTCTGGCTAACCGCACGGCTGCCAAGGCCGAGGCGCTGGCCGCAGAACTGGGCTGCCAAACGGCTACCAACGCCGAGGTCGCCGGTGACTGCGATTTGATCTTTCTGGCGGTGAAGCCCCAGATGATGGAAGCCGTGCTGGAGCCGCTGCGGTTCATCCTTGCCGAGCGCAGCAATCGGTTCGTGCTGTGCACCATGGCTGCCGGCCTGCCGGTGGCACGCATTCAGGAGATGGCGGGCGGCGACTACCCTGTCATCCGCATCATGCCCAACACCCCGGCATCGGTAGGTGAAGGCATGATCCAGTACTGCTCCGTCAACGTGACCGCCGAGGAAGAGGAAGCTTTCTGTCAGCTGATGGCTCCCGCCGGGCGTCTGGACGCCGTAGCCGAGGGCATGATCGATGCTGCAAGCTGCGTTTCCGGCTGTGGCCCGGCATGGGTGTACCAGTTTATTGAAGCGCTGGCCGATGGCGGCGTGGCCTGCGGTCTGCCCCGGGCAAAGGCACAGGAGTACGCCGCACAGATGGTGCTGGGCAGCGCAAAGCTGGTGCTGGAAAGCGGCAAGCACCCCGGTGCGCTGAAGGACGCTGTGTGCAGCCCCGGCGGCAGCACCATTCAGGGCGTGCGGGTACTGGAAGAGCATGGGCTGCGCGGTGCGGTGATGGATGCCGTGCTGGCTGCTTACGACAAAACAAAGGAAATGGGAAAGGGTTAATGGAATCATGCGCATCGTTGTGAAAGTTGGCACCTCCACATTGGCATACCCCACCGGGCGGCTGAACATCCGCCATGCAGAGGAACTGGTCAAGGTATTGAGCGATTTAAAGAACGAGGGACACGAGGTGATTCTGGTGTCCTCCGGCGCTATCGGCATGGGCGTGGGCAAGCTTTCGCTGCCTGCACGCCCCAAAGATACCACCACCAAGCAGGCCTGCGCCGCCGTGGGGCAGTGCGAGCTGATGTACACCTACGACCGGCTGTTCAGTGCCTACGATCACACGGTAGCGCAGATCTTGCTTACCGGCGTAGACGTGGAGCACACCGAGCGCCGGGTGAACATCCAGAACACTCTGACCCGTCTGCTGGAGCTGGGTGCACTGCCCATCATCAATGAAAACGACAGCGTTGCCACCGATGAGATCACCTCCATTGGCGATAACGACACGCTGGCCGCTATTGTGGCCTGCTGCTGCAAGGCCGACCTGCTTGTGCTGCTGAGCGACATCGACGGTCTGTACACCGCGAACCCCCACACCCACCCGGATGCGGCACTCATCCCGCTGGTGGAAGAGATCACCCCGGAGGTGATGGCGCTGGCAGACGGTGCAGGCTCTGCACTGGGCACCGGCGGCATGGCAACCAAGCTGCGGGCTGCCCGCATGGTGACCGGCAGCGGCGCAGATATGGTGATTGCAAACGGCGCACACCCGGAGCTGCTGTATGATATCGCTGCGGGCAAGCCCATCGGCACCCGCTTTGCCGGGCACAAGCAGCCCGCACTGTCCACACAGGAGGTTTGAGCTATGACAACACAGGAAATTCTGGAAGCCGCCCGCGGGGCAAAGGCTGCGCTGGCACTGGCTGACGACGCTACCCGCGCACAGGCACTGCACAGTATGGCTGCGCAGCTGTGCAGCCCGGATAGCATAACGGCCATTCTTGCTGCCAACGCCGATGATATGGCTGCTGCAAAGGGACATATCAGCGAAGTGATGCTGGACCGTCTTGCCCTGACCGAAGAGCGCATCCGCGCCATGGCAAAGGGCATTGAAGAGGTTGCCGCCCTGCCCGATCCGGTGGGCCGGGTGCTGAAGCGGGTGGAGCGCCCCAACGGACTGGTGATCGAAAAGACCGCCGTGCCCATGGGTGTGATCGCCATCATCTACGAGAGCCGCCCCAACGTGACCAGCGATGCCGCCGCCCTTGCCATCAAGAGCGGCAACGCCTGCATCCTGCGCTGCGGCAAGGAGGCATGGCGCAGCGCCAACGCCATCGTGCAGGCACTGCGGCAGGGGCTGCGGGAGAACGGCCTGCCGGAAAATGCGGTCTGCCTGATCGAGGACACCACCCACGCTTCCGCCAACGCCCTGATGACTGCCGTGGGCTATGTGGATCTGCTGATCCCCCGGGGCGGTGCAGGGCTGATCCGCGCCTGCGTGGAGAATGCCAATGTGCCCTGCATCCAGACCGGTACCGGCATCTGCCACATTTTTGTGGACGATACCGCCGATCAGGCCAAGGCACTGGACATTATTGAAAACGCCAAGGCCAGCCGCCCCAGCGTGTGCAACGCCGAGGAGGTGTGTTTGGTGCATTCTGCCATTGCGCAGGAGTTTCTGCCAAAGCTCGCGCAGCGTCTTGGCCCAGACCGCGTGGCTGCGGGCAAGCTGCCGGTAGAACTGCGGCTGGACACACGCGCCGCCGCCATTATTCCCGGCACACCTGCCGGCCCTGCGGATTTTGACACCGAGTTTCTGGACTATATCCTTGCCGTCAAGGTGGTGGACAGCGTAGACGAAGCCATTGCCCACATTGCGCAGCACTCCACCGGCCACAGCGAGGCTATCCTGACCCGGACACAGACAGACGCCGACCGCTTTACCGCTGCGGTGGACAGCGCTGCCGTGTATGTGAACTGTTCCACCCGCTTTACCGACGGCGGAGAGTTTGGTCTGGGCTGCGAGATGGGCATCTCTACCCAGAAGCTGCACGCCCGGGGCCCCATGGGGCTGGAAGAGCTTTGCAGCTACAAATACGTTATCCACGGTGACGGGCAGATCCGCTGATCTCCCCTGTCCCGGCTTCTTCATAATTTTTTTACAATTCTGTCCGGCCTGCGGGCGCGGCAGAGCAAGTTTTTCATAGTTGAAAAAAATTTCCTGTACAGGCCGATGCAAGCTGTTTTGGCCTGTATTTTTGTTTTATCGGGATGGACTGTGTTTCAAAACAAGCACATAAAGTGAAAAATATTTCACTTCTCCCAGAAAATGGATGTCCTTGGATAGTGGTATGTATCCAAGATTTTGCTATTTCTCACAATGTTAAAGTATTACTTTTATGTTTTTATAGGTCAAAAAAGCAAAATTTTCTCTTGACAGAGCGTTTTTGATGCGGTAAAACTATATTGTAAGATTTGATATCGATTTCACTACCGTTTCACGGGAATTCAAAATTCGTACATCACAACTGGTACTATGTAAAAATAAGTAAAGGAGAGAGCATCCTATGACGATCGCAATTCTTGCCCACGATTCCCGCAAAGAACTGGCTCTGCAGTTCTGTACCGCTTACAGTGCCATCCTTTCCCGCAATAATGTTATCGCCACCGGTACCACCGGCCGGATGCTTGCGCAGACCACCGGCCTGCCGGTGCACTGCTACCTTTCCGGCAAGCTGGGCGGTGTGCAGCAGATCACCTCCCGCGTTGCCTGCGATGAGGTGGATCTGGTGCTGTTCTTCCGCGACCCGCTGAAGGCCGATGCCGCCAGCCTGACCGAGCAGAATCTGCTGCGTTTGTGCGATATGCACAGCGTCCCTATTGCCACCAACATTGCTACCGCAGAGGTGTTGCTGCGCGGTCTGGATCAGGGAGATCTGGACTACCGCGAGGGAATGCACCCGGCCTTGATCGAGCCGCTCCCCGCCGTGCAGGCCCGTGCCGTGTAAGCGTTTATTTGTGTGTTACTTTGTGTATAGAGGGAAAAAAGGAGCTATCGCAGCGTGTTGTGCGATAGCTCCTTTTTATTTGCGTGTTATTTTCCCGCCGGGCAAGCATTACTCCTTAAAATATGCTTTCTGGACAGCCAGCAGCACACCGGCGCGGCTGGCGGCAAAGTTCAAGCCGCCCTGCAGATAGCAGGTATAGGGGGCACGCAGGGGGCCATCGCAGGAAAGCTCGATGGTGCTGCCCTGCGTAAAGCTGCCGCTGGCCATGACCACCTCGTCGGTATAGCCCGGCTCCGGGCTGGGTTCCGGGGCGGCGTAGCTGTCCACGGGGCTGGCAGCCTGAATGCCCTGACAGAAGCCGATGAGCGCCTCTGCCGTACCGGCATCAAAACAGGTGACGATATCGTTGTGATCCTCACAGTAGCGCGGGATGGGCTTTTTGCCCAGCAGCTCCAGCATACACTGGGCGTAGATGGCGGTCTTGATGGCCTCGCACACCACGCCGGGGGCGTAGTAGAAGCCCAGATACATATCCCGGGGGGTCTCCAGCGTGCAGCCCAGCTCCTTGCCAAGGCCGGGGGCATTCAGGCGGTAAGCACACAGTTCCACCAGATCCCTGCGTCCTACGATGTAGCCGCCGGTGGGTGCAATGCCGCCGCCGGGGTTTTTGATCAGGCTGCCCACGGCGATATCCGCGCCCACCTGACAGGGCTCCTGCGTCTGGGTGAACTCGCCGTAGCAGTTGTCCACAAAGATGATGATCTCCGGGTTTGCGGCGCGGGCGGTATCGGCGATCTTGCGGATTGTAGACAGATCAAAGGCGTTGCGCTGTAAATAACCGCGGCTGCGCTGGATGTGGCACACCTTTGCGCCGGGGGCTTTCTGGGCGATCAGATCGTAGTCCGGGGTGAAGTCAGGCTTGAGGGGAGCTTCGTCGTAGTTTACGCCGTAGTCCATCAGGGTGCCGGTACCCTTGCCCTTGCCGTCCAGACCGATGACGCCCTCCAGCGTATCGTAGGGGCGGCCGGTGGCGGCCAGCAGGGTGTCCCCTGCCCGCAGCAGACCGAACAGTGCCACCGCCAGCGTGTGGGTGCCGCTCTGGAACTGGCTGCGCACCAGCGCGTCCTCTGCGCCCATGACCTGTGCAAAGATCTGCTCCAGCTTGGCGCGGCCGGTATCCCACAGACCGTAACCGGTGGTGCCCAGCATATCGGTGGAGGACATCTGGGTATCGGCAAAAGCCTTGAGCATCTTCAGCTGGTTGAAATCCCGGATTTCCTCCATCTGGCGGAAGTAGGGCTGGCACATCTCCATAGCCTTTTCGTCCAGCGCCAGCACCTCGGGCTTATAATCAAAAAAGTGGTTCAGAATCGACATTATAACGTGATAGTTCCTTCCTGTTATTTTTGGGTTCTTGCATTGCAATGCCAGTTCTTCCTTTTGGGAGAACTGGCATTTTGCGTAAAAAGCTTTATCATTTCTCGGGCACATAGCGGGCGTACTCGGCCTGCTTTGCAAAGCCGAGACGGCTATAAAACCGCACCCGCTCCGGTGCACAGAGGAATACCGGGTGCAAGCCTTCGGCGGCAAGACTGTTTGCCATTTCCACAATGAGCCGCCCGCCGATGCCTTTGCCCCGCAGCGACTCTGCGGTCTGCCCGCAGGCCATGTAGGCTTGCCCGTTGCACAGGGCATAAGCGCCCACAGTGCAGACGACTGTACTCCCCTGCTCCAGCGTCCATGCCACTGCCCTGCCCCGGCTGCGCTTTGTGCACAGTTCTGAGTAAAAGTCTGCCTGCCGGGCGGAGTCTGCGGGGTAAAGCGCCTGTGCCACCCGGGCGGCGGGCGCTTCCCGGCAGAGGGTCAGCTGCGCCCACAAAGCTTCGTCCACGGCGGGCAGGGGCAGCAGCCCGCCCTGCGGCAAGCCGAACACCGTCAACGTTTCTGCCTTGTGCCAGCCGTCCGGCGGCGGGCAGACGGCTTCGTCCAGAATGGCGCTCTCGCACCCGCAGAAGGATAAAAAGCTTGCCAGCTCTGCGGGGTTTGCGTGCCCGGCCAGCCATGCCGTGCTGCCGGAAAGTTCCAGTGCCAGCGTAGGGCCGGCATAGAACCGCCATGGCTGGCTATTGCGAAAGAGCGCGCAGTCCAGCGGCAGCAGAGCGTCCAGCACCGGCAGACCCCGGCAGGCATTTGCGAACCGGGTGCGGCGCTTTGCATCCTTTACCTGTGCGATCACTTGAGCGCGTTGACGATCTTTTTGAACTCGCGGCCGCGCACCTCAAAGTTGGGGTACAGGTCAAAGGAAGCACTTGCCGGGGACAGGATGATGATATCTCCGGGCTTTGCGGCGGCGCGCGCCAACTCTACGGCGTGCTGCATATCATCTGCGTGCTGAATGGGCAGCGCAGTCTCGTCAAAGCCGGGGCACTCCCGCACAGCCTGCTCGATGCGGGGGCCGGTAGCGCCCATCAGCACCAGATTTTTGACGTGGGCAATGATCTCCGGTGCCAGCGGCTCGTAGGGGATGTGCTTATCGTAGCCGCCCGCGATGAGGATGACCTTCTGGTCAAAGCTGCGCAGACCGGCAATGGTGCGGGTGGGGCTGGTGCCGATAGAATCGTTATAGTACAGCACACCGTCCAGAGTGCGCACCGGCTCGATGCGGTGCTCCACACCGGTGAAGGTGCTGCCCACCTGACGGATGGCTTCTACGGGCACCTCGCCCCACACGGCAGCGGCAGCAGCCAGCAGGTTTTCGATGTTGTGCAGACCGCGCAGCTTGACATCCTTCTGGGCAAGGAAGGGAGTCACGACGCCATCCTCGGCCATGCAGAGCATCCCATCCTTGCGCAGGAAGGCACCGTTGTCGGTATCATGCAGGCGGGTAAACCACACCTGCTTGCCCTTGCAGTCTGCCTGCATGGAGCGGCTGATCTCGTTCTCATACCCCAGCACGGCGCGGCAGGGCTGCTTCTGGTACAGCAGGATATTGCGCTTGGCATCAATGTATTCCTGCATATCCTTGTGGTGATCCAGATGGTTCGGGGTCACATTGGTGACCACGGCAATGTTGGGGCTTGCGTGCATACTGATCAGCTGGAAGCTGGAAAGCTCCACCACAGCCACGTCCTCCGGGGACACCTCCGGCAGCATGGGCAGCAGGGCTGCGCCGATGTTGCCGCCCAGATGCACCTTGCGGCCTGCAGCCTCGTAGAACTTGGAGATGAGGGTGGTGGTGGTGGTTTTGCCGTCCGAGCCGGTCACTGCCACGATCTCGCAGGGGCAGAAGTCGAAGAACAGTTCCACCTCACTGGTAACCATGGTGCCGGCAGCCATGGCATCCTGCAGGGGCTTTTCAAAGTAGCCCACAAAGCCCGGGGTGCGCATGATGATGTCCTGTCCCTTGAAGCCGTCCAGATAGTTTTCGCCAAGGCTCAGGTCGATGCCCAGTTCCCGGATGGTGGCAGCGTAATCGCCAAAGTCCTCCACGCTCTTTTTCTGGTCGCATAGGGTCACATGAGCGCCCAGTTCCACAAACTCCTTGATGAGGGTCTTATGGCTGACGCCTGCGCCGATAAAGGCGACCTTTTTGCCCTGAATAAGCTGGGCAAGCTTCTGCTGATCTTTCTGCATAAAAACAGTTCCTCCTCTATAGGATCATGGTATAACACCGCGCCGCACGGGCAGCACGGGGATCACTTTGCTGTACCATTATAGTCCATTTGCGCGCAATTGGCAACGGAAAACCGCACAGTCTGCTTCAAAAAGCCCGGTAAATTCACAAAAAGGCAATTGTTTTTTCTGCTGCTTTCTGCTACACTTGTCGTTGCAGAGCGTTTTTTGCCGTTTCTGCGCGAAGATGAACGGAATGAGGTTGTTCTTTTTGAAACGATGGTTGCGTTTTACCGCAGCGGTGCTGGCTGCTGCGTTTCTTTTTGCCCTGACCGGCTGCGGCAGCTCCACAAACTCTGCCAGCTTTACATGGTTCGTGGACAGCATCCCCGCAAATCTGGACCCGCAGGTGGCTTCCGGTGCGTCGGACGTGATCGCCTGTGAGAATCTGTACGGCACGCTGGTGCGCAAAGACCCGGACGGCGAGCTTGTGCCGGGGCTCTGCGAAGAGTGGACGGTGTCCCCGGACGGGCTGACCTACACCTTTACCCTGAAGGACGGCTTGCGCTACGCTGCCGCCAAGGGTGCAGCTACAGAGTACGATATTACCGCCGAGGATTTTGTGTTTGCGTTCCGGCGCATTTTCCGCGCCGATACCGCCTCGCCCTATGCGGTGGAGTTTTCGGCTATTCAGAACAGCGCCGCCGTGCTGGCGGGGCTGGCGGACGAAAGCAGTCTGGGCGTTTCAGCCAATGGGGCACTGTCGTTGGTGTTCCGGCTGAGCGAGCGGGACGATAACTTTTTGGCAAAGCTGGCCATGCCCGGTGCAGCCCCCTGTGACGAGGCCTTTTTTGAGAGCACCCGGGGCACCTATGGGCTGACCGACAAGACTACGCTTTCCAGCGGGAGCTTTTATCTGTATAACTGGACGGCAAACGGCCTGTTTTTGCGCCGCACTGTGGAAAGCCCCCTGGTCGGCAGTCTGCGTCTGGTGCAGGACACCAGCGGCAGCGGCAAGAGCGCAGCCCAGCTTATTGCCGATGGCAAATGCTCTGCCGCGCTGGACGAGAGCGGCGAAGCCACCAGCTTACAGACGGTGAGCTATTCCGACACCACATGGGCGCTGCTGTTCAACGCGGCGGAGGGGTCGGTGTTCCAGAACCAGCAGCTGCGGCAGGCGCTGGCCGGTATTGCCCGGGAAAACGCCGATGTGCCCTCCAGCGGCCTATACACAGCCGCAAAGGGGCTTGTGCCGGATGGGCTGACCGTGGATGGGCTGGACTACCGCGAAACTGCCGGCGATCCTCTGCCCTCTATCCCTGAGCCGAAGGCCCTGTATCTGGCTGCCCGGCAGGGCATGGCTACCTCGGATTTTTCCGGCGTGACCCTGCTGCTGCCCAAGAACGCCGGACTGAGCGAGCTGGCCGACCAGATCAACAGCGCATGGCAGAAGGAGTGCTCCCTGTTCTTCTCGGTGGAAGAGGTTGAACAGGACGAGTTTGACGCCCGCATTGCCGCCGGGAAATACACCATTGCCCTTGCGCCCATCCGTGCCGAGGGCGGCAGCGTGTACCAGATGCTGCAGCAGTTCACTACCGCAGGCGGCAGTCTGACCGGCTATGCTGATACCGTTTATGCCGACCGGCTGGCACTGAGCGCCCAGCAGACCGGCAAAGCCCGCTGTGCCCTGCTGGCGCAGTGTGAGCAGCAGCTGCTGGAAAGCTGCACCGTGGTGCCCCTGATGGCGCAGCAAAAGCGTCTGCTGCTGGCAAACGGCGTGCGCGACTTGGTATTCGACCCGTTTTTCCCGGTGCTGGATCTGACTTGGGCCAAAATGAGCTGACCGCAAATTTCGTGCGGAAAAGCCTTGACATTCCTGCCCTGCTTTGTTACAATAATGGAGCACTTGCAGGGTTAGCTCATCCGGTAGAGCGACTGCTTCCCAAGCAGTAGGCGGCGGGTTCGAGTCCCGTATCCTGCTCCAAAATATAGCGGTGAAACGTTCAGAATTCGTTCGTTTCGCCGCTTTTTTGTTTGTGTACATTTCAAAAAATGACGTAAAAATTCGTGCTAACGACTCGTAAACTCCCCCATAAACTGACAAAAAACACTCCCGGGCTTTTGCAGAAAGTCCGGGAGTGTTTGCGTTCAACTGATTTTATATCGTGTTACTTTGCCACGAGTTCGGCGGCAAGGGCGTCCATCTGTGCTTCGGCGGCAGCGTTGGCGGCAGAGCGGATGGTGACCACATTTTCGCAGAGGGTAATGTTCTTCATGCTCTCCAGTTCGGCACGCATAAGCTTTGCAGCCATGGGTGCCCAAGTGCCGTTTTCCATCAGGCCAACGGTGCGGTTCTGGAAGCTTTTGGTCTTGAGGTGAGCCAGCAGGTTTTCCATCGGCGGGAAGAGGAAACCATCATAGGTGGCACAGGCCAGCACGATCTTGCCGCAGCGGAAGGCTTCGGTAACGGCGTAGGAAACATCGGTACGGGTCAAATCCATTTCCACCACCTTTGCGCCCTGTGCGCGCAGCTTTTCAGCCATGGTGTGGGCGGCAGCGCGGGTGTGGCCATGGATGGAGGCGCTGGCTACCAGAACCTTTTCCGGCTCCTCGGCCTTGTAGCTGGACCAGAGATCGTAGTAGTTCAGGTACTTGCCCAGATCACCGGTAAGCACCGGACCGTGCAGCGGGCAGATGGTCTTGATGTCCAGTGCCGCAGCCTTTTTGAGCAGTGCCTGCACCTGCGGACCGTACTTGCCCACAATGTTCAGGTAGTAGCGGCGGGCTTCGCTTGCCCAATCGGCATTTTCGTCAAACTTTGCCACCGCGCCAAAACGGCCAAAGCCATCGGCAGAGAACAGCACCTTCTCACTGCTCTCGTAGCTGACCATGACCTCCGGCCAGTGCACCATGGGAGCAAACACAAAGGTAAGGGTGTGGGTGCCAAGGCTCAGGCTCTCGCCGTCCTTCACCACCACGCGGCGCTCCGGGGCAATGGCATCTGCACCAAAGAACTGCTCCATATACTGGAAGGTCTTGGCGTTGCCCACCACCTGCATCTCCGGGTAGAGGGCTGCCAGCTTTGCCACGTTGGCGCCGTGGTCCGGCTCCATGTGGGAGACCACCAGATAGGCGGGCTTGCAGCCGCCCAGTGCTTCGGCAAGATTTTCCAGCCAAGGCTCGGTAGCGCGGGCGTCCACCGTATCAAGAATGGTGGTCTTTTCGTCCAGAATAACATAAGAATTATAGCTGACCCCGGTGGGCACCGGATACTGGCTCTCGAACAGGTCGATGGTGGTATCGTCCACGCCCACACCAAGGATGGCTTCGCTGATTTTTTTCATGCTCATACCGTTCAGACTCCTTTTGGGTTTATGTTGTGCCGTGAATTGGCAAATATTTCTGAGAACAATTCCTATTGTAGCACATCGTCAGAAATTTCGCAAGGGATAATGCGGGGAGCTTCTGCGCATCAAAGCTCTTCCCCGCTCTCCGGCAGACGCGCTGTTACCGGTCTGCCCGGCTCGGTGTCCAGTTCCAGCAGGGTGGCGGCGGTGTTCTCGTCCAGCGTCTGCACTGCACGCAGCTTGCGGCTGATGGCGCGGCTGCGCACCCCGATGAGGTTATCCAGCTCTTCATCGGTCTGGCGCAGGCGCTGCTGCATCTTGGAAAGCCCCTGCCCGAACTTATCGAACTCGGTCTTGACCGCACCCAGCAGCTGCCACACCTCGCCGGAGCGTTTCTGGATGGCAAGGGTCTTGAAGCCCATTTGCAGGCTGTTGAGCAGCGCCGCCATGGTGCTGGGGCCGGCCACGTTCACCTGATAATCCCGCTGCAAAACTTCCAGCAGCCCGGCGTTCACCACCTCGGCATACAGACCCTCAAAGGGCAGAAACAGAATGCCGAAGGCCGTGGTATAGGGCGGCTCCACATATTTTTCCCGGATATCCTTTGCTTCGCTGCGCAGCACCAGTTCCAACGCGTGGCGGGCGTTTTCCACCGCCTGCGCATCGCCGGAAGCCTGTGCGTCCTGCAAGTGGGCATAGGTGTCGCCGGGGAATTTGGAGTCGATGGGCAGCCAGACGCTGTTGCCGTCCACACCGGGCATACGGATGGCGTACTCCACCCGCTGGGTGCTGCCGGGGATGGTGGCTACGTTGGTGTCGTACTGCTCCGGCGCAAGGATCTCTTCCAGAATCGCGCCCAGCTGGATCTCGCCCAGAATGCCGCGGGTCTTGACGCCGGAAAGTACCTGCTTCAGTCCGCCCACATCCGCGGCAAGGCTCTGCATCTCGCCCAAGCCCTTATACACCTGCTCCAGCTGGTCGTTGACCGCCTTAAAGCTTTCAGTCACCCGCTTTTGCAGCGCGTCCTGCAATTGCTCGTCCACAGTGTGGCGGATCTCGTCCAGCTTCTGGGCGTTCTGTGCCTGCATGGCGGCAAGACCGTCTGCCAGCGCTTTGCGCATTTCCTCCAGCTTGCGGGCGTTGGAGGCTTCCAGCCCCTGCAAACGCTGCTCCATGGTCTGCTGCTGGGTGTTCTGCCCTGCCGTCAGGGTGCTGCTCATACCCTGCACTGCGGTTTGCAGGGTATCGCTGATGTGTGCCATTGCGGCCAGATTCTGCTGTGCCTGCTGTGCCTGCTTTTCTTCCAGCACCTGCGCCTGTGCTTCCAGCTGCTGGCGCAGCCACTCCTTCAGGGCTTCATCATCCTGCCGGACGGCGGGCTTGCCGGTGCGGTACAGCAAAAGCGCCTGCAACAGGCAAATTGCTACCAGCAGAAGCGTATACAGTCCTGCCAAAAATTCCATAGACATTCTCCTTTAACTCAAAAATCCGGGTCTTGCGGTAATGGCAGACCCGGATGTGCTTATACTTCCTGATGCTTTACGATTTCGTGTGTAGTCTCCACCTGCTGGCCGTACAGACCCACGCCGTCCACCTCCATCTCGCCTACCTGATTATCACAGGGGTCGGCGCGGAAGGAACACATGGGCGGGTCGAAGGGGGCGCAGATGTCGCTGTTGGCCACCATGCGGTCGGTATCCAGATTGCCGAAGTAGTGCAGACGCATCTTCTCGTTGCCCGCACGCGCCATAGACGCACCGGCAGAGCAATCGGCGTACATCCAGCCCTTGGGGGCAATATAGAACATTGCCCAGTCGTGGCAGCCGGCTGTCTCCGGCCGTGCCACCATGCCGCTCTGCCACTTTGCCGGGATGCCTGCAATGCGGCAAAGTGTGATAAAGGTAGCGGCCATCACGCCGCAATCGCCACGGCGGCTGCGGGCGCAGTTATCGGTGATGTTCTCGTGCACAAAATACATGGGCTGGAAGTGGTAGTGCACGTTCAGGGTGACAAAATCATAAATGCGCTTTGCCTTCTGCACCGGGTCGGTGATGCCCTCGGTCAGCTGCGCAGCCAGTGCCTTCATATAGGGGGTAAAGGCGATGTGGGGCAGCTGCTCGGCGGTGTCGAAATCCGGCTGCACCGGGTCGGCGTGCAGCTCCAGCGGGGCGGCGTAGTGCGCGGTGCTGCGGTAGCTGTACTGTGCCCCAAAGCGGCAGTTCTCGGCAAGGTCTGCCTCCCAGTATGCGGTGCGCTGGGGTGCAGTTTCCGGGGCGATATAAGTGGGCTGCACGGTAAAGCTGTCCAGCGTGATATTGCTCTGCGCCGGGCAGGCAGCGGGCAGCGGCAGCCACACCTTGACGTGCACGGTGTCTCTGCCTTCGGCCTTTGCGGCGGCAAGGGCACGGGCAAAGGTCTCATCGGTCATGCCGATGCTGGTGCGCAGGGTGATGTCTGCACTGACTGCACCGGTGCGCACCATCTGGTCGTGCTGGGGCTCAAAACGATCCCAGCTGCGCTCCGGAACGGGTGCGTTCAGCTGACGGGCGGCAAGGTCGGGATGGGTGGCCACCAGCGTTTCGGCAGCGCGGTAGATGTAGCGCTTCTGCCCTTCCACAAAGCGCCAGTCCATCTGTCCGGCAGCGTCCAGCGCGGCAAATTCCTCGGTGGTAAAGTCCCGCAGGGTGGCCTGCAGCTGGTTCAGCAGCTGCTCAGCGGTGAGAGTATAGTCCTGCGGCAGACGGCGCAGAATTTCCCGGTGCGCCAGCAGACCCTGCCGCCATGCATCCACGCCGTGTGGGGTGGGGTTTACCGGCAGCGCACCCTGCGGGTGCAGGGGCTGGTTCTGGCTGGCAGTCCAGTCCTCGGCCAAGCAGGCATCGATGCGCGCAATGGCGGCGTTATAGTAGCCCGCCTCCTTCAGGCGGCGGATATCGTCCGGCAGCTCCATGTTCAGGTATGCAAAACAGGTATTCCAGTCCTTCATATTCTCTACTCCTTTTCCCACAGCAGAATGCCGCGCCCGGCATACGGCTGCATCTGCCAGTACAGATGCGCCACTCTGTGCATTCTTGTCCCTTTATTGTATCACAAATGAGGGGGATGTCAAAGCAATTTCTGTGCAGTCCGCTTCTTGTACCATCCGGCAAATTCTGCTATACTGGAATTTATCCGGGAGTGGAAAGAGAATGCGGGCAATTTTTTGGCCCGCCGAGGATGAAAGTATGGATAAGATCATCATCCGGCCTATGACGCCGGAGGACTGGAGCACGGTCTCCAGAATCTATGTTGAGGGCATTGCCACGGAATACGCAACCTTCCAGACCGAATGCCCGCCCTACACCGCGTGGGACGCTTCCCACACAAAGGAGTGCCGTCTGGTCATTCTTTCCGGCGGAGTGCTGGCGGGGTGGTGCGCCCTGCACCGGGTAGATCCCCGCTGGTGCTACCGGGGCGTGGCTGAGGTAAGCATTTATGTAGGCGAGCAGTTCCGCGGGCACGGGCTGGGCTTCCAGCTGTTGAGTGCCCTGTGCGCCGCTGCCGAAAAAGCCGGGTACTGGACGCTGCAATCCACCGTTTTGCAGGATAATGCCGCCAGCCGTGCGCTGCACGCCAAGTGCGGCTTCCGGCTGGTGGGACGCCGGGAACGCATTGCGCGGGACTGCCGCGGCCGCTGGCTGGACACCTATCTGATGGAGCGCCGCGCCGCCGCAGACGAGCCGGAGGGGTTCAAAAAGCTGTGACCAGCCGCTTGGCGCAGAATTATTTTTATTTGCAGAGGGGGAAAATCTGCGGATTTTCCCCCTCTGCCTTTTCACGGCGTATATAGTATAAAGCAGAAGGAGCCGCTGCACTTTTTGGGTGCAGCGGCTCCTGTTATTTGCAATAATTCAATTTTACCACTCGTCGTATTCGCCGTCGGCGTTTTTGGCGGCAGCCACACGGCTGTGCTTGAACATACTTTCCACCACAGCACAGTACTTATCGGCAAGGCAGACGATAATGGCCTCGCGGCAGCTGGGCACATGACGGAAGGTCAGCGGCCACATATGGCTGGAAATGATGCTCTGTTCCTTTTTGGTGATATGGAACACCTGTTCCGCATTGACGCAGGCACGACCCGGGTGGGAGAAGCCGTGCATCTCGAACAGGCGGCGGATGCCGTGGAAGGTGCCTTTTTTGTGCCAGTCATACAGGTAAAAATCGTGCAGGAAAGCTCCGACAGCCAGCGAGGTCTCGTCTGCACCCAGATGCAGGCGGTGGTTCAGCCAGCAGCTGACCAGCACCACGTTCTTGCAGTGCTGATAGGTGGTAACGTCCCCGTGCTGGATGAACTCCCGCATCTGCTGCACCTTGGGGTTCTGATCGTATTTTTCCAAAATGGCATAAAGCTGTTCGCGTTCCGTAACAGAAAGCTGCATGAGCAAAATTTCCTTTCAACTCAAAATGTCAGGAGCGGAGCTGCACCGGGTTGGAATTGCCGAAGTTTTCGGCCTTGGAGGGGTTTGCCCGCTTGAGGGTCAGATCCACCAGATACTGCTTGCCATCGCCCAGTTCTTCCAGCTGAGCAAGCTTTGCATTGGCAGCGGCTTCGTCCGGGTACCACTGGATCAGGAAGAAGTTTTCCGCTTCCACCCCGTAGTACAGCCAGAAGCCGTCTGCCCGCAGCAGATCATCCAGATGATCCACCTCTTCGCCGTCCGGCAGGCCAAGACCTTCCTCTGCGTAGAGGTTTTCCGGCTCCACCTGCAGCATCTCAATGACCTGAATGGAGCTTTGCAGATACTCGTCCTGCGAGGTGCTCTTATCCGAGCGCTCCCAGCCGGTGAGAAATGCCTGTATGAGCAGATCGCGCACCTTGATGCGCGGCAGTGTGGGATCCATAACCATTTTTGTTTCCTTCTTTCGTGGTTTTATCCCCGTTGGACAGTATACGGCATACGCCTGTGCAAGTCAACGGTTTATTTGTGAATTTTTTGTAGGTATGACTAAAATTTACACACGTTTTTCCTGTTTCAGTCGGTTATCTCAGGCGTGGAAGGAAAAGGTATCGTTCAGCCATTCCACCGCAAGCTGCACCCAGCGGTTGCGGTGGGCGCTGTCGGCGTCCACCTCCGGGGTGGAGATGCTGGTGCCGTGGCATCCCTTTTCAAACAGGTGTGCTTCGCACGGTACGCCCGCCTTGTGCAGGGCACTGAGCAGCAGCAGAGTGTTTTCCACCGGGACAGTTTCGTCCTCCATGGTATGCCAGACGAACACCGGTGGTGTGGCGGGGGTGATCTTATCCTCCAGCGTAAAGCGCTGGTGGGCGGCAACATCCTGCGTACCGGTCAGCTGCACAAAGCTGCCCCGGTGGGCGTATTCCCCGGCGGTGACCACCGGGTATGCCAGCAGCAGGGCGTTGGGGCGCGGCTGGTCTGCCATGCCGGGGATCTCCCACACTGCACCAGACAGCGCCAGATGCCCGCCCGCCGAAAAGCCGCACAAAGCGATCTGATCCGGCAAAATATTCCACTGTTCTGCGTGCTGCCGCACAAGGCCGATGGCCTGTGCCAGCTGCCGCATGGGCAGCGCATCCCGGGCACTCTCCCCTACTGCGTAGTGCAGCACCGCCGTGTGATACCCGGCCGCCGCAAATTGCAGCGCTACGGGGTCGCCCTCCCGGGGGCTGACGTGGGTATAGCCGCCGCCGGGCACCACCAGCACCAGCGGGCGCTGCCGGAAGTGCGGCATGGCCTCCACGCTCTCCCGCAGGTAGAGCGTCAGCGTACCGCCGCCGGTCAGTTCCAGTTGTTCAAGCTGCATTCAGGCATCCTCCTTATAAAAGCCGTGCCGCCCCTCCGGGTGGGCTGCGATAAATTCTGCGCATAGGTCTGCACAAATGCGGCACAGCTCCGGGCAGGGGCGCTTTTTATAATAGTCTGCAGTGCGTTCCTCTGCCGCTGTGCCCCCGGCAGGGGCAGCACCCGCCTTTGCCAGCAATTCCCGGCAGATGATGCTGCCGCCGTTGCGGGCGCGGTACTGCTCTGCCGCCTGCTGCACCAGCGCGTACATCCGGGATTTATCTTTGGGGTCGGCGGGGTCGGCATAGACCATGCTCAGCACGGTCACCACGCCGCAGAACGCCCCGCACACCTCCCGCATCCGGCCAATACCCGCGCCAAAGCCTGCGGAAAGGCGCAGCGCTGTTTCCTCGGTCAGGCCAAGCTGGGGTGCAAACGCCGCCACCACGCTCTGACTGCAATTATAGCCCTTTAAGAACCATGCGTAGGCGGCATCGCCCTGTTTTGACATTTTCTCACATCCTTCCGGCATACTCGCTCCATTATAGCACAGTCTGCGCAAAAGTGGGAATGTCTTTACAAGAAAATTTCGTCCTTCATATAAGAAACGATCCGAACGCGCCGTTTCGTGCACGCGAGAACAAATTTTAACTTTTTATGAAAAGCCTTGATTTTCCCTGCAAGTCGTTGTATATTAGCACTCAGAAGTTATGAGTGCTAAGCATCCTGGCAGTTTACCGGGTACGGCGCACCAAATATGTGATAAAAGAGGTTTTGTATTATGGCCAAGAAAGAATTTCAGGCAGAGAGCAAAAAACTGATGGACATGATGATCAACTCCATCTATACCAATAAAGAGATCTTCCTGCGGGAACTGATCTCCAATGCTTCGGACGCCATTGATAAGCTGTACTATAAGAGCCTGACCGACACCTCCGTGGGCATGAACAAGGGCGATTTCCGCATCCTCATCACCCGCGATAAGGAAAACCGCATCCTGACCGTGGAGGATAACGGCATTGGTATGACCAAGGAAGAGCTGGAGCAGAATCTGGGCACCATTGCTCACTCCGGCTCTCTGGATTTCAAAAAGGACAACAAGGACGAAAACATCGATATCATTGGTCAGTTCGGCGTAGGCTTCTACTCCGCCTTTATGGTGGCCGATAAGCTGACCGTCATCTCCAAGGCTTACGGCTCGGACGAGGCTTGGCAGTGGGAGTCCTCCGGTGTGGACGGCTACGAGATGACCCCCGCCCAGAAGGATACCGTGGGCACCCAGATCATTCTGCACATCAAGCCGGATACCGACACTGAGAAATACGACAGCTTCCTGGACGAATACGGCATCGTGGCTATCGTGAAGAAGTACAGCGACTATGTGCGCTACCCCATCCAGATGGAACGTGAAAAGAGCCGTCAGAAGCCGGAACCGGACCCCAAGCCCGAGGACTACAAGCCCGAGTGGGAGACCTACACCGAGTTGGAGACCCTGAACAGCATGATCCCCATCTGGAAGAAGCAGAAGAGCGAAGTGACCGACGAGGAGTACAACAGCTTCTATAAGGATAAGTTCGGCGATTACGCCGATCCCGCCCGGGTCATCGTGAGCCGCACCGAGGGTACTGCCAACTACAACGCCCTGCTGTTCGTGCCCAGCCACCGTCCCTACGACTTCTACACCAAGGACTACGAGAAGGGTCTGGCACTGTACGCTTCCGGTGTGCTGATTATGGAAAAGTGCGCCGACCTGCTGCCGGATTACTTCAGCTTTGTAAAAGGCATTGTGGACAGTCAGGACCTGAGCCTGAACATCAGCCGCGAGATGCTGCAGAAGGACAGCCAGCTGAAGCTGATCCACAATGCACTGGAAAAGAAGATCAAGAACGAGCTGCACGCCATGCTGAACAATGACCGTACAAAGTACGAGGAGTTCTGGAAGGAGTTCGGCCGTCAGATCAAGTTTGGTGCATACTCTGATTACGGTATGCACGCCGAGCTGCTGCGCGACCTGCTGCTGTTCTGGTCTGCCAAGGAGCAGA
>ENA-OQRA01000674-OQRA01000674.1-human-gut-metagenome-genome-assembly--contig:-NODE-674-length-20454-cov-4.845728_pt1 | contig 20454 bp, 10 predicted proteins | sample MGYA00243238_ERZ505106 | MGnify/ENA primary metagenome ERZ505106 (study PRJEB26097, sample SAMN02711298) | human gut metagenome | biome: Gut microbiome | host: Homo sapiens | place: Denmark: Copenhagen...
AGCTGCCGGAGCGGTGCTTAAGCCGCAAGGCGGGAATTGTGCGGTGTTGCCTAAAATTATAATCCTGTATCAAAAAGCTCAGGCTGTTCCCTGTTGGGGGCAGCCTGAGTTTTTATACCATGGAAAATCATTCCGCCGTTTTACAGATTCAGCATATACGTTTCCATTTGCATCGTCCTTACCGCCACTCTTCATGATTCTGCCGGAACAAACGGCAATTCAATGTTTTCCTCGTCCACAGGCGGGGTTTGGGTTGCGCTGGGGGGCGGGGTTTCTGTCGGTTCCTTCGTGTTGTCCGCCGGTTCGCCGTCACCATTTTCTGCGGGCGCGGCACTGGCGGTGGGCTGACCGGCGGCGTTCAGCACCGGTGTTTTTTTCGTTGCGGGCTTCTGGGTCGGCTTGGGGGCAGTTGTCTGCTGCGGGACAGTAGTTGCCGTGGGCTGCGGTTCAGCCGTCGCGGCGGGCTGCGGCGTGGGCTCTGCCGGGACGGCATCATTCGTTTCCGCCTGCCGGGTCGGCTCCGGGGTTGGCCGGGTACCTGCCTGCGGCCGGTGCAGTGCAAAGGCAGCGGCAAGCACCACGGCAGCCACCACAACGGCCAGGACTATTTTTTTCTTCATTGCTGTTTTCCTTTTTATATTTGGGGGCGTTGCGGCATCAGCCTGCCACGCTGTAACGCTGTGCGGCGGTGGTCAGGTCATCCAGCGCGCGGAGCAGGTTCAGCAGCGGCAGCTGGCTTTCATCCACCGCTGCCAGCGCGCGGACCATATCGCCATAGCTGAACACCCCATAGCGCAGGATGCACAGGTCCGTCCCGTTTTGCCGCATGGCAACCACCGGCATGGCATCCGCGCGGCGGAACGCAATGGCCGGTGTAACGACATAATATACCTTTTTGCCGTCAAAGCGGGTGTTGGTATCCACGGGCTGCAATTCGGTTTCGGGCTCACCCGCGTTCCAGGCAAAAGTAAAAGTGCATTCCGCGCCGTCCGGCACCATAAAATAATGGCGGATCTGGATAACGGGCTCCAGCAGCAGGCTGCTGCCGTAATAATCATCGGTCTGGGTGCCGCTGCTTTCAAACTGGTAGCTGCCCCAGTTGGCCGTGGAGTTTGGCTCCGCGGTGCCGGCTAACGCATCGGTCCGGTAGCCAAAGTACAGCTGCGCTTTGCCGCCATACACCAGCAGGGTGCCGGCCAGCTCCTTTGCCTGTTGGGGATAATCGTGTTCCAGCAGGTAGTTCAGGTAATCCTTTACGGTGTAAGTATAAACCGAGCCATATTTACCGTTTACCACCATCCGGGCTTCAATATCATCCGTCAGCTGTTTGGCGGCCACCTGGCAAGGGAAAGCGGTGCAGCTTTTGCCGTTTACTTCCACCTGCTTTGCATCTGCCACTGCCACCTGTGTTACGTTGGAATCCGGCAGGGTAAACTGCATGGCGGCATCCTGCGGGGTATCTTCCGGCAGGGTAACGTAAAAATAAATTGTGACTGTCTCCCCCAGGCTCAGGCTGTAGCCTTCCAGATGTTCGCCGGTCTGGGCGGTTTCCGGGGTGGCGAGATCCTGCGGCGGCGGAGTTGGCACGGCAGGGTCAGGCCGGCCGGTTTCGGGGGTGCTCTGCGGCGGATCCGCCCAGGGGATATCCTCATCCGTTTCGCTCACCTGCGTCTGGATGCTGGCCGTATTTTCCTCTGCCAGCGCGGCGGCAGGCAGCGCGGCACACAGCACCACCGCCGCCAGCAAAGCCAGCAGGCGCTGGGGCCAGCTTTTTTGTTTTGTATGGTTCAAACTCAAGGTGTTTCCTTCCTGTTTTTTGTTTTATCTTCTCTTTTTTATCCCGCTAAAGGCATCATCCCTGGTTTTTGGCCAGCAGCGCTGCTCCAATCACCCCGGCGCGGTAGCCGAGGGTGCAGGTGATAATGCGGGTGTGCTTTTGGGCGTAAGCATTGCCAAAAACCATTGGTCCCACCGCGGCGCGCAGGGGAGCCAGCAGGTTCTCCCCCTGGTTGGCCACCCCGCCGGACAGACCGATCACTTCCGGGAAGAAGATGTTAATCATGTTGGCAACGCCCACCGCAAGGTAATGGATGTACTGTTCCACCACGGCTTTGCCTGCGGCATCGCCCTGGGCGGCGGCATCAAAGGCGGTGCGGCCATTTACCCCGCCGCTTTGGGCGGCTATACCATGCAGGGCGCTTTCGGGGTGGGCTGCCATGGCTTCTTTGGTCATGCGGATCAGGGCGGTGGCACTGGCCAGGCTTTCCAGGCAGCCGGGGCGGCCACAGGTGCAGCGCGGGGCATCCGGGGTGTCCAGAATAACCATGTGCCCCGGCTCCGCCGCTGCGCCGGTGTAACCGGTCAGCAGCCTGCCGCCCAGCACCACACCGCCGCCCACGCCGGTACCCAGCGTAATGATCACTGCGCTTTCGGCCCCTTGGGCGCAGCCCGCCAGTGCTTCGCCCAAAGCGGCGGCGTTGGCATCGTTGGCAAGAGCAACCGGCAGGCCGGTTCTGGCGCGCAGATAATCCCCCATGGCAAAATCATGCCAGTCCAGATTGTTGGAGTAGCGCACGAGGCCGCCATCCACCGTGCCGGGGCAGCCAACGCCAATGCCCGCTACCAGCTGGCCCTGTGCCAGCTGATTGCAGAGGGCTGCAATATCATCGCACACGGCCTCGGCCGGGCGCGGCAGTTTGGTGGGGGTGCTCGCTTCCTTTATAATAGCACCGTCTGCATCCACAAGCGCAGCTTTGATATTGGTTCCCCCAAGGTCCACACCCAGATAATACATGATTGCAGCCTCCTGTACATAACATTTTTTTCAGTGTAGCAGATTGCCCGCCCCGGCGCAAGAACCTGTAGACAAAAAAGCATCCAAAAGTAAACCCGGCACTACCCACTGCTCTTTGTCGGGTCGTGCCGGTTGGATTTTATTTTTTATTAGTGGCTGCTCATCCGTTCAGTTTGGCGTAACGCCTTCTATATTTTCATATGAATACCACAGCAATCGTACAACAATAGCACAACACAAACAGGATTTAAGGCAAAGAGCTGCAGGCAGTATGATGCGGGAATGATCAACCAGCAGGGTTCCGGCTGCTCCGGCGCGATGAGTGCATCACGCCCTACAATCGGTCCAATGCCTTATCGCAGTATGTTAAGCATGTGGCCGCTATATTTTTTCAAAACCCCTTATCGAAAAAACTGCCCGCACAACGGCTTATCATACCGTGTACGGGCAGTTGATTTATCATTATCTACTTTTCTCTCAGGTCTGGGTCGATAAACGCAACCCCACCTGGTACCCCAGCAGGGTGCGGGTTTCCACCGGCTGATGGCGGATGAGGGAAAGCAGCTGCTGTGCGGTACGGCGGCCCAGCTGTTCGGCATCAAAAGAGACCGCCGTGATCTGTGTCGTACACTCCTGCAGCGCTTCGTCGTCATACAGGGAGGCAAGGCGGATATCCTGCGGCACGCGCAGGTTCAGCTGTCTCAGGGTGCTCAAAGCCAGCAGGGCAACCTGGTCATCCATGCACAGGATGCAGTCCGCCCCACGCTGTACCGCGAGCTCCACAGCGCTGGTGCGTAGATCGTCGCTTTCCAGCTCCAAAAACAGCAGGCTCTCATCAATCTTGCAGCAGGCGCGGTCATGCGCCTGCTTATAGCCTTCCAGGCGGGACTGGTTGACGGTGTACAGCATGGATCCGCCCAGCAAAGCAATGCGGTGCAGGCCCTTCATCAGCAGCAGGCTGACCAGCTCGCGGCAGCCGCCCACCTGATCATGGTCCACCGAGATGACATCCTGGTCAGCCGGGCGGCCAATGGCAACAAAGGGGATGCCGCTTTTTTGCAGCATGGGGATCAGGGGATCACGCTCCAGCGTGCGGGCCAGAATCACGCCATCAATCTTGCGGTTGACCAGTAGACGCTGCATCGGGCTTGTTTCCTGCTCGCCCACCATCGTCATCAGCACATCATAATCATTGCGGGTGGCAATATCGTACACGGCGCTGACGGTTTTGCGCAAAAATGGTGCGGCAAGGTTGCCGAACTGGCGCGAGAACACCAGTGAGATATTATAAGACTGCTGGGTTACCAACCCGCGTGCCAGCATATTGGGCACATAGTTTTTCTCTTTGGCGTACTGGACCACGCGGGCGCGGGTCGCTTCGCTGACACGGCCATTGCCCGAAAGGGCACGGGATACCGTGGTCTTGGACACGCCAAGGTCTTCAGCCATCTGGCTGATGTCAATTTTTTTTCTCCTTCTGTCTGTTTACGGCGCGGCATGGGTTTACTCCTGTTAACGTTTGCTTCTATAAGATCTTCTTTCTGTCCTTGCCGGTTTTCCGCCCCACGGGCAGTTCCCAGGGTACTGTTCCAGAAACCAGTCCCCCACCCCGGCCATTCCCTACTTGGTCAATGGACTTAACATATTATACCACATTTCCCTGGATCATGGTAGCCCCCTGTGCAAAGAAAGCAAAGAACACGCTACCCCAGTATGGGGTCATTATATCATTCCTGGCTCTGCTTTTCAACCGATTTCTGGCTCTGTTTCCGTTTTCCAGTGTGTTTTATAACCTGGTAAAGTTTTCTTATTTTGTCCGCATCCTGCTCAGTCATCGTACCTGCGCCAAATTGGGCGGCTTGGGCCAATGCCAGCAGAGCTTCGGCATCCTGGGGTTCAAGGGTGGGGACACAACTTTGCAAAAATGCGGCAAACTCCGGCGCATCGGATGGTGTATCCGGCGGCAGGCCGCGGCGCACCAAAAGGCGGTAGATGCTGCCAAACACGGCCAGCACCCGCGCGTTGCAGCTGCCCCGGCCATACCCCATGGCATGGCGGCGGGCCAGCACCAGCAGCACCGCAGCAGCCAACAGGCACCCCCCCAGCAACGCCGCCAAAACCAGCCTGCTGCGGGGCACGATGGTGGCTGCGGGTTCGTTTGCGCTGCTCTCCCCTGCTGCGGGGGCGGTGTCTTGACCTTGAGTTTCGGGCAGCGGGTCGGTGCGCAGGTCGGCCTGTTGGGCACTGACCAGCACGCCGGGGGTCATCTCCATGGGGGTCCAGCCCTGGCCGGAAATGTACACCTCCGCCCAGGCGTGGGCGTTATCGTCCTGCAAAATGGCGTGCCAGCTGCCGTCCTCCTGTTGGGTAAACAGGCTTTGCGGCGCGGCATAGCCCACCACATAGCGCGCAGGCAGCCCGAACATGCGGAACATAACCACCGCCGCCGAGGCAAACTGCACACTGTACCCCTGTTTGGATTCCGTTAAAAAGTAACGGATGGGGTCGGCCCCCTCCGGCGGCTGGGGAGCGCTGGCGTTATACTGGTAGTTGGTGTTTAGATAGGCGCGGATGTAATCGCCAATGTCCGCAGCTTCGGTCAGCTTCTGGTCCTTTTTGGCTTCATCGCACAGGGTTTGCAGCTCGTCATAGCCGTCCGGCACGGCGGTGTAGCGGCTGGCGGCGTAAGCGGCATAGGATGCTTCCATCCGGTCCAGCACGCTGGGGGCGGCATCGGCGCGGGCTTCCAGCTGGGTTTGGGCGGTATCCCGCGGGTAATACAGGAACACATCGTCCTGCGCGGTCTGGCCCGCGGCGGCGCCATCGCCCTGGATGGTGTAATAATCGCCCCAGTAGGCGTTGTACGGTGCATAGGTGTACTGGGTATCGGCGTGGATGCGCTCCACCGTCAGCGTCTGGGGCTGGGCGGTGCCGTCATAGGCGGTGCGCAAAAACGGCAGGCTGGCAATGGTCAGCCGGGCGTTATCCTCGGTTTTCCAGTTCATAGCGGCGCTGTCAAAGGCATCGGCATCAGGGGCCTGCCAGGTGGTGCCGTCATAACTGCCGCCGATAAATCCCCGCAGGTATACGGTTTCTTCGGGTTTGTCGCTGGCGGTCAGGGCCAGATCCGTCACTCCGCTGACCTGAATACCCCCGCCCTGGCTCAAGGCGCCATCCACCACACCACCGGCAGCGGCTTCTACCTGAATGTTCAGCCTGCCGCCGCTGACCCGCGGCAGCCAGGTAATGGCGGTGCTCAGCGCGGCGGATTCCACCCGCTGGGCCGCGGGCTGCAGCCAGCCAAGGGGAACCCCCAGCGCCGGGCGCAGCAGCCACCAACAGGGCAGCGCCAGCGCAAGGCAAAGCCCGCCCGCCGCCAGCGCGGCAGACTTTTGGATGTTATAATGGCGGCAAAGGTTCTGGCGGTAGTTTTCGGTATCGCGCCTGCCCCACAGGGCCCGCCGCTGCACCGAGCAGGAAGCCGCCCACGCCCCCATCCAACCGGCCAACAGCAGCAGGCAGGCGGGCACAGCAGGCGCGGCCCCGGCCAGCGCCAGCAGCACAACAACGGGCAGCAGCATTAGATCCAGCAGCAGGGCATCCGCACGGCGCAGGGCCGCAGCGGCCAGCGCCCCGGTAACGGGCAGGGCGGCCAGCAGCAAAAACAGCCCCAGCTGCGCCGCACTGCCGCCCTGGGCCACCGGCAGCGCGCTGCCAAGGCGGGCGTTCAGGCTTTGGGCAATGTTCCCGGCGCACTGCTGCGCTCCGGCCAAAAAGTTCCGCTGGCAGATGAACAACACCACAAGATACACAATCACCCCCGCCAGCAGCCCCCAGCGGCGCAGGGCTTGCGGCGCACGCAGGAACAGCGCCCACCCGGCGCAGAAAGCGGCTGCCGCGGGCCACACCCACAACGGCACCGCAATGCCGAACCCGGTGGAAAGCACCAGCAGCAAACCAAAGGTGAGCGCCAGCAGCAGCGCGGCATCTGCCGCCAGCCACAACGCGGGGTGCGCTGCGGGGCGCTGGGTGCTCACCAGCACACGGTCCACAAACTTCAGCCCGCTGCCGGGGTCGGCAGCGCCGCGCCGGCTCAGGGCAGTACGTTCTTTTTTGCGCTTGGGCGGGTTTTTGCGGTGCTTCGCCGCCTGTTGGGGAAAATCCCCCCATTCCTCCGCTCCGTCCAGGTCCCCACCGGGGGTCAGGGCAGCGCGCAGGGCGGTCAGCGGTTCGCGCACCATCAGGCGGTCCAGCTTGGCGCTCAGCTTCCAGTGTACCTGCTTGATGGTATCCCCGTCCCGGTACTCCCGCAGCTCATAGCTGCCGCCCAGGGCGGCGCGGGTGTCGGCTTCGTCGCCGTCCTCATCGGGGGCGGTTTCCGCTTTGGCTTTGCCAGCCGCGGCAGCGGGCAGCACACAGATGCTCCGGCTTTGCGCGGCAGCCGGGCATGCCGCGGTGAACACCCCCAGGTGATCCCGCAGGGTGATGCCCCGCACCGCAATGCTCCACACGCCGCTTTTGCCTGCGTTTAAGGTAATGCGCTGTTCGGCGCTCTCCTTGCCGCCCAGCATGGCGGCGCAGCGCAGGGTGATCTGCCCCCCGCCCCATTCATCGGCGGCGTTCAGCAGCACCACAAGCGCAGGGATGGGCAACCGGCTGCGGTTGCACAGCCGAACCGTCAGGGTAAAATCTTCGCCCTGTATCACGGGCTTGTCCGGCACCAGCAGCTCTGCCGTTACCTGCCTGCGCAGATAGGCGGCATCCAGCCGCAGCAGCACCAGAAGCACCAGCGCAAACGCTAACAGGAACACCGCCAGCGGTGCCTGGGTGATGAGCGCCGCGGCCAGCAGCACCAAAAGCACCAGCGCCCGGCCCAGCTTACCTGCCATGGCGGTCAGCCTTTTCGGGGCGGGGGCGCGGCACGGTGCGCAGCAGGTCCTGCATTACGCTGTCCACCGTTTCGCCGCCTGCGCGGGCCTGGTCGTTCAGCACCAGGCGGTGGCGGGCAACCGCATCAAACACAGCGGTCACATCCTGCGGGGCAACAAAATCCCGCCCCGCCAGATACGCCGCCGCGCGCGTCATGCTGGTCAGCGCCAGGGTGGCACGGGGGCTTAACCCCACGGCCAGGCGCGGGTCCTTGCGGCTGGCCTGGGCCAGCGCCACAATGTAGCGGTACATCAGCTCATGCACAAATACCGTGCTGACCTCCTGCTGCATGGCAAGCAGATCCGCCTGACCGGCAACGGGGCGCACACGGTCCAGCAGGCGGCCTTTGCTCTGCCCGGCCAAAATTGCCAGCTCCGCTTCCTCATCGGGGTAGCCCATTACGGCGCAGACCATGAAACGGTCCAGCTGAGACTGCGGCAGCATCTGCGTGCCGGCGGCGCCGATGGGGTTCTCGGTTGCAATTACGGTAAAGGGTGCGGGCACCGGGCGGGTAACGCCGTCCACCGTCACCGTGCCTTCTTCCATCACTTCCAACAAAGCCGACTGCGTGCGGGAGGAGGTACGGTTGATCTCATCGCCCAAAAACAGGTTGCACATCACCGCACCGGCGTGGTACACAAACTTGCCGGTCTCTTTCTGGTAAACGGAAAATCCCACCAAATCGGACGGCAGAACATCCGGCGTAAACTGCACGCGGCTTTCTTTCAGGTCCAGCGCGCGGGCAAAGGCCAGCGCCAGCGTGGTTTTGCCCACGCCGGGAATATCCTCAATCAGCACATGGCCGCCCGCCAGCATGGCCATCCAGATGGTGTTTACCGTTTGCTGTTTGCCCTGCACGGCCTTGTTTACTTCGGCCGTAACGGCGGCGGCCTGCTGTGTGTACTGCATGGTTAATCCTCCCGGTGTTTTTTCCATATCACCATAATGCCAACGGCGGCGGCAATAACCACCAGCCCGGCCCACAGTGCGTTGTTTTCCAGCCAGATCATGGTATTGGAGATCGCGCTCCCCTCGGATTCCGCGCTGCCCTCCCCCGGCAATGGGGTCAGGGCCTGGGGGGCCACTTCGGCAATGGAGCTGCCGCCGGCATCCTCCACGGTCACCTGGCGCGGCGTTTCGTCCCAGGTAGCGGCGCTTTCCTGCAAATCCTCCTCTTTGGTGGTGTCCGCAGCGGCGGTGTCGTGCTCCGCAATTACCAGGTAGCGCTGGCTGTTGCGGGTGTAGGGGTGGCAGGTGGAAAGGGTCAGCAGGTCCCGCCCCGGCTGGATCAGCACGGCGTTGATATCGCTGGGGTCAATAATTTTCAGCTCGCTCACGCGGTAAATCAGCGTTTCCCACGGGGTGGTCAGCTGGATCTTGTCCCCCACCTGGATCTGCTGCACGTTGCGCAGCATTTCCGCGCCATAATAGCCGCGGTGGGCGGCAATCACGGTGTTGGTGTTTTCGCCGCCCAGCGGCATCGAGGTCTGGCCCAGCAGCGCCGCGCCTTTGGCCAGGTTTTCGCGGCTGGCGCCCAGGTAAACGGGCAGCTCCAGGTTCAGGCGCGGGATCCACAGCACAGCCAGCACATCATCGTCATAGCCATAGGCAGCAAGGTCCAGCGGGGCTTCCTCATAGGCGAACGGGTCGGTCAGGCCGCTTTGGCCCCCGGCGTAAATTTCCGCGTTATAGTCCTGCATCGCGGCGTACAGTTCAGGGTAGGCGCGTTCCGGCTCCGGGGGTTCGGCTGTGGTTTCCTCCGCCGCGGGGGCGGTGGGCTGGGCTTCGGCGCGGGCCGCAAACTGCGCAGCAGTTTTGGCGTTGCGGGTGCTGGTCCACCACTGGGCAGCGGTGGGCTGTAGCAACAGCGCCAGCCCCAGCAAAATGGCCAGCCAGGCCAGAATTTTAGCAATCAGCCGTCCCATTTAGTCATCCTCCTCGCGCTTTTTGCAGCGGTGCAGCAGCAAAAGCAGCAGCAGCGCTTCGCCGCCGATCACAATGCTGCCCGTTACCGCGATCCACGGCCAGGCATCCACCACGCGCTTGACCACCGTTCCGGTGCGCAGCGCCTGATACTGCACGGCCTGCGGGGTGTTGGTTTCTTCCTCTCCATTATAAGGGATGCGGGTGCCGCGCACAAGCATGCGGTGGGTGTTGATGGCATACGGCGTGCAGGTAACAAGGGTGCAGTAATCCTGCCCCGCGGTGATTTCCAGATCCTCGGTGTGCTCCGGTTCCACCACTTTGATTTGATCCACCTGGTACGCCAGCGTTTCATCCAGAATATGCAGGTAGAAACAGTCGCCCTCTTCCAGCTTGTCCAGGTCGGTGAACAGCACGGCTTCGGGCAGGCCGCGGTGGCCGGTCAGCACGCTGTGGGTGCTTTCGCCGCCAAGGGGGTAGCTGGAGCCTTCCAGATGGCCAACGCCCCTTTGCAGCACATCATCGCTGGTGCCTTCGTAAATAGGCAGGTTGACGTCAATTTTCGGGATGGTGATATACCCCAGGCTTTCGCCCACATCCACAAGGTCCACATAGCTGGTGCCGGTATCCTCCGCTTCGCCTGCGGCATCGCGCTCCACGGCGCTGTCCAGCTGCTGGTTATAGCGGCGGGCGGCCTCCTTGGCGGCGTCCAGTTTTTCGGTATCCATGCTTTTTACGGTATCATCGTAATTTTGGATCGCTTCGCTGGCGTGGCGCTGCGCCACCGCGTTGCTGATAACCGGGTACGATGCCACCCCAATGCCGGACAGGATCATCAAGGCCGCAAAGCCGACTTTTAGTTTTGTTGTGGTATCCATAGCGTCACCGCGAACCTTTCCGTGAGAGGGTTGAAGTTGGGAACTGATGCAATTAGAAATTAGAAATTAGGAATTGGAAGTAGGCAAAAGAATAAATAATAAAGAATAATGAATAATTGTGGTGGACCGCGCCGCATTGCGCCGCTCAGGAGATATTGGGTTGGGGGTGGTTTTTAGGGTAGTGAATAACAATAAAATAATCTGTAGGGCCTTACGGCGTTGCACACCACAAAATTGTAATAAACCTCGCCCTGCATGTAGGGGGCGGCGTCCCCGACGCCCCGTTTGACGGGCCTAATAATTGCCGCCCATCCACCCCGCGCCGCAAACATTGCAAATCATTTGTAGGGGCCGATGCTCGCCATCGGCCCGTTTGACGGGCCTTGCCATATTTATTTTTAGGTTCTGCACGGGGAACCACCCCTCAAGGGGAGCCACCGCAAACATAAGGTGAGATATTGGCGCCCCTTGAGGGGAGCTGGACGCGGAGCGGCCTGAGGGGTGGTTCCCCGCCACAAACCTAACCCGTAGGGTGGTTCCCCACGCAGAACCTAAAAATCAACCGAACAACGGCCATGTACACCCAAAAAAATTTATTTCCCAATAACCCACCATAGGGGGAGGGCCAAATCCGGCCCTCCCCCTGTGTATGATGGATTATCCCTCTATACCCTATTGGTGAATTGTAACATTGTTTTGCCTTGCGGCGGGCGCATCAGGTGCGGTTCTTCTTTTTCAGGCTCAGCAGCACGCCAACACCGGCCACAACCAGCAGCACACCAATGCCGCTGAACAGCAGGGTGCCGAAACCACCGGTGGTGGGCAGGTTGAAGCCCTTGCGGTTGATGATGGTAGTCAGAATATAGCCATTTCCAGGGGCACCTGGCTTTCCACCAAAGTACTCTTCATCCTCGGTCTCTTTCTGATGAACCAGCTTGCCATCAACATAGTCATTTTTTACAGTCCAACTCTTTTTGTACGATACCTGAATCGTAACTTTAACAGGGCCGCTCAGCAGATTATAGCCATTTACGGTTGCAGTTTCAACCAGATAATAAGTACCATTGGCCAGGCCATCTACTTGTGCCTTACCATCAGGACCAGTTACCAAATCGTATTTGGTATCATCATTTTTCTTATCATCAATTACAACTTTGACGAACCAGTTATCTTTATCTTCACCAGTAATACCGATGGTAGAACCCTTGACCGCATCCGGCGTACCTTCTGCAACTTTTTTATAAACGTTGAATTTAACACCCGGGAGCGGATCACCGTCATTCTTTTCACCGCGCTTATCAACATGAATGCTGAAAGTGTAAACAACGGCACCGTCTTCAATTTCGCTGGTATCCGGGTTAATTTTGCCGTCTGCATCAATCTTGTTAGAATACTTCAGATTGATCGTGTTCTTGTTGCCATTGACGGTCATATCCGCACCCTTAAGCAGTGTTGCGGTATATGTAATGGTAAATGTATCGTTGTAGGAACCATCTGCCTTTGTACCAACAAGTTCCTGAAGTGCTGCCTGCGTAAACTTTGCAGTGAACCCGTTCTCAGGGGCATCATAAGAAATATTTACACCAGCGCCCTTATATTCTTCATTAGCAGAAGTGTATACCTTAACGTCCTGATTATTCTTCAGATTTTCCGGCGTATCCGTTACTTCAAATACAAAATTGTCTGCCTCATTTTCTTTAGGAGTCGCAGTCAACAGTACCTCAGGCACTTTCACTGTTACCTTATAAGGAACATTATCGCCAACGCTGTAGTCGGATGCTTCAACGTATTCATCGCCATCTTTTGCAGGAGCACGATCCTTAACTTTCTTCTCAACATCGGGGCGCGGGTCAGTAACAGTCAATTCAAGGTTTTTCTCATCATTGCCTTTAGTAGTCACTTCACCATTATTTGCAACGGTAATTTCCTGGCTAGAACCATTTTTTACTTCAAAGTAATGCGGGGTCTGATCCGTGATGAATGCTTTATTGCTGCCGACACCCTGTTCAACAAAGCAGTAATAACCTGCCGAAAGGCCACTGACAGTAATTTTGCCTAAATCGCTTCCTTCACTACCTGTTGTGAGCAGCCCATTTGCACCAAACTCAGTACCCGTGTTATCACCGGAAGCTGTAGAAGACTTCTTGATTTGCTTCCACATCATCGTTGTATCATTTAGGTCGTCCGTGTAATTCGTAGTCGTAAAAGGAGAGATTTTGCCTTCGGTTTTAGTGCCCACAAATTTATACAGCTTGAAAGTTACACCAGAAAGCGTCTCGTTAGCTTCGCCGTTGCCAACTTGACCTTTTTTGATCAATGTAATATTGCCATAATCTGTTTTATTTTTCGGATAAACATGGACATCATACAGCCACTCTTCGCCCGGTTTCGTTGCGCCGATACGAGTCATGGGAACAGAAACCAAGAAAGGCTTGCAACGGGTAGTAACCGATGCCGGCGACTGAGTTTCAACTACCAAGTACAAACCAAGCGGAAGGTCTGTACTGTTCTCATCATTTTTCAGTGTAGCAATGCCATCAACATCTGTCGTTCCTTCTGCAACTTTCGGTGTTTTCGTTTCGTCCTTAACTACATAGTTGCCGTTTATCTTTTCAATAAGATCGTCAACATTCGGCTGCGCCTTATCACTGGATGCACTATAATACTCTCTTAAGGTATTTTCATTCCATACCTGATATGCAGTGAAAGTTGCATCTTTCAATGGGTTAGCATCCGCGGGGAGTTTCGTTGCATCTTCCTCTTCACCAGTGCTGTCCGGCTTTACCTCGCCATTGTACTCATACTTATGAATCGTAATGGAACCGGTATCCCGCGTCCATACAGCTGTACTCGGTTGTGGTGTCGTCGATGTTCCACTGTTCTCCGCCATTGCTGGCATGGCGCACAGGCTGAGGGCCAAGGCGGCGCTCAACAGGCCTGTGAGAAAACGTTTTGCTTTTTTCATTTCAGTACCTCTTCTCTTAAAAAAATCATCATCGGATGGGCGGCGGGGCCGCCCGGCTTAAGGGTTCTGCATCAGCACGGCGTGCAGTGCGGGGCGCTGCAGCGGGGAAACGCTGCCGCGCCGTCCGCACTGTGCCGTGAAGAAAAAAGGAGGAAAAACCGGGCCGCTTGCCCATTTGGCTTAAGGCTGCGCCCTGCCGTAAACGGGCGCGTACTGGCGGGCAGGCCCTGTATCCTGGGGGTTGCTGGGTTTCCGGGGGATGGTTAATGTCGCCGGCCCTCTTTCCTGTTGTAGCGGAATGTGAATATCAACAGCCCTGCCACCGCCAGCGGCATGCCGATCAGCAGCCACAGGCTTGGCGCGTCTGCACCCGTGTGGGGCAGCTCAGGCGTTTTACGGTTCAGAACGGTAAGGGTCATGGTGTAGGTGTTGTCGGACTTCGTAAACTTGTCTCCGAGCGGAATTACCTGCCCATCAATAGAACACGTGCCGGCTTGGGTAAATTCGATCACAATTGGCTGTGCCAACAGGTTGTACTCCGGATGTGCCTTGGTTTCCGTCAGGCGGTATGTACCGGGTTCCAGATTTGCGAACACCTTGGTGATTTTGCCGCTGCCGTCCGTTGTGGCGGTAATGGAACCTGTGTTTTCCTTATCGAATTCATAGGTAGTATCTACCTGCGGTTCTCCTCCGGTTGTTTCGGCTTTCAGCTTTTCCAGCTTGAACTCAACACCACTCAAGAGCACGTCATTGCTATTTTCGTCTTTTTCCGCGTCCTTCTTGATGATATCCAGTACAAACTTCGGGTTCTGCAGCTTGTTGGTCAGCACAATCTTGCCGCTGCCGCCGGTGATGGTTCCATCGGTGGCTGTGGCTGGCGTTGTAGTTGCGCCGGTTTCGCTGTCCTTTTCGCTTTTTGCTGTTGCTTCAGCCGTTACAACATACGTATTGCCCTTAATCGTAATGGTTTCGCCTGGTGCTACCTGTTCAAATTGGTCATTCTCCACCGTACCTTCCACAATGCGGTACACATAATCGGTCTGGCTTTTATCCGTATTGATTTGGTACTGATCCAAACCGCTAAAGGTATACAGCCAGCCGTTATCTGTATGGTGAACCGTAACATATTTGCTGCCCGAGGTCGGGTAGTCAACAACATCCCACGGGGCATCCTCAGCACTGTTTGCCAGGCGGCGCTGGAGCTGGATGTAAATCTCGTTCGGCTGGTTCGTTGTAGTAAGGTCCTTACCATTTGCATCTTTCCAGAGCTTATCGAACTCAATGTTGATCAGTGTGCGCTGGGTGTTGGTAAAGATTGCGGTAAGTTCCGGATCTTCGCTCGCCACAATCACGCCTTCCACCATGGTGTTGCCGATCTCTTGGGCGGAATGGCAATTAGGCGGAACGGTTACGCTTTGCAGTCTGGAACCATCACTGGTTTTGACTTCCTCGATGGTATAGCGGGTACCAACGGGGATGCCGGTGATGGTTCCGGTGTGTTCTGGGTTGTTCTCATCGTTCATGTTGATATAAACATATTTTTCGATGGGCTTTTCTTCCAGACCCTCACCGCCAACATCATTAAAGGTAACTTTGAAGGTGTAGGTGCCATTAATGGTACCTTCCTCCCCCTCTGCGGCCTTCTTTTGGATTTTCAGCCCGCCGGTTTTGACGGTGTTGACGTATTTTACCTTTAGCTTTGTCAGCGTGGAGCTTGTTTCGTCCGGGTCCTTATAGGAGCGGAAGACGATGGTGTTGGCTTCTTCGGGCTTTTTGCTCACCTTGTAGCCATCATTCTTTACACTATCGTCATAAACTTCCGTTCGGCCATCATCGGGGCCGTCGGCGGGGGAGCTCTGGCTAACCAGCGACTTGTTCGCGTTGTCAACTCTCACGGATTTGCTATCGCCCTTCATCGAAGTAACCGCCTGCCCGTTCTCGCACACCGTCCATTTGGTGTCGTACAGGTTTTGGTTCAGTTCCTCTTTGAGCGAAATGTAGCTGCCGCGGCGGAACTGGTCGCTGAAGGTAACGGTTTCTCCAGCTTCCAGAACAAAGCGTCCGTCCTTGTCCACCAACTGGGTGTCTGTGTCATTGCTGGAGGTGTACTGTGCGTTTTCGGCGTTTTCCAAATGACCGCTTTCGGCGGAGCCGTAATCCGGGATTTCCTTCTGATCGGTTGTAAAGCCGGTCATCTTACTTGGCACCGCTTTGGGAATGAAGGTAAAGTCCCTGAAATAGATGTTGCGGTTATAGTTATCGCCCACGCGGATGGTTGTAACGTTGCCGCTAAATTTGTCCTGCTCTTTCATCTTGTGCAGGTCCAGCTTTACGGTGACCCATTGGTCTGTCGTCACTTCGACCGAGCCATACGTTGCGCCGTTAATGCCTGTTGTGCCAAGGCTGCCTTTTTGGACGTCATTTTCATCCAGCAGTTCCAGATACAGGTTGTTGAGGGAAAGGTCACTACCATCTTTTTGGGAAACGTAAACCTGGAACGTAAGGAAGCGCATGTTTTCGATATTGATGGGGTTTCCCAGCGTCAGGATGCCACGACGTTTCTCACGCGCTGCACTTTGCGTATCCATATAGCGTGCGTACCAGTGAAGGACCTGTTCGGTATTTTGCCCGGTATCTTGCCCGGGATCTTGCCCGGAATCCGGCTTGGAATCTGGCCAGGGGTTTTTAACCAACTCGAAAATGTAGTCGCCTTTGTTTGATTCGGTTGGTTCGGTTGCGGGTTTAATCGTGTTACCAGTCGCAGTCAAATTCACCTTTTCGGTATCGCTTGGATTCGGTTTAGCGGCCAGTGTTGTTCCATAATGGGTTGCCTGGTTCTTGATGGTGAAGTTGAAGATTTTCTGGTTTTTAAAGCAGTTTTTGAAGTCATCATCAGTAACGTTGGTCAGATCGACCTCTTTTTGAACCTGCAGCTCGTTATTATCCGGGAAGTTGAACGCCACCGCCATGTTGGACTCCCACATACCGCGTTCCATGTAGTACATGGTAAGGGTGTGCTTTTTGCCTTTGTCGAGGTCATTAAGAGTAGTGCCTTGCGCGTAGAAATAGATGGGTTCGCCATTATATGTTACGGTCTTGACAGAATTTTTATCTTGATCACTACCTGACGTTCCGCCTTGTTTGACCTTACTGACATAGGCTGTTACACTATTCTTTCCATCGCTTGTCTCGCCAAATTCCAGCAGGCCGGAAACCTTACCATGGGCACCGCCAACGTCAAGCGCCAGCTTGCCATCAATGAATACCCAAACGTCATCGTCACCGGAGAAGAAGAACTTGATGTTGGTTTTTTCCTTTTTTCCATCTTCACCCGTCTTATTGGTTTCTACCATACCGTCATCCGTCAGGGTAAAATCCATCTGCAGCTTGGTGCCAAAGCCGTAATTGTAGGTAGAAGCCACACCAGAGGTTGCTGTTTCATTGAACGGGAAGTAGCCATAGGAACTTACAGTCTTGTCATTTTTGGTTATCGTTTTTGAGGTGGAGTTAGATTCAAGATTGCGTGACTTTTCCCTTTCCTGCTCGTCTGTGCTTGATTTCAGGAAATATTGATCTTGCTCGGTATCCTGCTTCAAGTACAGAGTCGTATCCTGGCTGTCAAAGTACCAGTAATCAACGCCCTGATCCTCATCAAAAATCGCTTTCTTGGTAAAGGGGAACGCAACATTATTGTACACATTGCCAAGCTTTGCATTTTTGGTGTTCGTGCCGCTCAAAAACGCTTCATCGAAGTGCGGTTCTGCTTTTGTTGTACCTTTCAGCAGCGGTTCACCTGTTGCTTTACCGGTAGATGTTGTATCCGCAACCAAGCCCTGATAGGCATAGTCATAACGTGTACCCTTTCCTTCTTCATTGATTGTGGAGTTATTGATTGCCATGAAGCGATTTTCATCTTTGAAGTCGTTATTAAGCCCCCAAAGATTCAATGCAGCACTAATCGCATCAAACCTATATCCCCAGTCAGAATAAGAAGGTTGGAAATGTCCGGTATAAAGCGGGTATTTGGCATCTGCAGCCTGATAATAATCGCTCAGTGCCTGATCAAATTCACGGAAGGGTACCCAGTTGCGGTAACTTACAGCAGGAGAACTTTGATCGTAACTACCACGGTTCTTGCCGTTCAGTTCGTAATCTGTATAATAGTCATACAACGTACTGGTAACATACTTTGTGTCTGGTTTTTCCGTAAAATCAGCGGGTTTAATATCTACTACTTTAGTGCCAGTACTCTTCCCCTTTTCGGCATCACGCGGGGTGGTGTCTTTTGGAGCCCAGTAGCCGCCACGTTGGCCCTTGCCATATACTGCATCGTCATTCGTATCCGCATAGAAGCACTGTTCCGTTTTCTGATAGTCTGAAGGGATGGTTTCCCAACCTGTACTGTTGCCGCAGGTTGCAAGGTTCTTATCGTTACTCAACGGATACGAAGAGAATACGATTTCGGTATAGCCATCCGGCACATCTGCTGCATAGTAATCTGTGCCCTCAATCCGGCTCATTGTGCCGCCTATGCTATCTTTTTTATTTCCCCTTATGCGGTAGTAAACTGTACTTTGATTGGCTTTGGGGATTGAATAGTCGTCGGTATCTCCCCTCAATGCCATCTTGGAAAAAGTAGCATCGTAATAGATAAGGACAGACTTTTCTATACCCCATCTTACGTTGTCTGCGCCAGTATAGATAAAGCAGTTATTTGCTTCACTGTATATAAAGGATTCTTTATCACCACTAACAGTTTCACCATAGAAGTTATAGAATTTGCTGGATTTGTTTTGACCGCCCTCATCCCATGTAAACTGAACATAAGAGCATTCCACGTCTGGGATGGTAAAAGTAACGAATTCTTCCTTAGCAACAGGTTTAGCTTCTGAGCCATCATTAACCAATGTTAAGGTTTCACTTTTTTCATCAGGGATATAGAAATTTGCCTTTACGCTCGTCAAATTAGCTGTACTGCGGTTTTCGAACTTGATGGGTTTGCCTGCATAGTATGTATGCTCCTTCAGGACGGGATTGTCTGTCCATTCACCATTATTAGTAGTTGGATCATACATTTTGTTGTTGAATTCGCTTATAGGACCCAGGTTATTATTTAGCTTAATCTCTCCTTTCCAATCAGAACCTTCGTATAACTGGAACTGTATTTCTAGAAAGTTTTTTCCTTGTATATCTTTACAATTCTTAACGGCATAAATCTTATGTCCATTTGTTTCCCATCCAGTCGGCTCCATTGTATGCGTATGCCACCACGCACCATCATTAGAATTGCCCGGGGTTTCATCAGTTTTTACATTAAACCTAATTTCATGGGAAGCTGAAACGGTCTCCCCATTAATCTTATCCGGAACGACAAAGTAAACCGTGAATCCTTCTGCCGCTTCCGGCTCACTAGCTGCCTGCACGTTATCCACGCTTTCTGCGGCGTACATCTTCTGCGGCTGTTCGGTCGGTTCCGGGGTGGCGGTGGGGGTCACGGTCGGCACAGGGGTGGCCGTTGCGGTGGCTGCCGGTTCCGGGGTCAGGGCGGGTTCTGCCGTGGGCTCCGGCGTTTCGGTCGGGGCGGGCTGCTCCGGCTCGGCACTTTGTTCCGGTTCCGGGGTGGCGGCGTTCTGCTCCGGCGGAGTGGTATCCTCCCCGGAGGCCGTTCCCTGCTCATCCTCCAGCAGCTCTACTTCGTCAGGTGCGTCGGGCAGAAGATCCACCTCGGCGTATACAGGCAGGGCCATTGCCATAACCAGGCAAGCGGTGACAAGCAGCGCTGTCAGCCGGCGCGCCCAACCTGTTGTGTTTTTTCCTGTTCTATTCAATCTGCTCACTCGCCTTTCGCGCTGGTTTAATGAAAGCACATTGTTCCACAGGGGATCCCTGTGGAACAATAAAAGAAGCCAGCTTCTTTCACTTGCGCAACCGTTGCCATGTTGTTTTCAAAAAAATTACGCATCGAATCTTCTCATTGCGCATTTACTTTTTAGTGTTAAAGTATAGCACCTTTATACCAGAAAGGCAATACAATCCACTTAAATTCCTGTTTTTCAGCACTTTTACTGATTGCGTTTTCCTCCAATTATACAATGTATTCAAAGCCTTTGTATAATTTATTCCTGATTTTCTTTTTGGCAGCGGTCCCTTTTATATACTTTAACCGCGCGTTTATGATCCTCTGCGCACACAGAGCGCAACTTTGCGGCAAAATTCGCCTTTTTTGTTGCATTTTCCTGTTTTTGCGCAATTATTTGTTTCGCATGCGCCTGTTTGCGGCGGGGCATGGCGGCTGGGTGGGCGCCTTGTGGGAGAGATGGCAGGTTTGCGGCGCACGGTTCCCGTTTTTTTGCGGCGCGATGGGTACACCGCGCCCCTGCAAACGGTTTGCGGTGTTTGCGGCGGCGGGTGCGGGTTTGGTGGATTGCACGCCCGCCAACGGGACGCCGTTCTCCCTTTACAACGGGGTGCGGGTTTGCTGCAGATATGCCATTCGCTTTCTTGTCCCCCCTGCCCCGCCCCTGATTCCCGGTTCCCCCTTGCCGATCTCTATCTGCGCCAGCTCCTGAGGTGCATCTGAGAGCAACGAAAATAGCGGATCTTTCGCAAGCACAAAATCCGGCTGCGTTTGCTGAAACAGACGAGCTTTTTCTTTGTTTTCAGATACACCTCCAGCTCCCAGCTTTCAATCTATCCTGTGTAAACTGCAACCCCTCACGCGCCATTCTGTGCGGCACTTACCTTATATTATAAGGGGTGCTGCCCTGTGTAAATTTGCAACTGATCTATTTGAAGCAGCTGTGCGCTGTTGCAATTTTGCACAGGGTGTTGCCCACATTCTGTGCCGAACATTCCCGAAACGTGTTGGAAAAACGCACAGGATTGCCTTGTTTCCCTATGCCGCTTACCGTTGGAAAAACGCACAGGTTACCCCCGGAACAGTTGCAATTTACACAGGGTATTCC
>ENA-OQRA01000675-OQRA01000675.1-human-gut-metagenome-genome-assembly--contig:-NODE-675-length-20423-cov-28.072565_pt1 | contig 20423 bp, 17 predicted proteins | sample MGYA00243238_ERZ505106 | MGnify/ENA primary metagenome ERZ505106 (study PRJEB26097, sample SAMN02711298) | human gut metagenome | biome: Gut microbiome | host: Homo sapiens | place: Denmark...
GCGTGGATTGAAATGCAGGTGGTTCTTATTCTGCATATATTCGCGTTGTCGCCCTCCCCACGGAGGGCGTGGATTGAAATTCTCTCCGTCATCTTTCCATATAACGCAGAAAGGTCGCCCTCCCCACGGAGGGCGTGGATTGAAATTTGACAACGGCAATGCGCTATCCTCGCCGCAGTGGTCGCCCTCCCCACGGAGGGCGTGGATTGAAATTATTCTGCGCATTAACTCAGGCACTGATACTCTGTCGCCCTCCCCACGGAGGGCGTGGATTGAAATACTGCTTTTTGTCCGCTCTGTAAGCCCATACATGTCGCCCTCCCCACGGAGGGCGTGGATTGAAATTCCTTCGCGGCATTTGCTTATCTCTTTCCAAAAAAAGTCGCCCTCCCCACGGAGGGCGTGGATTGAAATTTAAACTTCTGATACCATTCAATAAGCCTTGTTGTCGCCCTCCCCACGGAGGGCGTGGATTGAAATATGACCGCTTCGGCGGCGCGTTCGCTGGCGGGTCTTGTCGCCCTCCCCACGGAGGGCGTGGATTGAAATTCCTTATTCATATTTTATAAATCCGTCGCCATACGTCGCCCTCCCCACGGAGGGCGTGGATTGAAATTCGAAAATTTTCGTGCCGTTTTTATCTTTGAGACGTCGCCCTCCCCACGGAGGGCGTGGATTGAAATCTGTCAAGTAGAGCGTTCGCGATAGCCGCCGCGTAAGTCGCCCTCCCCACGGAGGGCGTGGATTGAAATTTCAGCCTTGCCAGCTCTTCGGTGGTCATCGTTGTCGCCCTCCCCACGGAGGGCGTGGATTGAAATGTTGTCGCCTTGTATAACATAGTTGCCTCTCCTTGTCGCCCTCCCCACGGAGGGCGTGGATTGAAATTCAACCCACTCGCCGTTATCCATTCGCTTGCCACGGTCGCCCTCCCCACGGAGGGCGTGGATTGAAATTAACATTAGAATGAGGTGTGTGAAATGGTAAAATGTCGCCCTCCCCACGGAGGGCGTGGATTGAAATCTTGTGAGCTTATCCGTCGACAAATGCCACGGCTTGTCGCCCTCCCCACGGAGGGCGTGGATTGAAATTCGACGATTGCACGCATTTGCGAAAGCTCGTCCAGGTCGCCCTCCCACGGAGGGCGTGGATTGAAATCCCGCGAGCTTATCCAACAGCAAATGCCACGGCTGTCGCCCTCCCCACGGAGGGCGTGGATTGAAATTCAGACGGGCGTTTTCACTTTCAAGGTCAAATATCGTCGCCCTCCCCACGGAGGGCGTGGATTGAAATTTAACAGGAGTATCAGAGTCCTTGGGCAAAAAGGTCGCCCTCCCCACGGAGGGCGTGGATTGAAATAGTAAGCGCGGGCTTTCTTCGGCGTGTTGTTCTGCGTCGCCCTCCCCACGGAGGGCGTGGATTGAAATCGCATTGTAAACTTAACGGAGAAAGGAGGTATACCATGGTCGCCCTCCCCACGGAGGGCGTGGATTGAAATTATCAAGGGCAGCCTTTGCGCCTCGGGGTCTATCCGGTCGCCCTCCCCACGGAGGGCGTGGATTGAAATTTTGGTGTGGTGGGTGTCCTGCTGTCGGGAGCTGCGTCGCCCTCCCCACGGAGGGCGTGGATTGAAATCGCATTGATAAATCAGAAGAAAGGAGGTCATACTGTCGCCCTCCCCACGGAGGGCGTGGATTGAAATTGATTTGAAACGCATCTCCGCACTGCACGATATCCGGGTCGCCCTCCCCACGGAGGGCGTGGATTGAAATTTGTCGCTTCTATGCGTGGCGAATATCCGTATTAGTCGCCCTCCCCACGGAGGGCGTGGATTGAAATCGCATTGATAAATCAGAAGAAAGGAGGTCATACTGTCGCCCTCCCCACGGAGGGCGTGGATTGAAATGACGGTAAACGCAAAGACAGAGCGGAGGACAGTGACGTCGCCCTCCCCACGGAGGGCGTGGATTGAAATCTGTATCAGAGCGCCGCGGGAAGTAAGCTTCAAGGTCGCCCTCCCCACGGAGGGCGTGGATTGAAATTTGAGGGAACGCAAGTACGAAGCTAATCAAACAGTCGCCCTCCCCACGGAGGGCGTGGATTGAAATGATAAAGTCTATGACTTTATTTATGAGTTTGACGGTCGCCCTCCCCACGGAGGGCGTGGATTGAAATGATGTGGATTGTCGCCGAGGGTACGCCGTATCAGGTCGCCCTCCCCACGGAGGGCGTGGATTGAAATTTGACCGCATCAGCAAATCTCTTTTCGGGACGATGTCGCCCTCCCCACGGAGGGCGTGGATTGAAATTATAAAGAGAACTTGTAATATCACGAATCTTTTTGGTCGCCCTCCCCACGGAGGGCGTGGATTGAAATATAATATCACCAACAACAAACTGATGTAACTGATCGTCGCCCTCCCCACGGAGGGCGTGGATTGAAATGTGTAATCGCAGTCCTCAAGTGTTGCCGAGTGTATGTCGCCCTCCCCACGGAGGGCGTGGATTGAAATTTTACGGGCACATTTTGAGGGTCTGAGAGGGTGTGGGTCGCCCTCCCCACGGAGGGCGTGGATTGAAATGTATTGCTTGTGTAAATGCGAGTCCGAGCGCGTAAGTCGCCCTCCCCACGGAGGGCGTGGATTGAAATCTCCAGACGTTAAGCCGCGAGGCGAAAACGTCGCGTCGCCCTCCACACGGAAGGCTCAGTCTGAAACAGGAGGTTATATCAAATACATTCGCAAGCATGACAACTGTCTTTTTATTGTTTTGGAGCAGCGTTTTTTGAATATAGAAACAGCGCCTTGCAGTCAAATACAAGACGCCGCAATTATTGGATTGCAGTATAGCAAAACATCCATGCTTTACGCTCGACAGTTAACGATATATATTCCCTGTCTCCGTTCTTCCATCTTTTGCGCATGATATTCTGCATATTCTCTCACGAAGCGATGTTTCAAATCTTCCGGAGTATCAGGCGTAAAATCCCGCCATTTCGATATGGTCGGCCGCCTTTCCGTTGTCTTTAGCGATATCCCATATCACCTCTTGATTCCCGCCGAGATGCCTGTGGCGGAGTATGTTCAGCTCCGAGGCTTTCGGCTTCGCCCACGAGGCGAAATACTGCGGTCTGCACGACCTTGTGTAACGCACATAGAGAACATTTTTGGGTTTGCTGTCCATTTTCTTCTCCTGTTTGAGCTTATTATCAGACCGCCGCCTCTGCGCTTTCGTGCTGCGCGATGCGCTCCTTTGCCCCGTCATAGAGGGCAAATATATCTTCGCATCGGCTGTAATTCTCGCTCTGCGCTATCGTTCTCACTGCGTCGAGATACGGCTTTGCGGCTCTGTAATAGAGCGAGTTTTCGTCGGTCGCTTTCTTTATCTCAAGCTGAACGCGCTGTTTTTCGGCGCGCACCTGCCGAAGCTCTGCTTTGAGCTCTGCAATAGATGCTTTATCTTTTGACTCTTTGGCGAGCTTCATGCTGTCCGTGACGCGCTTCATATTGACTTCCGCCTCGTCCTCACGCTTGAAGAGCCCCGCGAAAACAGAGCTGTCAAACGGTTCGATGCCGTTGGGATAATATTTCGCGGCGGTCTTGCGCGCTGTTTTGATATCGCCGACGAGTCTTAACATATCTTTTCTGCGCTCTTTCTGCTGCGCGGTCGCCTTGGGCATACGCTTGACATCGCTCTTTTTGAGTTCTATTGCGGACATGAAGTCGCTGAGCCCCGCCGCGCTTATCTTCTTCGCGATTTCAAGATCCTCCATACCCTCCGGGGTGTTGAAGCGGTCGAGCTCCGAGAGGACAAAACGGGATATCTCTATCTTCTCGTTTTCCTGAGCTTTAAGATTATACTCTTTCTTGGCTGCCTTTAAAAGTGCCTTGTCACCGGACTTTTTCGCCTGCTTTATTCCGTCCTTTGAGAGAACGTTCATTTCGCGGCTGGAATATTCTTCGGCTTCCTTTATGATATCGACCGTCTCGACAAGCGCATCGTCTGCGAGGACATTGTTTCCGTAGTCCTCGAAAAGCGCTCTAATTTTTAGCACCTTGACTATCGCCTTCTGCTTGACCTCGGTGAAATCATAGAAGAAAAACGGAATGACATTGAGCACCGCACCGACAATGGACGCGATAACGAGAACGCTGCTTATGCGAACAAAATAGTCATGGTTATAGAGAACGTCATAGACATTCGAGCCGTCGTAGCCGAGCGACAGGGCGACACTGCGATTGAGTCCCGCGCCCTCGTATATTGCCGGAAGAACGGAGCCTGTGGCGAGCGTTATGACACTGCCTATAAGCCCGACCGCGGCGAACATTCCGTCTATCCGCTCGCCCGTTTTATACTGCTGATAGTCTCTTATATCCGCCTGAATGCTCGGGTTGAGAAGATGACCAAGCGAAGTTATGAACTGGTTGACGAAGATGCATATGAGCAGCATCCATATTATTCCCGGGTCGCCCGTTCGGCGGACTATCGGGAGCATCAGCGCAATAAAGCCGATATTGAAAAGATTTGTTACGACGAGTATCTTCTTTTTGCCGTACTTTCTGATAAGGAATGGCGCGACAAGATTCGGCCAGAACGAGGCGTTGCCGGATATCGCGATTATCAGCGAATACTGACCCGGCGAGCAGGCGCCCTGATAGTTATACATCCAGCCGAGAATACTGTTGAATGAGCTTTCAAGGAAGCCTATCCAGCCGGCGAGCGAGATTATCCAAAAATATTTGTTCTGCGCTATCGCCTTGAGCGCGTCGATAAATTTTATACGGATAACATGCGTCTTTGCCTGGACGATCTTCTCCTCGACATTGACATAGACGAGCAGGGATATCAAAAATCCGACGAGCAGCATCGGCGGATAGAGCACCCTGTATATTCGCATATCGTAGAGGGTGTTGTCGTTTGTTATAAGCCGCGCCGCTATCGGCAGGAATATGCCCGCTATCGACGGCGAAAGATTCTCGACAACGCATCTTATCGAGAGGACATCCGAGCGCTCTATCGTATTGGGCGAAAGGACGTTTATAAGGCTCTCGTAGGCATCGACCATGAAATTATAGAAGAACTGGAAGCCGACATTGAACAGCAAAACGACGATGCACTTCACAGTCAGCGACATATGCTCATACGGCATCCACACGAAGCCGATGCCGAGAATGACCGTCGGGATACCCATGGTCAGGATATACGGGCGGTACTTGCCCTTCATGCTGCGCGTATTGTCAATCATCTTCGCGCGCAGTGCAGTCAGCGGGAAGCCCGAGAGAATACTGAGTATATATATGACATAGAGCGCGCCGGGGTCGATGCCGATAGTGTTGCCTATTAGCGTATTGCCTACGGCGATTATCATATTCGACACGCAGTAGACTATAAATCTAACGCCTATGCCGCCAACAGAGAGCGAGGCTATCTCCTTATAGCTCATATACCGCTCTTTCGGCGGCTTGTTCCAGTGCGTTTTGACCGAAGAAACAACGGATTTGATTTTTCCGGCGATTTTCACAGTCATATTCCCCCTTGCTAAGATGAGTTCAATGTGTTAGTATAAAAGAGTAAAATATCAAATGCTATGAGTAAAAAAGGTGATGCTATGCCGATATTCAACGAAGAGATGTACTTATATGACAAGAATCAGAACAGCGATCTTTTTCATCTTCATTCTTTCGGCAGACTCTTTCCCGACGCCGACTACATAATTTCATTAAAAGACAACTCGAATACAATAATTGAATGCGTGACCGGCGGGGTCGGATATATCGAGCACAACGGGACGGTCACTACAGTTGAAAAAGGCGACTGCTATATAATAAAGAAAGGCAGCGGCTACTCCTACTACTCCGACGACAAAAAGCCCTATTCAAAAGTCTGGGTAACGGTATACGGGAGTCTTATAGACAGATGGCTCGATTTTTACAATATAGATCAGCAGGTGTATATAAAGCACCTTGACATCACGTCATATTACAGCCAGATAAAGCAGACCGCACTCGGCAGGGATATGCTCGACAACGACAAGAAGCTGATGCTCCTCGTCCACGGAATTATATTTGAAATGGCGATGGCTACCCCCGCGAACAGCCGGAGCCGTGAGGACGCGCCGTATATCAAGACCACCGACAATGTTGTTCTCGACATAAAGAAATATATCGAGAAGCAATGCAACGAGCGACTGACGAACAAAGACCTGTCGCTGAAATTCGGCATCTCACAGAACACGATGAACGACCTGTTCATCAGAAAATACGGCATATCGACATCGCAGTATCACATGCAGTGTAAGCTCTCTTCCGCCGAATATTTTCTCAAAAGTACCGATTTGACGATAGACGCGATAAGCGGGCTTATCGGCTTTTGCGACCGCAGCCATTTCAGAAAGGCGTTTATGAAAGCATACGGCATGTCGCCGAATCAATACAGAAAGAAGCTCAAATCCGACCTCAGCGCAGAATAATTGTCGTCACCGATCTCGGCGTGATTTTTATATGTTCGGGGGCGGCGATGTCATATTCGCGAAGATCGTTGTTATCGTCCGTGACCGCTGATTTTACGGCTGAGTACTGCTCCGGCAGGCTCAGCTCTTTTTCTTTTTCGGTACTGTTTATCACTATAACCGCACAGCCGCCGTCATATTTGAACGCGAGCAGGCGCAGCTCGGGATCATCGCAGGCGGCATCAACGCGAACGGAACCTGTGGGAACATATTTCGAGAAGTTACCCGTAACATAGTAGCGTTTGGTCATCTCAAAAGTTTTATCATCAAGATTTATGTATATCAGCCCGTCGCAATAGTTGACCTCGGACACAGCTATCCAATGTTGCCACGAGATAACATTGAGCACGGACAGATCTTCATACATAACATTCGCCGTGACGAGTGCCGAGTCCATGCCCTTGTCGCGTCCGCCCTGCATATGAGTCCATTCGCTCATATTGACAGGGACATCCGGATAGTTTTTGCTCATCCACTTCGCGAACCGTTTAAGGAAGCTCATGCGGTTGTTAAAAAACGGGATGGGCATATGCAGGCAATAGGAATGGATATCGAGAGCGCCGAGGCGAGTGCGGACGAGCGGATCGCCCAAAACGGCGCGCGAATAGCTCTTGTTGAACCAGCGGATATCGCCGTTTTCGCAGCCGGAGAGCCGGACGCCGTCGAGAGTTTTCCTGCCGTCAAGCTCTTTGACGAACGCGCGGAGCACCTTGCGGCAGCTCGAGGGTCTGTAGTGGCAGCCCTCCTGCCCGCCGTTCCAGACCCAGAACGGCTCATTGACGGGCGAGATATATTTTACGGGTATGCCCTCGCCGATAAAATGCTCGGCAACATCGGCACAGTATTTGGCAAACGCAGGATAGTTCTTCTTTTTGATATTTTCTCTGAATATCTGATGCTTGTCGAGATGCGTCTTATGGTTATTCGTCAGGCGCTCTATCGGGGAATTGACGAAGAAAATAACCTCGTCCGCGCCGTCGCTGACGGCACGGCGCATCATATAGACCGCCGCAGCATCGCGCGACCAGTCGTATTCGCCGGGAGCAGTCTCAAAGCACTCGGTCGCCCGCGCGGGTTCGCTGAAAGTACCGCGTCCGCTGTGCTTCGACCCGCCGCCGATATTGTAGCGGTAGATGCCAAGACCGATGCCCTCGGTCTTGTTGAAAAGCAGCTCGCTGATTCTGTCTCTGACTGGTTTGCCGCTTATCGAATCCTCATGAGTCCAGTTTCCGACTATCTGCGCCCACCATGCGCCGCTCGCGCCGAAGCCTTCTATAGTCTGATATCGCTTCTCTTCATTTATATTCAGCTTCAATTTCAATGCCCCCATGTGAAAAGTGCATATATTTTTCATCTTATTCTAAAGTATATCATAGCTTTTCACGGAGTAAAGGTATTTTTTACCGAAAAAAGAGTACTTTTTATATGTGTTTTCAAGTTGGCGACGAAAGCAACGAAAAATCAATACAGCCGAAGCGATGAAAATTATTTTATATTCAAGCTGCGTTTGACGCTATTTTTCCGAAAAATGTGTTTTTTACCTGCCATCTGTATTTTTTGTAAAAGTTTCATATAATTATGTATATAAATTTTTATCTTTATGTTGAATTTGTATTGCTTTTTGGGTTTTATTTCAGTATAATGGAGCTTGTCTGATACGACAGAATATCTGAAAGGTGCCGAATTATGAACACCGTGATAATAATTCTGCTTGTTGTGCTCGCGATAGCCGTTGTGCTGCTGTTCGCGATATGCGGCTTCCTGTTCAATCAGGTAATATGGTATAAGCCGATAAAGCTGCCCGCCGCAAAAGGCGAGGTTGAGGATGACTTTGCAAAAGATCACAGAAAAGCCGAAGAAGAGTTCGGGAAAATGCCGTTCGAAAAACTCACGCTTACGGCATCGAACGGCGAAAAAATATATGCGCGCCTGCTCCTGCCCGAGAAGAGCAACGGGCGCATGATAATCGCCTGCCACGGGGCGCACAGCTCAGGGATATGCGAATTCTGCTTCTCCGCACCGTACTTTCACCGCATGGGTTATACAATTCTGATGCCAGAGCACCGCGGCTGCGGCGAGAGCGAGGGAAAATTCTTAGGCTACGGCACGCACGAATCAAAGGACACTTTTCTTTGGATAGACTGCGCCCGCAAACGATTCCCGGAGCTCGACATATTCCTGCTCGGCGTGTCGATGGGCGGCGCGACGGTTCTAATGATGAGCGACAAAATAACCGATCCGACGGTCAAGGGAATCATCGCGGACTGCTCCTACACGAGCGCATGGGATGAATTCGCCTATCAGCTCAAAAATCCGTTCGGGCTCCCGGCGTTCCCCCTGCTATATATATTCGATCTGTATTGCCGCATAATCTGCAAATACAGCCTGCGCGACGCATCACCGATAAAAGCCGTTCGCAGCGCGAAAGTGCCGATACTTTTTATTCACGGCGCAAAAGACGCGCTCGTGCCCGTAAAGATGCAGAAAGAGCTGTTTGACGCGTGCCCGACCCAAAAAGAAATGCTGACGGTCGAAAATGCGGTTCATGCGCAGAGCTACTATACCGACCCGCGCGCATATGAGGCGGCGGCGGAAAAATTCATAAACGAATGCGAAAACACTGAAAATACATCTGCGCTTTTCGCGCCCGGAGGAGGAAAACAAATTGGCTAACAACGAAAGGCTGAAAGAAAAACGATACGTCGGAGTAAAAGAAACGGTTATCTACGGCGTAGCAAACGGCGGTCAGGTCATCGGATACAACATGGTCCGCATGCAGCTGACGTTCTTCCTTGTGACCGTGTTCGGCATACCGAGCACAGCGGTCGCAACGATGATAACCGTCATGGGCATCTGGGATGCACTCAACGACCCGCTGATGGGAACCCTTGTTGACAAGACCCGCACAAACTTGGGAAAGCTTCGTCCTTATCTGCTCTTCGTCCCGATACCGCTCGGCATAGCGACTGTCGTATTCTTCGGCGGCGCCGAATTCCTCGCGGGAGTTCAGTCGACGACGCTCAAGATAGTCTATATGTGCGTCACATATTTCATCTGGGAGTTCTTCTACACAATAGGCGACATCCCGTTCTGGGGCCTGTCCGCCGCGATATCCCCGAACCCCGTTGACAGATCGAACGCCATAACCTCGGCGCGCTTCCTCTCCGGCATAATCGGCGGACTTGCTACGCCCGTTATATCCCTGCTCATCGACCTGAGCAACAAGGGCGTTATCGGAATCAATATGCGCCAGCTCTTCCTTGTGATGGGTATTGTCGCGGGAACTGTCGGCATGGGACTGTTCTCGCTCTCCGGTATCTTCTGCCGCGAGCGCGTGGTTCAGAACTCCGACGAGCCGAAGGTTCTCGACTGCTTCAGATTCCTTTTCAAGAACAAGCCCCTGCTTCTCATCGTCTGCTCCAACATTCTCGCAACCGTCGGCGGAGTTACCGACACATTCGCGCAGTATTTCTACATATTCTCCCTCGGCGCGGCGAGCTGGGGCACGATAATCGGCATTCCCGGAGTTATTTCCGGATTTTTGACTTATCTGCTGCTGCCCGCTCTCGAGAGAAGATGGACGTCGAAGCAGATAGTCGTTCGCACAACTATTCTCAAGGCACTCGTCGGTACGACCACCTTCCTAATCGGCATGAAATTCTATCGCAACCCGGCGGTCATTGTCCCGCTGCTTATGATTCAGGGCTTCATCTTCAGCTCGCTGACGAGCATAAACATGGTCGTCCCCACAAAGATGATAGGCGACACGGTCGACTACATGGAGTGGAAGACGGGCGAAAGGAACGAGGGCATGGCGTTCTCGCTGCTGACCTTCATCAGCAAGCTCACGGGCTCGCTCTGCACGGCTATCGCAACGGCCATAATCCCGGTCATCGGCCTTGTCACCGTTCAGCTCGCGGACAACTCGCTTCAGCTTGTTGAAAACCCGCAGATAAACACCCGTTTCTGGCTCTGGGCTCTGGTCACCATACTCCCGCCCGTGGCGTCGCTCATCTCGCTCATACCCTACAGATTCTATGACCTCGAGGGCAAGAAGCTCAAGGACATTCAGGAAGAGATGATTGCCCGCCGCGAGCTCAACTCAAAGACGATATCCAAGTCGGAAGGAGAGATATAAATGGAACGCAAATGCCCGAAATGCGGCGGAAAGCTCGGCATATTCGACTTAAAGCCCAACTGCCCCCACTGCGGATGCAGCATCATGTACTACGACATGGACAAACGCCTTGAGGAGGACTCGGTAAAGGCCGAAGCCGAATGGCAAAAGCTCGATGAAATACTCGACAAGATAACTCCCGCGTTCATCAAGAAAAAGAGAGCCGCGAGAGAAGAAAAAGAGAAAAACGAAAAGGATTCAAGCGAAAAATAATCCTAAAGCAGGCGCGCCCGCAGTTATTCTGCGGGCGTATCGCTTTTTGTGGGAATTTGCAACAAATTTTAGTAAAACTGTGGTAAATTCCGCAGCAATATGTTAAAATCCGATAAGAACGATGATTTAAGGAGAGGGTTTTATGCTTCGCAGACAGATGCAGCTTGATTTTTCCGGAATAAAGACATATTCAGCCGAGGATCGCCACAATCTCGTCACCATAGACAACATGATGACTCCCGGGGTCACCCCGCACGAGGAATACAAATACGAAGGCTTTGATGAGCTTGTTGAGAGGATAGTCAAGGCGCGCAAGAACGGTCATCCCGTCATATGGAGTATGGGCGCGCACGTTGTCAAAAACCGCCTTTCACGCTATGTCATAGAGCTGATGAAAATGGGCGTTATCACACACATCGCCGCAAACGGTGCAACAAGCATACACGACTTTGAGCTCGCGTATCTCGGCGGCACATCCGAAGATGTGCCGACCGCCATAGAGGACGGCTCATTCGGAATGTGGGAGCAGACGGGCGCGTGGATGAACGAGGCTATTCAACGCGGCGCGAAGCTCAACATCGGATACGGCGAGGCGCTCGGCGAGTACATAGACATGCACCCCGAGAAGTTCCCGAACCGCGAGGACTGCATACTCTGGAACGCATATAAACTGGACATTCCCGCGACCTATCACATAGCACTCGGCACGGATATCATCCACCAGCACCCCACCTGCGACATGGAGGCTATCGGCAAATGCTCGGGCATTGATTTCAAGAAGATGGCTTACAGCGTGTCGCAGCTTGACGGCGGCGTTTTTCTCAACTTCGGCTCTGCCGTTATCGGTCCCGAGGTGTTCCTCAAGACTCTTTCAATAGCGCGCAACCTCGGCTATCCCACGTTCAACATAACCACGGCGAACTTCGACCTCGTGCGCCTGGGCAACTTCCGCTGCAAGATAGGCTACGAAGATCCGAACTATTATTACCGCCCCCGCAAGAATATCGTCAACCGCCCGACCTGCTGCGGCGGTTGGGGCTGGCACTTTGAGGGCGACCATCAGATAACCATACCCACGCTCTACGACAAGCTCAAAGAGCAGCTTTGATTTGAGGTAAGATATGCTTTCAAAAGAACAGGTCAAAAAAATATGCGCCGGCATAAAAAATGCGCGCATAGGCATAATCGGCGACTTCTGCGTTGATATCTACTGGCACGCGGATATGACGAAATCTGAGCTCTCACGCGAGACTCCGCACTATCCCCTGCCGATAGTCGGTGAGAGGGTCTATCTCGGCGCGGGCGGAAATGTTGCGTCGAACCTTGCGGCGCTCTCCCCAAAAGAGCTTATTCCGATATCCCTTATCGGCGGCGACTGGCGCGGCATGCTCATGGAAGATATATTCGAAAAGAGCGGCATGAACAGGGATTTTGTTATCAAATCGCCCGACCGCTTCACCAACGCCTACTGCAAGCCCATGCGAAAGGGCATATCGGAGCTTGAGTACGAGGACCCGCGTCTCGACTTCGGCAACTATGAGCCGATATCAAAGGAGACTGAGGACAGGGTCATTGAAAACCTACGAAAAGTCGCCGAGAATATCGACGTGCTGTGCGTTGCCGATCAGTTCATGTTCGGCATAATAACAAAGCGCGTGCGCGATGAGATAATCGCCCTTGCAAGGGCGGGGCTTACCGTCGTTGCGGACAGCCGCTGCAACATCGGCGAATATACCGACTGCATATTGAAGCCCAACGAGGTCGAATGCTGGCGCGCGGTCTATAATAACGAGGGCTACGCGGACGCGGGATATGACGAGTTTATCGAGGCGGCTAAGCTGCTTGCGAAAAAGAACCGCTCGACCGTTTTCTGCACACTCGGAAATCGCGGTTCGGCGGTGACGGACGGAAACGTTGCGGAGGCAGTCGAGGCAGTACTCTATAAAGGCGAGATTGATATCTGCGGCGCGGGCGACACCTCGCTCTCCGCATTTTCTGCGGCAATCGCCGCAAAGACCGAGCTCAAAGCGGCGGCTCAGTTTGCGGGGCTCGCGTCCGGCGTTACGGTCAGGAAAATCGGCGTCACGGGCACGGCATCGCCCGAGGAAATAGAAGCGCTCGCACAGTAAAAAATAAAACTAAGAGGCACAGGAATGAGTTTTTCAATTGAAACGATAAAAGAATACAGCGGCAGGGGCTTCAAATGCGCGCTGTTCGATTTTGACGGCACGATAAGCCTTATACGCGAGGGCTGGCAGAAAGTGATGATTCCGTATTTCTGCGAGGTCATCGAAGCTCTCGGCACAAATGAAAATAAAGACGGAATATGCGAAGAGGTCACGGAATTCGTCGACCGACTGACCGGCAAGCAGACAATATTCCAGTGCATCGCGCTCAACAAGGCAGTTGTTCGCCGCGGCGGAGAGCACGTTGACCCGGGCGAATACAAAAAAGAATATCTGCGCAGACTCGAAACGCGGATAGCCGACAGAAAAAATGGGCTCGAAAGCGGCTGTCTCTCCCCCGCCGATCTCGCGGTAAGAGGGTCTGTCGAGTTCATAAAGGCGCTGAGGAACGCCGGGATAAGATGCTTCCTCGCGAGCGGCACGGACGAAGAGGATGTCATATATGAGGCGTCCTTAATCGGAGTCAAAAATCTTTTCGACGGCGGCATTCACGGCGCGAAGGACGCGCTGCTCGACTGCTCGAAAGAGGCGGTTATAAAGAACATGATCGAAGAGCAGAAGCTCGACCCGGAAGAGCTTGTCACATTCGGCGACGGCTTTGTTGAGATAGAGCTCACGGCAAAACTCGGCGGATACGCAGTCGGCGTGGCGACAAACGAAAAGACCGGCGACGGAATAGACGAAAAGAAACGGGCAAGGCTCATGTCGGCGGGCGCCGATATGATAATCCCGCACTTCGAGGGCACCGACGCGATACTCAAAGCACTGCACATATAAACACAAAAAAGAACAGGCGTTCTGCGGCAAAACCGTAAAACGCCTGTTTTTTTATAATTCTATCCAATCTTTTGTTTCGTTGTCGTACTCATACAGCACCTTGTTCTGCTCATCGTATGCGAGCAGGACATCGTCGCTGTCTTCAAAAGTTATTTTATAGGTCTTGCACTTGACTCCGTTCACGGTCGCGGTCTTGCCTGTTGATGAAAAGCCATCACCCAGGTCGGCATATGCGCGAAATTTCGGAACCCCGAGCATTCTTATCGCGTCAAAATCGACCTGAAATTCCGTAGTCTTTGACGCGGTATTTGAAGAACCGGAAGCCCGGCGGGTCGTTTCCGCGCCGCGTGCGGAGGTCGTCTTTGTTGTCTCCGCCTGCGTTGTCGGTTCGGTGGTCGGCTCCGTCGTTTGCTCCTCGGTCGTAGTTTCGGGTGCAGTCGTCGTTTCCGGCTCGCGCGCCACTTTAGCGCACCCGGCAAGAGAGATTGCAGCAAGAAGAAGGAATAAGGCGGACACGATAATTTTTCTGTTTGATTTCATTATTTTTCAGCTCCGTGAGTATATTTCAGACATTTTCGCGCCGCTTTATCCGCGCACCGTCAAATTCATAAACCTCGTCGCAGAGGGTCGAGATATCGCCCTCGTTGTGCGAGACTATGAGCATGGTTTTCCCGCTCGCTTTAAAGCTCAGGAACAGCTTTCGCATCTCTTCGACTGCGTCCTTGTCGAGCGCGTTCATCGGCTCGTCGAGAATCAATAATTGCTGATTTTCCATTATCGCCTGCGCTATGCCGAGGCGCTGTTTCATGCCGAGCGAATATTTGCCGACACGCAGCTTTGACGACGGGTCAAGCCCGACCGTTTTCATGGCGGCCTCTATCTGCTCTTTGCCGATCTTGCCGCGTATCGAGGCGAGGTATTCAAGATTTTTCATGCCGCTGTAATTGGGCAGAAAGCCGGGCGCTTCGATTATAATTCCCGTGTTCTCCGGGAAATCCGCGTCTTTGCCTATCACCTTGCCGTTGACGGTGACCGTTCCGCTGTCGGGCTTCATGAATCCGCAAATGAGCTTTAAAAGTACGGTCTTGCCGCTGCCGTTGTCGCCGACGATGCCATATATCCTGCCCTCTTGCAGCCGCATATTGACATCTTCGAGAATCGTTTTCCCTTTGAAGCTTTTTGTCAGTTTATCTATAACTATAACATCAGTCAAAATAATGTCCTCCTTTCAAAGCCCTTCTCTTCACTGCGCCGGAGCAGAAAAAGACAAGGATCATCACCGCCGCGTCTGCCAAGAGCACTGCCGCAGCCGTTTTGGCATCGGTCAGCTGTTTTGCCATGCCGTATGCGCCGAGCATAGCGAAGCTGAAACTTTTCAGCTTCCCGCATATTAGCCCCGTTGTGCCGACAACCGCGATGACGATTGCCGCCGCAGGCTTCTGCCCGAGAAGAAAACGCAGAAGGCACAGCGCACACATTGACGCGCCGAGCGCGAGCGGATATGCCGCCATGCGCATAAGTTCAAAGGCGGAAAGCGTTCCGACTTTTTCCGCAGCCGCCGCGCAGACAGTTATGCCGATAAGGCAATAGAGCACACACCAGAGAAGCGCGGACGAAACGGTTTTTATCCACCATTTGAAAAAGCCCTTCGAGCGCGGCAGGACGAAATACGGCATCGTCTCGGAATCGAGGACCGAGCCCGCCATACCGAGAAAGAGTCCCGCAAAAAATGTTCCGAAATAGCGAAAGAAGCCGAAAAGATCAAACTGTCCGCTGTGTTCAACGCCGCCGATGGCTTCGGTGAAAACAGAGAAAAATGTTTCCCGCTCGCCGCCGAAAGACGATAGCACGCAGACCGCCCATATGAGCAGAGACACGGCGAGATACGGCAGCATATTGAAAAGCCGATGCCGCAATCCCGCAAAAAAAGTTATCTTCATATTCGAGTCCCCACTGTTATTTTGAGATCAACATGCCGAACGGCGCGAAGAATACACGCGACAATAATCGCCGCGAACAGGCAGAAATACGCGCACGAAAAGCCGACCGACGGCAGACTGGCATCTTCCGAGAAGCCGTGATTCGAAAATACGGAGATAAAAAACGGGAGGTACTTAAACCGTATCAGATATGAAATGATATGCTGAGCCGAGAGCACGGCAAAGCCCAGCACGCGGCTGCCGCTTAAATTTATCAAAAACAGAAGCGAACCGCAGAAAAAGCCGTAGCCAAGATTCAGCGCTAGGGCGTAGGCCGCCGCGAGATACGGCGTAACAGCCGGCATAAAAAGCTTCGGGTCGACTGTGATATGATAAGACGAAGCCGCCGCATCGCGCATGACGAGCTCATAAAACGGCGCGCTCCACACATTGCCCGCAAAGGCGTTGGGCGAAAAGAATATCACGGTCACCGCGAGCGAAAATATGTAATACACGGCGCAGGAGAGCAGGATATACATGAGCTTTCCGACTACCCACTGCACCCGCGAACAGCGCACGAGCGAATACATCGCGCTCTGCTCGGTAAAAGGCGCATCGGCGAACAGGAGCATAAGCCCGAGGAACATCAATGTCGCGATATGGAGCGTTGAGCTGTTATATATAAACGGCTCAAATATGTTAAGCGGATCTCCGCTCGCCCGGGCGAACTGCATAAGATTCACGGAATCGAGCAGCGAAGCGGCGGCGCAGACGAGAAAAGCCGTAACAGTCCGCGCACTGCCGAGCCATGTGCCGAACTGCCAGCGCATCACAGAGAGACACTGTTTCATTGCAGCAGCCTCCTTCGCGCAAAGAAGATGAACGCCGCGCAGCCGAGCACCAGAAGCACCGCCTGATACAAAAACAGAAAGCCGAACGACGGCAGGATATCGGGCAGGGTGGTGTTGGTCGGGCTGAATTTTTCTTTTTGCAGCGCACTCGTGATGAGGTGCATCAGGAAGAACAGCACGAACGGACCGCAGAGAGCCACATATCTGTTGGGCACCGCGGCGGACAGAGCCGTGCCGATAACTCCCCACACGACGCCGAAGATGAACGCGAGCAGGATTATCACTCCGACCAGGCCGAGCCCGCCCGCGACGTTTTCAAACGGCTGCAATATGCTTCCGTCAAGCGGAGTTTTCGAATGTCCGTTCGGGACATACGGGTCGCAGAAAATGAGCATTATCAGCGCAAACACCGCAAGCGGCAGAGCGTTTGCCGCGCCGCCGCAGACAGCGTTTGAAAAAAGTCTTGAGAAAATATATTTTCTGCGGCTCTTCGAGCGCACGAGCATAAAGCGCAGGTATCCGCTGTTATACTCATCGCAAAAGCGGAACACGCCGGGCATAACGGTTATTATCGGCGTAAAGATAAGATATCCGCCGAGTGCGAGGGACGAGAAGAAGAAATTGATATAATCCGCCTTGTTGTCCCACCGCGCAAAATACAGAAAATACTGATACTGCGGCTCGACAAGCAGAACGAGTCCGAGCAGCAGGGATATCAACATCCCGGTTGAAAAGAGCTGGCTTTTTACATCCTTTCTGAGCATAGGATCACCCCGCTCAGGGCTTTATGATCGTTGCGGGATCAATACTTGCGCCGTCCTTCGTGGCTGAAATATTCAGGTGAGGACCTGTTCCGTATCTGCCGACGAAGCCGATACTGTCGCCGCGGGCGACAACATCGCCCTCCTTAACGGAGAAATTTGCCGCGCTGTATTCAATGACATAGCCGTTGGCGCAGGTCAGCACGGCACACGGAGTTTTGCTTTCATCATCTTTGTTATATATCTTCGTAATTTTTCCGGTGGCGCAGGCAACAACCTTTGCACCGAAATCAGCTTTGATGCTTATGCGCTTATACTGAGTGCTGTACGGAGAGGAAAGCTGTGTATAGCCGGGCACGGGCCAAATGAATCCGGCGGCGCTGACATTTGCATTTGACGCATCTGTTTTCTTTGTTGTCTTTTCCGTCTGCGCGGCGGTGCCCGCTTCTTTGGCAGTGTTTGCTTCCTCTGCGGCGGTTTCCGGTGCGCCGCTTTCGGGAGCAATATCCTTCGCCGTGGTGTTCTCCCCGGCCTCTGCCTGCGCCCCTATTCCGGTCGGGTCGGCAGTTGTGCTCGGGTCTGTTTCGGGTTTGCCGCTGCAGGAACAGAGTCCCAGCATGAGTGCGATTGCGGCAGCGAGCGATACGAATCCTTTTGTGCGTTTCAACATTTTGTTTTCCTCCTTTTAGTTATTCGTATCTATTCGTAACGGCGTAAAATTCACCGGTTACGGCATTGATTATAATATCATTTTCATATTCGCCGTATTGTTCCAGCGTTGCGGTAGTAGCGATGCAGAAACGCCAGCACGGGAACACGGTCGAATTATATGTTTCGGGGTCTTCGACCGACATATATTCAAAGCTTATCTCTTTTACTATAGAGTCTTTGACAAGTCCCGCGGCGGCAAGCTTCTTCTGCAAAACTGCGAGAACGCCGTCGAGCGTCATAACCTTGCTGTTTACGATTTTCGACTCGCCAAGCTCAAGTCTTGTGAGCCTTGCTTCGACAACACCCCTGTCGTCTATTGCGACGGTGCATCCGGTGCTGTCCGGCTCGCCGCTCGAAAGCGGTATTCCGTCTGCGACCTGGACATATTTATATTCATATCTGCCGCGTTTGGCACGGTTGCCTCGCTCGGTCAGAGGCTCAACGACCTGCGAAGAGACGAGCTCAAAATCGGTCATTCCGAGACGTCCGAGAAGCTTATCCGACAGGCGGCGCGCATCGTCGGGAGAGATATTGCAGCCCTTTGCCCAGCCGGGTTTCAAAGCAGTCGGATGATTTGACGCGCTCAGGACTTCGGACACGCCGAAATAAAATCCGCCCGGGAGCAGCCCGGCAGACGGATCGTCCTCCGCCGTTTTCTCCGAGCCGGGATTGAACATCGGGTCGTCACCGGAGAAGAACAGGTCTTCGAGCTCGAACAGGTCGAAGAAGCGGTACTGCGCGGAATATGTCCGTATATCTCCGGTTATCTTCGGCACTTTTATATCGGCGTCGATATGCACGGTTATGCCTCCGGATGAAATGTCGCGCTTGAGATGCTCGGATTCAGAGAGAGTCGGCACACCCTCTCCGCTCCTGCCGTTATCGGCGGGAGCGCTCACGAGGGACTCGACGAGCAAATCATTCGAGCTTTTTGCGCGCAGGACATTTCCGTCCATGACAGACTCGGGCGTTTTTTGGCATGCCGCAAGCAGCAATATAGAAAAAGCAAGAAAAATCAAAGCAGATTTTTTCACAAAAAATATCCCCTTTCCCGCCGCCGAAAGCGGCTTTTAACAGGATAAAATTCGGGCGAAAAATCCCGGCGAAAATAGCTTTTGGGAAGTCTTGACATTTTATATTATACACCGAGAAAATACATTTGTCAAATTTAGCATAATAGTGCATAGACCGAAAAGCTGCTGTCGCTGTCGATTTTGAAATCCACGCTGAATGCACTTTTTCTAACGACCAAAAACTCATGCATATCCGGGTGAGCGTGGCGTATCTCGAGATTGCGCAGAGTTATATTCCGGCAATCTTCAACGGCTATGTTAGTCACCTTGCCGTCGATAACAAAAATCGAATCTCCGCCGTCAAAAACAAGATCCGACACGCCGCGAGATACGGCGTAACAGCCGGCATAAAAAGCTTCGGGTCGACTGTGATATGATAAGTGCCGCTGTCGAACACGGCGGTCTTCTCCCCGTCCTCAGCTTTCAATGCCGAGATAAACTCTGCGAGCTTCTCCGAAATATCCTCATTCGGGACTATGCCGAAATCGGCGGCGTTAAATATTTTCAGAGTTGTCCTCCAAAAATTCACTGCTAATGAGTCTATTCTATCAGATTGCACGGCTAAGAAGCAAGACGGAAAGACGAAAGAGCGTCCTCTTTTCGGAGAACGCTCTTTGATGCAATTTCACTGTGCTATGCCGGGATATCTTCCAAAAGACTCTCAAGCGCATCTTTTACAAACCCGACCGACTCCTTGTGATACTGCGCCTGCAGGTCTTTGCGGAAGCACGAAATATCCGCATCGCCGCAAATGGCGTGAAGCTGTTGAACGGCGGCGTTTCTCACATAACAGTCCTCGGAGGATATGTATGATTTTATTTTATTCGCCGCATCGGCTTCACCCAATGCATACAGCGAACAAACCAATATAGCTCCCGCCCGATCTGATTTTTCGTCTTTACAAGCAGACAGAAGCAGAGCGCGCACCTCGCTCTTATAAGCCGCCGGATTCATTGACGTGGTATCGTACAGTGACGAATACACATATCCGCGGACAAGTTCCGAGCTGTCGAAAATATGCTTTTCAAGCTCATTTATCGCCTCGCAGCTGTCAGTTCCGCTCAGAGAATCGCAGGCATTGACCCTCACGAGCTCATCCCGGTCATTCAGAAGGCGCAGCAAAATATCTGTATATTCACCGCGCGCACCGCCCAGCACCTGCGCGACCCTGTTGCGAATCTCGGGATTACAATCGCGCGAGAGCCTTTCAAGTTTCGGGTATACGGAGCTGTCGATATTTGTACCCTCAA
>ENA-OQRA01000690-OQRA01000690.1-human-gut-metagenome-genome-assembly--contig:-NODE-690-length-20208-cov-5.533171_pt1 | contig 20208 bp, 20 predicted proteins | sample MGYA00243238_ERZ505106 | MGnify/ENA primary metagenome ERZ505106 (study PRJEB26097, sample SAMN02711298) | human gut metagenome | biome: Gut microbiome | host: Homo sapiens | place: Denmark: Copenhagen...
AACTACGATTTTACGATTAAATCTCTGAATATAAGGAAGTGCCTCGATCAGCACCTCCGCCTTGTCCAAATATTTCTGATTAACCATTATTCTCTCCTTTTTCCAGTCAATGTCTGGTCTCCATCCCTGCTTATTGCTTTTCGCAATTAAAGCAGGAGACTTACCTGATTCGGTTAAAATCACCCTTATTCACAGAATTTTGTTATGAACGGTAATCTGCATTGATTTTTATATAATCATAAGTCAGGTCACAGCCCCATGCAGTTGCTGTGGCATCACCCATCTTCACATCAGCGATTGCTGTGACAGCTTCCTCAGAAAGAATCTTCGTTGCCTCTTCTTCACTGTAATCCACAGCCACACCATTCTCAATAATCTGGATCTTACCAGCCTTACTCTCAAAGAACAGATCCACCTTCTCAGGATCAAACTTCGCACCGGAATATCCCATAGCACACAGGATTCTTCCCCAGTTTGCATCATGTCCGTAGATAGCAGCCTTTGTCAGAGAAGAAGTAACAACAGACTTGCTCAATGTAACTGCCTGCTCCTTAGACTCTGCACCAATGATCTTCACCTCAAACAGTGCAGTCGCACCCTCTCCGTCACCTGCGATCTTCTTCGCCAGAGTAGTATTGATATAATTCAGCGCAGCCTTGAAAGTCTCGTAATCCTCACCCTTCTCTGTGATCTCCGGATTCTCAGCCAGACCATTGGCCAGAAGAAGAACTGTATCATTGGTAGAAGTATCCCCATCAACAGAAACCATATTGTAAGTATCCTTAACATCCTCACTTAACGCTTCCTGCAGCATCTTCTTGGAAATCTTCGCATCAGTAGTAACAAACCCAAGCATTGTACACATATTCGGATGGATCATACCGGAACCCTTACACATACCACCAACAGTAACCGTCTTACCGCCAATTTCAATCTGAACAGCAACCTCTTTCTTCTTGGTATCAGTAGTCATGATCGCCTTCGCCGCCTCAGTACCAGCCTCCAGAGAACCATCCAGCTTCGGCGCCATCATCTTCACACCATTCTTAATACGGTCAATGGGAACCTGCATACCAATCACACCTGTAGAAGCAACCAGCACACTGTCAGCAGCCACCCCAAGAATCTCAGCAGCCGCATCTGCAGTCTCCTTACAATAACCATAACCTTCTGCACCAGTACATGCATTGGCAATACCACTGTTACAGATCACCACCTGTGCAGACGGATGATTATAAACAATATCCTGATCCCATTTAACAGGCGCAGCCTTCACCACATTGGTAGTAAAAGTCCCCGCAGCCACACATGGCACCTCACTGTAAACCATAGCCATATCCGTTCTGCCCTTATACTTAATCTCAGCCGCAGCCGCAGCTGCCTGAAATCCCTTAGCCGCCGTAACGCCGCCATCTATAATCTTCATAAAACCTCAATCCTTTCTATATAATAAGACAAACTATCTTGTTTCCCGTCCACATCCTCCACGCTCAGCGACTGCCGCAACTCCCCTGCGCAGTCACGTCCGTCAGACATCCACAACGCTTCGCTGCCGGTGCAGCCGGTGCCTGGAGAGCTTTGACCTGCCGAAAACCACAGACTATTCCTGTGTTTTGGCGGAGGAAAAGCAATTTGAGGACAGTGACGACATCGTTCTTCTGGATCACGATGAGGTGGATCTGGACGACCTTGCCCGAACGGCGTTCATCCTTGACATGGACACAGTCTTTTTATGTTCCCCCCAATGCAAGGGCCTGTGCCCCGGCTGCGGCGTGAACCTGAACCGGGAAGCCTGCCGCTGCAAAAAGCAGGTAGATCCCCGTTTGGCCGCCCTGGCAAAGCTCCTGCCCCGGGAGGAGGCATAAATACTATCAATAAATTCACTGCTCAGGCAGTATAAGACCAAGGAGGTGTCAACATGGCAGTACCTAAGGGAAAAGTATCCAAGCAAAGACGCAATAAGAGACGCAGCTCCGTGTGGAAGCTGGCGGCTCCCGGTCTGGTGGCATGCCCCAAGTGCGGTGCGCTGCATCTGCCTCACAGAATGTGCCCGGAGTGCGGTACCTACAATGGCCGTGAGGTCAAGGTCGTCAAGTCCGTGGCAGCGGATAAGTAATTTTGTGTCCTTGCAGGAGGGAAGCGTAGCTTCCCTCTTGTTTTTTTGCGTGAAAACGGCGGTGTGAGGGCACGCCGCCCTACGCATATATGCGGGCTGGTGCAAACGGGGCGTCGAGGACGCCGCCCCCTACGAAGTTCTATCGATAAACGGTGCGTAGGGGTCGGCCTCCCGGACGACCCGCCCGGCTTTGTACCGCACTCCTTGCAAAAAACGATGTCATTGCGAAGCCAGTGCGCACACTGGCTGTGGCAATCCGCGTCCCCCGTCCCCAAGGCCCCCTTGCCTAAAGGGGGCTGGCACGGCGAAGCCGTGACTGGGGGATTCTTCTTTGCACCGCATCGGGCGGACAGGGTCGTCCGCCCCTACACACGACTTCGTAGGGGCGATCCTTGCGGTCGCCCGCCCCATGACCATTGCACCCCCATGTAAAAATCCCTGTCATTGCGAGGGCGCACTGCGCCCGTGGCAATCCGTAATACCCTACTCCCCCATTCATATTTTTCATCTCATCCATAAAAATCATTCGTTTTACTTTTGTTTAAAAGGCGTCTATACTATCAAATATAGAAAATGCTTGCGCCCCGGTACAAAAGCGGCTATAATTATATAGTTATTATGTGGCATTATGCCGTTTTTTCGGGAGAGACGCACCTATGAGCACCATTATCACCTCCATAGACTCCGGCAGCCCCGCTATGCGGGCAGGGCTGCGGCCGGGCCAGCAGCTTCTGTCCATCAACGGTCACACCGTAGTGGATGTGCTGGACTACCGGTTCTACGGGTACGATCCCGTAAGCCATTTGACCCTGAAAAATGAGGACGGCTCAACCCAATCGCTCACCATCCATAAGGACGAGGGCGAGGATCTGGGATTGAATTTTGACACCTATCTCATGGACGAGATGCGCTCATGCGCCAACCACTGCATCTTCTGCTTCGTGGATCAGATGCCCCCGGGCATGCGCGAGACCCTGTACTTTAAGGACGACGATGCCCGGCTCAGCTTCCTCCAGGGCAACTATATCACCCTCACTAACCTCACCGAGCGGGAGGCCCAGCGCATCATTGACCTGCGTATCAGCCCCATCAATGTCTCTGTCCACACCACGGACCCGAAGCTCCACTGCACCATGCTGGGCAACAAAAATGCCGAGCGCAGCCTGGACTACATCCGCGCCTTCTGCAAGGCAGGCATCGTGATGAATGGGCAGATCGTTATATGCCCCGGCTGGAACGATGGCGATCAGCTGCGTCGTACCCTGCGGGATCTGACGGAAATGCAGTTCTCCTCCTGCTCCCTGGTGCCCGTAGGTATCACCAAATACCGCCAGGGCTTGGCCAAGCTGAAGCCTGTGGACGCCCGGTGCGCCGGGGAAATCTTGGACATCGCTGAGGAATTCGGTCAGGAAAACCTGCGCCGCTTTGGCACGCGGCGCTTCTTCTGCGCCGACGAGCTGTTTCTCCGAGCCGGGCGGGAATTGCCGGGAGAGGGCTACTACGAGGGCTACCGGCAATTAGAAAACGGCGTGGGTATGCTCCGCTCCCTGGAAAGCGACCTGCTCCGGGCCATGGACCTCATGGAGGATGCGCCCGCTCCTACCCCCTTTACCATCGCCACGGGCCGGGCCGCCGAAAGCTTCATGGGGCACCTGCTGGGCCTGATCCAGGAGCGCTTTCCCCAGGTGCAGGGCAAGGTAATCGGGATAGACAACGATTTTTTCGGCCATACCATTGATGTGGCGGGCCTTTTGACCGGGCAGGACTTGGCCGCCCAGCTGAAAAAGCACAAGCCCCTGGGCCGTGTGCTGATCCCCCTGCACATGCTCCGGCACCAGGAGGATGTATTCTTGGATGATTGGACCGTGCCCCAGCTTTCCCAGGCGCTGGAGACGCCTGTGCAGGTGGTGGGCATTGACGGCTTCGACCTGTGCGATGCCGTTTTTGAACTGTAAGGAGGTAAAACTATGGCAAAACCTATGATCGCTATCGTGGGCCGGCCTAATGTGGGCAAGTCCATGCTGTTTAATAAGCTGATTGGCCGCCGTCTCTCCATCGTGGAGGATACCCCCGGCGTGACAAGAGACCGCATCTACGGCGAAAGTGACTGGTGCGGCCGCAAGTTCACCCTGGTGGACACCGGCGGCATTGAGCCCAATACGGACAATCAAATTCTATCCTTCATGCGTCAGCAGGCGCAGATCGCCATTGATAACGCCACCGTCATCGTCCTGGTGGTGGACATCAAGACAGGCATGACCGCCGCCGACCAAGAGGTGGCCGGGATGCTCCAGCGCTCCAAAAAGCCCATTGTGCTGGCAGTGAATAAGATGGACGCCACCGGCACTGTGGACCCGGAGTTTTATGAGTTCTATAACCTGGGCCTGGGTGACCCCATCGCCGTATCCGCCGTACACGGCCACGGCACCGGCGACCTGCTGGACGCGTGTCTTAAATACTTCCCCCCGGAGGACGAGACGGAGGATGACGACGACGTGATCCAGGTGGCCATCATCGGCAAGCCCAATGTGGGTAAATCCAGCCTTACCAACCGCATCCTGGGCCAGGAACGGGTCATCGTCAGCAATGTGGCGGGCACCACCCGGGACGCTATCGACTCCTATTTTGAAAATGAAACCGGCAAGTATAATTTCATCGACACCGCCGGCATGCGCAAAAAGTCCAAGGTGGATGACGCCATCGAAAAATACAGCGTCCTCCGGGCCACCATGGCCATCGAGCGCAGCGACGTGTGCCTGATCCTCATCGACGCCAACGACGGCGTTACCGAGCAGGACACCAAGATCGCGGGCCTGGCCCATGAGGCGGGTAAGGCCTGCATCATCGTGGTGAACAAGTGGGACATGGTGGAAAAGGACGACAAGACCATGGACCGTATGCGCGAGGACATCCGTCGGGATCTGAGCTACATGACCTACGCTCCCATCCTGTTCATCTCCGCCCTTACGGGCCAGCGGGTAACGCGGCTGTTTGAGCTCATCAATTATGTGAATAACCAGGCCTCCACCCGCATCACAACAGGCATGCTCAACTCCGTTCTGGCCGATGCCCAGACCCGGGTGCAGCCCCCCACGGATAAGGGCCGCCGCCTGAAGATCTATTACATGACCCAGGTGGGCATCAAGCCCCCTCACTTTGTCATTTTCTGCAACGACAAGAAGCTCTTCCACTTCTCTTATCAGCGATACCTGGAAAACCAGATCCGCAGCGTATTCGGCCTGGAGGGCACCCCCATTATCCTCTCCATCCGGCAGAAGGGAGACGATGACAATTAAGCTGTCCATCTACTTTGTGGTGGGATTGACGCTGCTGGTGTCGTACCTGCTGGGCTGTTTCAACGGCTCGGTGGTCACCTCCCACTTCATCATCCGGGATGATGTACGCAAGCACGGCAGCGGCAATGCCGGGCTTACCAATTTCTACCGCACCTATGGTGCCAAATTTGCCCTCATCGTGATTCTCTGTGACATGGGCAAGACCCTGCTCTCCTGCCTCATAGGCGGGTATCTGATGCTCTGCACCAACGGCAGCTGGACCCTGGGCGTGCTGCTGGGCGGCATCGGCTGCGAGCTGGGGCATATGTTCCCGGCCTACTACGGGCTCAAGGGCGGCAAGGGCATTCTCTCCGGCGGAGTGCTGGTGTGGATGTTGGATTGGCGCATGGGTCTTATCGCCTGGGGGCTCTTCGTCCTCCTGTGGCTTCTGACCCGCTATGTGTCCCTGGGGTCTATCGTGGCCACAGCCAGTATGCCGGTGTCGGCGTTCTTTGTCTTTGGCCATGACCCACTGCTGACCGCTCTGTGCGCAGTGGTGGCAGCCCTGGTCATCTTCTGCCACCGGGAGAATATCTGCCGTCTGCTGCACGGCACAGAAAATAAATTCAAGTGGCATGTGAATCCCATCGATACAGGGGAAAATCATTAGCTGCGAGAAAGCGGGATACAGAAAGGAAAGCACTATGAAACACAATCAGGTTCGTCAGGTGGTATTCCCCATCATCACCGCCATGATCTGGGGCTCCTCCTTCGTTGCCCAAAGCGCCAGCACCGAGCACGTGGGCGCGTACACCTTCAACGCCGCCCGTTCCTTCGTGGGCTTTTTGGCCTTGCTGGTAGTGGTACAAATCTTTAAAATGCTGCGCAAGGAGCCCCCGGCGGAGCAGACCGCTGCGGAGAAAAAGGCCGGGCGGAGGGACCTGATTTTAGGCGGCATCTGCTGCGGCATCGCCTTGGCTCTGTCCTGCAATTTGCAGCAGCTGGGTTTGGTGGCCGGTGCCAGCGTCGGAAAAACCAGCTTTATCACTACTCTTTATGTGGTGCTGGTGCCCATCTGTGGCCTGTTTCTCAAGAAAAAAGTCTCCCCCACCGTTTGGATCAGTGTCCTGCTGGCCGTGGCCGGCCTTTACTGCCTGTGCATTAAGGAAAATTTCACCATTGCCCCCAGTGACCTGCTGGTGCTGCTCTGTGCCTTTGGCTACACTCTGCACATTCTGGTCATCGATTATTTCACCCAAAGGGTGGACGGCGTGAAAATGAGCTGCATCCAGTTCTTGACATGCGCTATCCTTTCGGCTATACTTATGCTGATCTTTGAAAACCCCACCTGGGCGGACATTGTCCCCTGTATGGGCTCAATCCTGTATGTGGGTGTTTTCTCCAGCGGTGTGGCCTACACCCTGCAGATTTTGGCGCAAAAGGACTCCAACCCCACCATCGTGGCTCTGCTTTTGAGCCTGGAGAGCGTGTTCGGCGCAGTGTCCGGTGCCATCTTCCTTCATGAAACCATGACCGGCAAGGAGCTGATTGGCTGCGTGCTGATGCTCATTGCCGTGGTGCTGGCGCAGCTGGATCTTCCTCTCAAGAAAAAGGATAAATCTGCTAAGGAGGCATAAGTATATGACAGAAACCATTTTGAAAATCGACGGCATGATGTGCAGCATGTGCGAGAGCCATGTGTGTGATGTAATTCGCAACAAGTTCGCCGTGAAGAAGGTCAGCGCGTCCCATTCCAAGGGTACGGCCACCGTCATTTCCCCGGAGCCGCTGGACGAGGAGGCCCTGCGCAGGGCCATCACCGAAACAGGCTATGAGGTCAAGGCTGTAGAATCCAAGCCCTATGAAAAGCACGGCCTGTTCCATAGATAAAAGCATCAACAGCCCCCCGCCTCACGGCACTTCCTGACATGCAATTACCCCCTGATGTAGGATAATAACTACATCAGGGGGCTTTTTGTCTATTGTCCGTTTTTGCTGGTCCTGTTCATCACAGCAGGGGGAGCTTTTTCTTTTCCGTATCGAAACGCTTTTGAAGCAAACCTCTTATCCCTCCGGGACCTTGGCCTTCGGCAGGCTCCAACGGAAGTGAGCCGCCAGCAATCGGATGGCCACCACCACCGTGCTGCCCATCAGCAGCGCAGCCGTGTCGTCCCAATACAGGTGGCATACCACCCACACAGCGGCGCCCGCCAGGGCCGCCAGGGCATAGATATGCTTGCGGAATATGTACGGCACGTTACCCGCCAGGGAATCCCGCACCACGCCGCCGCCCACACCGGTAATGGTCCCCAGCAGAGCCACGGCAAACCAGCTTCCCTCCGGTAGATGGCTATAGGCAATCTGTTCGCCCACCACGGTAAATGCCGCCAGGCCCAGGGAATCTGCCCACAGCAGCAGCCGCTCAAATAGCAGCGTGCTCCTGAGCAGCAGGCCGCGCAGCGGCGGCAAAAACGCCGCTGCGGAGGAAACCAGCGCTACGCATACCGTCAGCGGGTCGTCAAATATCTTGGGCGGTGTGATGCCCAGCAGCAAATCCCGCAGCACACCGCCGCCCACGGCGGTAATAAGGCCCAGGATCATAACGCCCAGCAGATCCATCTGCCTCCGAAGCGCCGTCATAGCACCGGACAGGGCAAAGGCCACGGTACCCACCATCTCCATACACAACAGGATCAGTTCGTTCATTAGCATCCTCTCAATGTCTGCCTACAAAGCTCCAATCATCCTCTCCATCGTGGAGCAGATACAGGTCGTCCTTATAGTCCGAATCCAGCGGATTATCCTTGGGTGCGCTGGCCTTGTACTGTTCCAGCACCCGCCGGGACTTCTCCGGCGGCTGGATTGTGCCTGCGCCGGCAATACATCCACCCGGACAGGCCATACCCTCCAGCAGATATCCGTCATACTTCCCTGTCCGTGCGATACGCAGCATCTTGCGGCACTCCCGCAGCCCCTCGGCATACATCGTCTTTACCTCCCGGTCAGGGTCCAGCCGGTGAATCACATCCTCCACCGCCTTGGCAACGCCTCCGGAAGCGGCAAAACCCACGCCGAGGGCAGACGCCTCATAATTGGCCGGCACATCAGGGATATCGGTGAAGTCGATGTTCTTAGCCTCCAGCATCCCCCGCAACTCCTCAAAGGTCAGTACAAAGTCCACATCACTGCGGACGGTGCGGCGGCTGGCCTCCAGCTTTTTGGCGGCGCAGGGTCCAATGAAAGCCACCTTACAGCCCGGGTCACGTTTTTTCTGCAGTCGAGCCGTAAGCACCATGGGAGTCATAGTCATAGAGATATACGGCGCGGCGCCGGGGAACTCCTTCTTAGCCATCACGGACCACGCCGGGCAGCAGGAGGTAGCCATATAAGGCTGCATCTGCGGTACATGGCGCATGAATTCCTCCGCTTCCTCGATGGCGCACAGGTCTGCGCCTACGGCGACCTCCTCCACGGAATGGAAGCCCAGCATCTTCATGGCTGAAACGATCTGCCCCGGGGTCACGCCATCGCCGAATTGACCCCAAAAGGCCGGAGCGATCACAGCAACGACCTTGTCACCGCTGCGGATGGAATGGATCAGCTGGAACAGCTGCCCTTTATCTACAATAGCGCCAAAGGGACAGTTCACCAGGCACATGCCACAGCTAACGCACTTATTCTGGTCAATCTCTGCCCGGCCATATTCGTCCTTGCCGATAGCATCCATGCCGCAGGCCTCCTGGCAGGGCCGCTCAAAGCGGATAATGGCCTGGTAGGAGCACGCGGCCTTGCACTTGCCGCATTTAATGCACTTGCTCTGGTCGATCTCAGCCCGGCCATAGCGGAAGCTGATGGCGCCCTTGGGGCAGGAATTGGAGCAGTGGTGCGCCAGGCAGCTCTGGCAGGCGTTGGTCACCTGGTAGTGGGTGTCCGGGCAGGCGTGGCAGGCATATTTGATGATGTTAATCAGCGGCGGCTCGTAATATTTTTCCCGCACCGCGCTCTTGTCCACACCGTCGGACAGAAGTCCCTGCTCCGAAGCGGAACGCAGACTATGGCCCATGGCCAATCGAATCCGCTCTCCCACAATGGCCCGCTCCAGGAAGATGGAGTCCCGTTCGTTCCCCACTTCACCCGGCAGAATCTCATACGGCAGTTTATCGATACGATGGTAGTCGCCGCCTTCGTAGGCGAGCCTTGCCACTTCCGCAAAAACCCGCTTGCGAATATCTGCAATCCCACAGTAAATGTTTCTCATGCGCGTACCTTCCTTGTTCTTTGTATACTTTGCCACATAGCATTATACCATTTTTGTCCATTCTGTGCAAGGGGGTATATGCGAACTTGCTTCGCACGGTTGTAATTATTTATTGTTTCTTGTTGGCATCTCCTCCTTCAGCGCCGCCTCCAGCTTTTGCAGTGCCCGCTTTTCAATGCGGGATACATAGCGCCGCAGCTATTGTAAGGTGCCTCCCGCCTCAGGCTGTGGCGCAGACGTCTGAACACGGCTTGCCGCATTTGTGGTTTCTTTCGTTATATGCGGCTGCGCAAAGCGAAGCTGAATGAGGACTTCTCTATTTTCCGTCAACTCGATCCGCTGAATCAAACTCACCAGCAGCTCCCGGCTGGCGCAGGCTGTGTCCCTGTATCGCTGTGTCAACTCCAGCGCCCTGTCCCTTTGATTGATGGGATATTTCTGCCACTGCTCCAACTCTTGAAGGCGTTCCTCCAGCCGTCCCCGTTGGTCCTTCAACCGGATAAAGATTCGCTGAAAGTCCGTCTCCGGCAGAAGTCCCGAGAGCCGGTCCGTATACATCCGGTCGATATTTTTCGTCAGGCTTTCTATTTTTTCTTGCAGCGCATCCATTTTAGCAGAGCATCTGCTCTGCCTGGATGTCTCCCGAACCGCCTCCTGCGCCATAGGCAATAGCACCTGGCCATCCAAGAAATCTTTGCAAACCTCCTGCATCCTTGAAATCACCGCATCTGTCACTGTCTTTTCCTTGATATAATGCGTGGCGCAGGCGCCGTCCCTGGTAAATCGCTGATACGTGCGGCAAACGAAGTACAGCACATCCTCCCCCTTGGCGTTAGGCCGGTTCAGCACGGCCAGCGGGTAGCCGCACTCATGGCAGAATATCAAGCCCTTCAGCAGAAAATCATAGGTGCGGCAACGGGTGTGCCTGCGGCTGCTGACCAGCAGCCCCACCTTGCGGAAGGTCTCCTCATCAATAAGCGGTGCGTGGGTATGGGGCACCACGATCCAGTTTTCCCGATCCTGGTGGAGGCATTTTTTCGATTTATAGCTGATCTTCACCTGCCGCCCCTGCACCATACTGCCGATATAGGTTTCATTGCGCAGCATTTCAGAAATGCGCTCGCCGCTCCATAATCCCTCGTAGGGGCCTTTGCACCCTGCAACCCGACCACAGTAGACAGACGGCGCAGCCACGCCTTCCTCATTCAAGGCCGCAGCGATCTTTCGGCAGCTAATGCCCTCCAGCGCCATGGAAAAAATCCGCCGCACCGTGGATGCGGCCTCCTCGTCGATGACGATCCGATTCTTCTCCGTGGGGTGCATTTTGTATCCGTAAACCGGCTTCCCTCCGATAAACTGTCCTTTGCGCTGCTTATCCCGTTTGACAGACTTTATTTTTTTTGAAATATCCTTGGCGTACATGTCGTTCATGATAGCCCTGAAGGGTGTAATATCATTGGCGCTGGATTCCACGCCCGTGTCAATCCCGTCCAAAAGCGAGATGTATCGCACACGATGCTCCGGGAAATATCTCTCCATGTAATGGCCGGTCATAATGTAGTCGCGCCCCAGCCGGGAGAGATCTTTGGTGATGACCATGTTAACCTTTTTGGCCTCGATGTCATCGATCATGCGCCGAAAAGCCGGGCGGTCAAAGCTTGTGCCGCTCCAACCATCGTCGATGTAAGTGTCATAGACCTGCAAATGATGCTTTCTCACAAATTCCTCCAGCAGGGACCGCTGATTGGTCACGCTTTGGGACGGTCCCTCGCTTTCGTCCTCCTTGGACAGCCGGATATACAGCGCTGCGCGGTAACTTGCGGGGCTGCTTATTTCCTGAAACATGCATTCTCCCCCAGGTCAGGTCCCCGCTCTGCCTCATCCGGCTTTTGTGCCTGCCCATATGGCGGCAGCTCCTTTTTCAGATAGACCCGAAAGGATTCCCTGACCAGCTCCTCCAGCGCCGGGCCGGTATCCGAGTAGCTGCAATGAACCAGAATACTTTTATTCTTCATATGCCACCTCCCGAATCCTATGGTATGATCGAGAGATTGTCCACTTGCCCAAAAAAGCATCCGCATGGAGTTCCATGCGGATGCTTTCTGCTGCAGCCTGTTGCTGCACTATTTTGTTTAATTGTCGGCCTTATTCTTCCGCTTGCGGCTCACAAACAGGAACACGATCACGGTCAGGCTGGCTACCATCACGATCACCCACAGGGCCGCATTGAAGGTATCACCCGTGGGAGGCGGGGTGGGATCACTGGGCTCCACCGGAAGCTCGTCGACCTTGAACTGCCAATCCAAGTACCCCACGGAAGCCTGGAAATCATTCTCCATGGTGATGGGCACATTCAGCGTCACGTCCAGGTCGATCTTGCCGCCGGAATAGATGGTTCCCAGGCATACCCAATCGGTCAGCTGCGCGGTCTCATGGGCGGGAGCGGCAAACAGCTTAGAATTACCGTCCAGCTTCACGGTCAGGTTCATCTGAGACAGGAACTCCTCCGAGCCCTCCACCGCGCCCAAAGCGCGCATATAAACCTTGATCTTGACGTTCTTTTCCACCTTGTTGTCAATGGTGACCTTCTGGGTGATGGAGTCACCGGGCATGACATTCTTGAAATCCGTAAACAGGTCGGTGGGAGAATACTCGCTGCCGGGGGCAAAGATGAACTCCCGGGCGCTGCCGTCATAGGTGACCCGCCCGTCAGCAAAAGCGGTGACGGAGAGTGTCAACAGCATAACCGCCATCAGAACGATGCAAGACAGCTTTTTCATTGTCTTTTTCATTCTCCCGTCACCTCACTTCCGTTAGCACTTGTGATTATACCGTTCTCCACGGTCACATGCCACATGCTCTGCACCACCGAATCCGGCGCAGACTGAATAGCGGAGGCCACGATCTCTACGGAAAGATGATACCCATCCGGAACAGATGCGTTATTCTGCAGCTTACATTCCTCAATCAGCACTTCTGTGCTGTCCTGGGGATTCACAGGCAGCTTGTAGTAATAGTAGCCGTCAGCGCCCTGAATCCAGTTGGTATTATCCGCAAGTTTAATGCTGTAATCCGTATCTTTCACCGGAACTTTAGCCGATACCGTCTGATTGGCCGCATCCTGGTTGCTCATCCAGGTGACGTTGATTGCCGCGCGGATAAAGGCGGTGGTATCGCCGGTATTTCTGACAGCCACATTGCTCTTGACATTTTTATTGAATGTCTCCGTCACTTCACAGGTGACCTTAGAGGGGGTGAAGGTATTTTCTTTACTGTCCGTGCGGGTGGAGAGGAACGCCACGGTTCCGCCCACAGCCACACCCAGCACCAGAACCAGGGAAACCAGCAAGGTGGCCAGGCGCTTCGGACGGCGCAGCTGCTTATGCTCGCTCTGCAGAAACTTTCCAGCGTATTGTTCATTCTTCATCATGCTGTTCTCCCTCCCTTACTGGTTTTTAGAATCAAAGTGGTTGACGCTGTAGTTGTCGCCGTCGAGCCACTGGGTCTGTGTGCGGTTGTTCTGATACTGCACCGTCAGGCCGCCAACGCCCACAGTTACCTTTCTCTCCGCGCCGTTCCGAGGGGTATACCGCCAGGACCAGCCGCTTTCCTCGGTGATGATATAATCGCCCACCGGGAGATCTGTCACTGTGGTCTTGCCGTTGCCGTGGATCGTAACAGTCAAGTCAACATCCTTTGTATTGGGATCTTTGGGGCTGCCCTTCACATGGAACAGGAAAGTCTGATTTTCGTCAATCTTCTGCCACCCCTGCTTCTCGAGGGTGAGAGTAGTCAGCGTCTGGTCATAGATGAAGATGATCTTATTCTGCTCCGAATTAGCGGTCAGATCCTGCGTGATGCTGAACTGCCGGGGTGCATAGCCGTTGATCGGCACATACTGCTCGGTCACGGTGGAATACTCCGTTGTCTTGGTGACCGGGTCGATCAGGTCGTTCCCATTTACATCCTGATAGTACACAGTGTATTCTACAGAAGTCGCCTCTGTGTAGAAGAAGATGATCTCCTGGTCGATCTGGTTAATATTGACGCTGGTGCTGGTGTTGGTGGGATAGTACTTATTTTGCATATCCTGGGGCACCAGATTCAGCTCCTTACCCATCTTGGCCTTTTCTGTAACGGTCGTGCCGATCATTACAGATTTGGCGCTGTCGTCTGCCACCTTCTCTATCGTTCCATCCTTATAGTAGTGGACCGTGTAGTTTATAATCGTCGGTTCGGAGAACTTGGGATACAGGTCATAGTTCTTGGTGATGGGCATAGTGAAGGAGAAGGGCTTTTCCACGCCGTCCTCCTTATAGAACCAGCCGATGAACTGGTAGCCGTTCATCTTGGGGTCCGCAGGCGCAGTGGCCAGGGTGTACTTCACGATGTTCTCCTGCACACCGTTGTAGCCATCATAGGTATAGAGGTCCTTCATGGTTTCGTCCGTATAGGTTTTCACCGTGAACAGACCGTTGACCCACTTGGCGTACAGGGCGATGTCATGGGAGGGCATTACATGCGCGGACAGGTCAAAGGGCTCTCCGGTACACTCCGGGTTTAGATACCAGCCCACGAAAACCGCATTGGGCTCGACGGTATCCGGCTTGGCGATCGGTGTGTAGTTGTATTGACTGAGTGAATCCTGGTATTTTACGCTATTGGTTTTTTCCGGATCATTTCTGGATGCAGAATAGAACTCGAGCTTGTAGCTGTTTCTCGTGTAATAGAACTTAGCGCCGTTGCACCCGTCCCCAATATTAGTGCTTCGAGCTTTGTCAATCGTAAAACCTTCTAATTCGTAATACTCATCCGCAGTAACAGTATAATCATAGCCATTGAACTCGATTTTGAATATCTCAATATCGTTGCCATTAAGATCCTCCACATAATAGGTCATGGTATTCTTGCTACCATAATCATAATGCGCTGTGAAGATCTTATCCGTCTGAGGCATGATTATCACGTTGTTGGTATACTTATTTGTGGTGCTGTCCTTCCTGCCGCTGACAGAATATCCATTCGGTGCTTGATTTTTTGCTTTTGTGTCTATGGCATCAAAACGACCCTTAACGTTCGCACCCCAGCGTTCGCCAATAGTTTCTGTATCCCAGTTATTATTCTTATTTTGGTATTTAAACGTCAGCGTAAAGGTAGTCCGGTCGAAGTACACGTTCAGCACGGTGCTGCCGTTGGCGTCCACGGTCACGGTATCACTGGTCTTAAAATTCCACAGCTTGCTGTCCGGCTTGATTTCGCTCATTTTCTTCGGTGTCGTGTCAATCTTGCAGGTCAGCGTGCCGCAGCTATCGTTGTGCGTATGCTCCGTTTTGCCGCAGGCATAGCAGGCATCCGTATGGGTGTGGGTGCAGGATAATTTTGCTTTGTATGCCCAGAAATGGTCTTTGTCATTACCCGAGAAAATATAACCACTATGACCGTGTGCATTAACATCGCCGCTTTCCTTTACTGCGCCTCCGTCACAGGCTGTTGCACTCGCCAGATACCATGTTCCATTGAAATAGAGATAGTATTTATCATATTTTGTAGTGTTTCCTGTTGACGCTCCCGCATTGCAACGGACTCGGTAAACATATCCATTCTGAAGTGTTCCAAGCAGCTTGGTGAATTGACTAATGTCCGCATCAATCGGCACTTCTTCTTTTGTCCCCCCATAGCAGGACGCATCGTGCGTATGCTGGCAATTCAAGCACGCCTCGCTGTGCGTATGCGCCTCCTTACTGCAGGTCAACTCCCAGCAATCATCGGTATGTACATGGCTGATGAGGGTATCCTCGTTCCAGGTGACCTGGTTGCCCACGTTGCCCCAGGCTTCGTAAGACCCCAGGTAGGAGTACTCGTTGTCATTGGCATTCTGCCCCCAGAGTACAATGGAGTAGTCGGCCTGGCCCTTTTCAGCCACCCACTGGGCCGTGTAGGTCACATTTTCTGTGATCTCCACTTTCCCGTTCAGGGCTTCGGCATCCGCATTTGATACATCCTTCCAGCCCATGAAGGTATATCCCGCACGGGTGGGTTTCTGGATGCCCGATACATTAAATTTCGTGCCGTACTTGGCGTAGATGGGCTCCGGGCCGTTGATACCGCCGCTGACGTCAAAGGTCACGGTGTAATACTCCCGGTCGTAGTAAATTTCTACCACCGTTGTGCCGTCGGCCGCAACGGTTGTCTGCGGAACACCCAGGCAAACAAAGCCGGGCTTGCTATCGGCCACCGCATTGGTATAGGCGTCAATGTCGCCGGTCAGCTCGACTTCACGGCCAAAGGTATACTCGTCGTTTTCCAGATTCTGATAGTAGTGCTTGACGGTGTATTGGGCCTGACCGGCAACATAATAAAGGTTGACCGTGATGTCCTTGTTCACCGCAGGAAGCTCAAAGCGCAAGCTATACTTATTGGACGCGGTATTTTTCTCCAGCTTAATCCCACTGCCCAGGCCCACTGCCTGGTCATAAGGAATACTGTAGTTGAACAGATACGGGACCTCTATGGTCTTTTGGAAGGCTGCGCCCTTGGCGATCTGCGCCGTGTAGGGCTGCGCCACCATGGCCGAGTTGGATTTATATACATAGTTCACGGTGACGGTGACGGTATCCCCGTCTGCCGCTTCCGCGATCAGGGCAAGCCCGCCCAGCTGGGCCGAAGAAAAGAGCGTGGCAAGGCAGAGCAGCAGCACAATCCCCTTGGTAAGGCCGCTGCGCAGCTTCATTGCCTGGCGCTTCAGATATTGCAGCATTTCTCATTTCCTCCCTTCTCAGGCTTCAGGCCAGCCGGCGGCGTCCAGGGCAGAGGCGCCGTTGTGCGCGGTCTGCGTGGCGAAGGCGTTCACCTGCAGAATGGCACGGCTCTCCTGGTACATATTGCTCATGGTCTCGGCGAAGTGGACCGCGGTGAACAGCGGCTCCGTGGTCTGGCCCGGCTCCAGGGCGGCGTTATAATAGTAATAGCCGTCCTTTTCCGTCCAGCTCTCCGTGTTCAGGTCGCAGGTGACCAGAGACAGGTCCGCCTCCCCCTCCACGCCCTGGGCCAGCTCAATGGCCTTGTCCAGGGAGACACGCACCCAGGCGGGCTGGCCGCCGGTGTTCTTCACCGTGACGATCTTGGACACGTCCGTGCCGGGCATAACGCCCAGCTGATCCTCAAAGGGCACGGTCTTTTCACCGTCCGGAGTGAGCATCCGCTCCTCCAAGGCGATTTTCACATCGCCGGCGGTGATGACGTTCCGGGCGGTGCCCTGGGCCGTGAAATAGGCCAGGGTACCGTAGACCGACAGCGCCGCCAGGATCAGCACCACGGACAGCGCCAGCAGCTTGGTTTTCAGGCTTCTTTTCTTCATAATTACACTCCTCATTCTCCAGTATTGAGGTCATAGGAGAATATCCGGCGCACTGTGCCGGGTACTCTCCTATGGCCTGCACCCCCGAAGGGGTGCAGGGCCGGGGTGATTCGGAATTACTTAGTAGCGTCAAAAGCGGCGAAAGCAGCGGCAGCGTCTGCGAAGCCCTCGGCCTGGATGGCGTCAGCCTCGAAGATAACGTCGAAGGAATTAACATTTGCCAGATCCTCAGCCGTTGCATCCTTATTGATAGCAATGTTGCCCCAAACGTTCCAGAAGGTCAGTTCGCCGGGCTTTACAGCCTTGGTAAAGGTGAAGTCGTACTCATAGTATTCAATGCCATTGCGCTCGACTTTGGTAACAGCTGTTGCACCAGCGTTATTATAAGTGTTGACAGCATTTGAAGTGACCTGACCCTCGTTCATAGCGGTAGTTGTCCAATAGGAAGGGCCCTTGTCGATGACATCAAACAGGGATACGGGAATCAGCGTGCGGATGCGGATATACGCATCGTTGGCACCGATGTTCTTCACATAGGGGTTCTTGCGAACGTTAGCACCGGGAACCATGTTCTGGCTGTGCTCCTGGAAGTAGCCTTCCTTGTAGGCTGCGGCATCGGCTTCAATCTGCGCATCGGAGAAGTACTGGCCATCCCAAACCTCGCCGGAGGTAACGTAGTTGGGGGTGTTATCGGGAGTGCCCTGCATATCCACGTCAGCTGCCCACAGATAGCCGCCCATTAAAGGTTCCGTTTGACCAACGGCATTGCCCTTACCAGCATTGACGCGGTGGTACTGGGACTCCAGCAGCTCGATCTTCACATTACCAACGGTGAAGGTATTGGTCTTAGCATCGGTGTCGGTGAAATACGCCACGGTGGCGCCGGCGATGGCCATAACGACCAGCACGGCGGCCAGGCACAGGGATACGATTTTCCTCTTAGTCATTTTTCTTCTTTCCTTTCATTTATGTAATAAAATTAACTTGGAAGAACGGGGATGACTATTAGAGTTTGGAAGCTTCTGCCCAAGCGGTTTTAGCATCAGCAATGTTATCCTTCTGCACAGCGTAAGCCGTGAAGGTCAGAGTGGGGAAAGTATTCTGAGTCAAAGCGTTCAGATCTGCCTTGGTAACGGTATCCTTGACAGAAACAGAATCACCCTGCAGCACAGAGAAATCAATAGCAGCGGTGGTTGCAGCTACCTCACGGTAGAACACATTTGCCGGAATCTTCGTACCATCGCCCTGCGTCCAACCATTTGCCATTTCATAGGTCATAAAGTCACCAAAGTTCGCAGACTCCTCGACCTTCACGAACAGCCAGCAAGCCTCGGAATTAGCCTTAACAGTGACCTTAGGATCCTTGGTGATGGTGTTGCCGGGCACCATCTTGTAGTCTTTGGTGGTCTCAGTCAGGTCGATGTTGATGTCACCAACGGTGAAGGTGTTCTTCACTGGGCCAGTCTTGTCGGTCAGCCAGGCCAGCGTGCCGCCCACGGCGCAGCACAGCACCAGAACGACAGCCACCAGGGAGACCCATGCTTTCTTTTTCATGTGTTTTTCTTCCTTTCCTGAATTTAATTTTTGAGGTTATTTTATTTCAACAGGCGCCGGGGCCCCTCGTCCCCTTTGCCTGTCGGAATCGAAGTCAGGGGGTGTGTCTTATTTCTGCTGCGCAGCAAAGGCAGCCCAAGCGGCGTCAGCATCCTTGAAGCCGTCAGCCTGGATGGCCTCGGCCACTGCGGTGATCTGGAAGCCGTCCAGCTTGGCAAGCTGATCGCCGGTCACCCACTGGGGAACGGTGATGCTGTCAAACAGGGTGGGCAGCACTACATTCCCATCGGGAGCAGCAACGGTCTTATTGTAATAGAAGTAATAGGTCAGAGTGTTGTCAGTACCCTTAACGAAATACTTGCTGTTGGCCAGCATGTCCTCGGTTTCCACCATGTTGTCGGGAATGATGCCGTCCCACTTGGCCGCATTGGCTTTCACGAAGTTGACCATGCGAATCAGGTGGAAAGCGTTCTCAACGCCTGTGACTTCGCCCTCGAACTCCGGATCCGTGCAGAGAGCGATGATCTTGTCGGCATTGTTGAAGGTGACCTTCATGCGGACATAGGACTCCACGCTGGGTTTCAGCACCGTGACAGTAGGATCCTTCACATAGGTGTGGCCGGGGAGCAGCTTGTACTCGTTCTCGGTAACACGGGCAACCGGGTTGCCATCCTTATCCACCACCTGAGTGCCATTCTCGTCCACCTTGGCCTCGTCCAGCTTGATAGCAACATTACCGACAGTAAAGGTGTTCTTGACATCCTTGCTGTCCGTCAAATACGCCATGGTGCCCAGCACGGAAGCGGCCACGAGCAACACCGCGCACAGAGACATCAGCAGTGCCTTTGTCTTTGTTTTTGCTTTCATCACAAAAACCTCCTGATAAAGAATAATATATATGGGAGCCTTGCGGCGTTACCCCCTCAGTTATGGGCCGCGGGATCCTCCCCGGCGCCCTTGCCCTTGCCCTTTTTGCCGCTGTCGTCCAGCAGGTCGGGCAAAAACACCAGCAGCACCAGCACCACGGCAAAGCCGATGGCAAAATACAGCCCCGGCGGGTTCTGTACAAAGTTGGCAAAATACCCCAGATAGGGAACGGAAAACACAGGCTTGCCAATGACGTTTTTATAATGCACGGGCGTACCGTCCGGGGCGTCGTTGGCGTCCCCCTGGGTGCGGAAGCGGAGGACGGAGCTGTCCTCCTCGTCGGGCAGGATCTCAATGATCCGGTGGGTGGCCACGGTATCCTCATTGAGCATGAAGGTGATGGGATCCCCCACCTGCAGGTCGGCAGGGTCCACGCTCTTGACATAGAGCAGGGAGCCGGTGTAATAAGTAGGCTCCATAGAGCCGGAAAGGACGACATATGTATTCAGCCCCACCAGCCGGACGCCCACCAGGGCCACGGCCAGCAGCACCACCAGCACCACCAGCACCGTGCTGACTACATTCCAAGCCTTTTTAAACGAATGACTCATTATAATATGTACTCCCGGGGATTATTCTGCGTTGGCCGGACGGAGCAGCCGTAAAAACCGCAAAAAGCTTATCTCCTGTGTGATAAGCCCAATGCGCAATTCAATGTCAAGACAAAATATAGCACAATGCACATCAAAATGCAATAGCTAAAAACGAAATTTTGAATAAA
>ENA-OQRA01000695-OQRA01000695.1-human-gut-metagenome-genome-assembly--contig:-NODE-695-length-20145-cov-5.092334_pt1 | contig 20145 bp, 19 predicted proteins | sample MGYA00243238_ERZ505106 | MGnify/ENA primary metagenome ERZ505106 (study PRJEB26097, sample SAMN02711298) | human gut metagenome | biome: Gut microbiome | host: Homo sapiens | place: Denmark: Copenhagen...
GTTGTTACCCTGCGCTCAAGAAATTCACGCTTTGAAACTCCTGCGGCGGCGACTACATGGTCACGGTCTGTTATGATTGTCGGCATTGAACTGATTTTGGCGAGCACATCTGCATATTGTGACGCAAACTCCGCAAGCTCTCCGACAGGCGAATATTTTTTAAAAATAACCTCGCCGTCCGTTGCGGTATAAATTTCGAGCGGATCTCCCTCACGAATACGAAGCGTCCGCCTGATTTCTTTCGGTATAACCACTCTTCCGAGATCGTCGATTCTTCTGACGATTCCTGTTGCTTTCATATTAAAAACTCCCTTCGGACAATTTTGCCCTTTGTCTGATACATATTCAGCAAATTATTTGCAGTAATATTGTTTGATTCATACAGTTTTTTATACCGAAATTTTCTTTGGTGACATATTTTTACAGCATATAAAAAATATAACTTTATCACGATTTAGTTAATCGTAACCACCTAAATTGCAAAATAATCTTGACTTAGCAAAAACAGTGGTTTATAATTTAGTTAATCGTAAATAACTAAATCGTAAATGAGTAATTTGCAAACAGTCAGAGGTGAGAATTTTGTTTATAGGCAGAAAGTATGAGCTTTTACAACTTAACAGATTGTATAACAGCGGAAAATTTGAATTTGCCGTCATATACGGTCGCCGCCGTGTAGGAAAAACGGCTATCATAAACGAGTTTGTCAAGGATAAAAACGCAATTTGTTTCACAGGAGTTGAAACAAATGCAAAGCAAAATCTTGAAAATTTGAGCGAGTGTATTCTTGAATTTTCAACAGGAATGAAAACGGATACTGCTTTTTCAAACTTTCAGTCGGCACTTGAATATGTGTTTAAGTTGTCAGAAAACAAAAGAATTGTTCTTTGCCTTGACGAATATCCGTATGTAGCAAGAGCGTCAAGAAGTCTTGCATCAACACTGCAAATGTTAATTGATAAATATAAAGACAGTTCAAAGTTGTTTCTTATTCTCTGCGGTTCATCAATGTCATATATTGAGGACCATGTGCTTGCATACAAAGCACCCTTGTATGGCAGAAGAACGGCTCAGTTTAAGATTTTGCCGTTTGAATTTTGCGAGGCTTGTGAGTATTTTAACGGAATGTCACCTGAAGATAAGGCGCTTGCCTACGGGCTTGTGGGAGGTACACCGCAATATCTTTTGCAGATTAACAACAAAATTTCAATAGAGGATAATATAAAAAATATTTTTCTGAATCCTGTATCGGCTCTGTATGAAGAGCCTAACAATCTTTTGAAACAAGAGGTAAGAGAGCCGGCTATTTATAATGCCGTGATTACGGCAATTGCTACGGGTGCATCAAAAATATCGGAGATTTCAACAAAGGTTGGAGAAACCTCAAGCACTTGTGTTGCTTATGTCAAGAATCTTGTTGCTCTCGGAATTGTGAGAAAAGAAGTGCCGTACGGTGAAAAATCCACAAAGAAAACAATTTATTCTATTGAGGATAATATGTTCAGATTTTGGTATCGTTTTGTGCCGGAAAATTCTTCGATAATTTCAAGAGGTGCGGTTGAACTTGCGTACAGTCGAATTGCACCGTATTTGTCGGATTATATGGGTGCTGTGTTTGAAGAAATCTGCAAGCAGTATTTGTGGAAAAGGTTGCTGAACGGTGATTCCGAAATTGATTTTACGGATATCGGCAGATGGTGGGGAACAAATCCAAAAACAAGACAACAGGAGGAAATTGATATAATCGGCTCGGCAGATAAAAATACGGCTCTTTTTGGTGAATGTAAGTGGCGTAATGAAAGTGTTGACCTCGGTGTTCTTGAAACACTTGTTGAACGCAGTAAGCTTTTTAATTTCGACAAAAAGCATTTTTATATTTTTTCAAAGTCCGGTTTTACAAATGGTTGCATTGATAAGGCAAATGAACTCGGAAATGTCAGCCTGATTGCTTATGATGATATTTTAAAATATAATAACGAAAATTAAATGTAAAAATCCCCGTCGGAGAAATCTGACGGGGATTTGACTTTGTTGTAAGCGATTACGCTTTTTTGGATTTTGAGGTGATTTTGTCTGCGATTTTGGTAACTATGACGCAGAGGATGATTGTGAAAACCATATCGGGCAGAGTGTTGCCGACGATAATGTCAACATTCATCAGGAAACGATATGCCACAAAGCCTGCAAGCCATACTATGATGTTGCAGATGTCAACGGCTTTGCTTGCTCTGTCTTTTTTGAGAATGAAAAAGTCTGCAATCTGAATGGCAATCATCGGGGCAAATACCGAACCGATGAGATAGAGAAAATCGGTAATGTCATCCATAGGATAAACAATTGCGGCGATTACACCTACTATTGTTACTGCAACGGCAACATATTTTCCTTTGAGTTTTGAGAAGATTGATTCGCTTGAAATGCCTGCCGAGTAAGCGTCAAGGAAGGTTGTTGTAACTGTTGAAAGGATTACAATTACAAGACCTGCAATGCTGAGTCCTGATTTAAGCATGATTTTTGCAATATCGCTTTCGCCTGTAAGGATAGACGCACTCATACCGATTATGTACATCCAACAGCTTACCGCACCGTAAACAAGTGTGCTTGCGAGAGTTGCCTTGAACGGCTTTTCCGCCTCTCTTGTGTAGTCGCTGATGAGCGGTAACCATGAAAGCGGCATTGCTACCGAAAGCTCAACTGCCGCACCGAATGACATTGAGTCATCGCCTGCCGCACCCATACCGTTGCCGTTTCCGAAAATAAAGAAACACATCACGATTGTGAGAATGAACAGTGCCGCCATTGCGATTGTGTTGAGCTTGCCGAGGTTTGAAATGCCGACAAGAATCCAAAGTACAATCAATGCACCGATTACAATACAGGCAATCCACCTGCCTGTGTCGCCCATATTCAGAATACTGTTTACCGAAAGCGAACCGTCATAAATCATAATGGCTGTCCAGCCGACAAGCTGAATAACATTGAGGACAGAGAAAAGAAGTCCGCCCTTGTTGCCAAAGCTCATTTTTACGGTTTCCATTGAGCTTTTACGGCACTTACCGCCGATGAGTCCTGCACAAAAGAGCATTGCACATCCGATTATGTGACCGATGATTACGGCTAAAATACCCTTTTCAAAACCTAACGGAGCAAAGTATGTACCTGTGAGAATTTCGGCGATTGAAACGCCTGCTCCGAACCATATCAAACTGTTTTCAAATACACTTGTCTGCTTTTTCATTGCTCTGCCTCCGAATTTTCTTTTGTAAATTTACTTTGAATGTCAAAAGCGTGGTTCATGGGACCGCTGCCTTTGCCGAGGTCAAGCATTGCCGCAAGTGCGCCTGAAATATAATCCTTTGCACGCTTTACGGAAGCGTCAAGGTCAAAGCCTTTTGCAAGATTAGCGGCTATTGCACTTGAAAGTGTACAGCCTGTTCCGTGTGTGTTGGGATTGTTGATTCTTTTGCCGTTGTACCATGTGTAGGTGCCGTCTTTAAAGAGCAAATCGTTTGCATCGTTAATCTGATGTCCGCCCTTGCAGAGAACCGCACAACCGTACTTTTCGCTGATTATTTCAGCGGCTTTTATCATTTCTTCCTCATTTGAAATTTTCATTTCAGAGAGAACTTCCGCCTCCGGAATATTCGGTGTAAGAACTGTTGCAAGCGGAAAGAGATGCTCTTTGAGAGTGCTTACCGCCTCGTCGCTGATAAGCTTTGCTCCGCTTGTTGCCACCATAACCGGATCGACAACAATATTTTTTGCATCGTACTTTTTCAGCTTGTCCGAAATTGTTTTTATAAGGCTTGATGAAGAAACCATTCCGATTTTTACGGCATCGGGATAAATATCCGTAAAGATACTTTCAAGCTGTTCACCCAGAAATTCGGGTGTGGATTCCATAATTGCCGTAACGCCGGTTGTATTCTGTGCGGTAAGTGCGGTGATTGCGCTCATGGCATAAACACCGTTTGTTATCATAGTTTTGATATCCGCTTGAATACCGGCGCCTCCGCTGCAGTCACTGCCAGCGATTGTTAATGCTGTTTTCATTTTAATCTCCTCTTTGCATTAATTTTTTACAGCGACAAAAGGTGGTGCCCCCAATCTGCCGCTTTTTCAAAGCTGTCTGCGTAGTAATCGCAAACGGCTTTTATTCTGTTTTTGTCATTCCTGCTCGATTCGTCATACACTCCCACCGTTTTGAAACCTGCCTTGTGAGCAGTTTCTGCGGCAAAAACAGCGTCCTCGAATACAAGCGTTTCACTCGGAGCTGTTCCGAGTTTATCTGCACAGGCAAGGTAAATGTCGGGGCTTGTTTTGCCTTTTCCGATTTGTGAACAGGTCACAATGTCCGTAAAATATTTTAGAATACCGAGCCTTTCAAATGCCTTTTTAATATGCGTTTTATCGCTTGATGTTGCAATAATCATTTTGATATTGTTCGATTCCAAAAACTGCAAAATTTCTTTTGCATTGTTTTTTAAACCGACCTCATAAAAGTAAAAATCTTCAATGATTTTCAGCACACCCGAAACTATTTCATCAGTTGAAAAGGAAAGAGCATACTGCTTTTTCATATACTCCGCACCTTCCGTCAGACTCATAGCACAGAGCTTTTCGGAAAGTCCGTTTTCGGCTGTTTTGCCGACAGACGAGAGGTAACGCTCTCCTGCGTCATCCCATATCTTCATTGAATCGAGAAGTGTGCCGTCAACATCAAATATTGCAGATTTAATCATTCGCAACCGTCTTTTCCGTAAGTGCTTTAAGCTCTGCTGTTGCCTTTGTAATATCGGGCTGAGCGAAAATAGCACTGATAACGGCAATGCCTACGATACCTCTGCCCTTGAGTTCCGTAACATTTTTAGAGCTGATTCCGCCGATTGCGATTACAGGAATGTCAACAGCCTCACAGATTTTCTGAAGTTCATCGTGTGAAACATCATCTGCATCGTCCTTTGAGCCTGTTTTGAAAACTGCTCCGACTCCGAGATAATCTGCTCCGTGCTTCTGCGCAAGAAGAGCCTGTTCAACAGTCTGAGCCGAAACACCGATGATTTTGTCGTCACCGAGAATCTTGCGGACATTGCCTGCCTCCATATCACTCTGACCGACATGAACACCGTCAGCGTCAATTTTTTTTGCAATTTCTACATTGTCATTGATTACGAAGGGAACATTGTACTTTTTGCAGAGTTTCTGAATTTCAAGAGCCTCTTCAAGAAAATGCTTTTGGTCAAGGTTTTTTTCTCTTAACTGAATGAATGTTGCGCCGCCTTTAATAGCCTTTTCAACCTGACTGCAAAGTGTTTCACCGTTAAGCCATGCCCTGTCGGTTACGGCATAGAGCAACAAATCTTTTTTATCGCAATTCATACTTTGCTCCTTTTTCAAGTGTTTCGGCATCCATATTATAGATAGCGTCAATAATTCGGTTGCGGTATGTTGAGTTGCCGTCTGTTTCTGCCATATTTGCAAAAGCGATTTCGCCTGCAAGTCCCATTGTACAAACTGCTGCGGCAGTTGCCTCAAGAACATTGTCGGGGTTTGCAACGATAAATGCAGTTGTCATGCCCGAAAGCTGACAGCCTGTTCCTGTGATTTTGCTCATCTCGGGACGACCGTTGCGGATTACATAGCACTTTTCGCCGTCACTTACAAGGTCAATAACACCTGTGATTGCAATTACGCATCCCGACTTTTTGGCATAATCCTTTACAAATGCAACTGCGTTATCGAGATTTTCTTCTGTTACCGCATCCGATACATCGGCATCAACGCCCTTTGTTGTGCCGCTTCCGAGTGCAAGAGTTTTGATTTCCGAGATGTTACCTCTGATAACATCAAATTTGATTTCTTTTGCAAGCTTAACCGCTGTGTCTGTGCGGAGCTTGCTTGCGCCTGCGCCGACAGGATCAAGCAGAATTTTGTGAGAAAGTTCGTTAGCTTTTTTGCCTGCAATGAACATACCCTCAATTGAGTTTTTGTTAAGTGTACCGATGTTGATGTTAAGACCGCCGCAAATGCTTGTGATGTCGGCAACATCATCGGGTTCGTCTGACATAATCGGACTTCCTCCGCAAGCGAGAAGTACATTTGCAACATCGTTTACTGTTACATAGTTTGTGATGTTGTGTACAAGCGGTACATTTTTTCTTACATTTTCAAGACAATTTCCAATCATAGCGGATTCTCCTTTATAAAAATAAAACGGACGCACCAACAAAAGGTGTGTCCGTAAAGGCTCGCTGTTTCCCTCCGTTGGCATTATCCAAATCAGGTCATAGGTCGAGGCATTCAGCCTCCTCTCAGCCGACTAACTTGTCAGCTCCCTTACTTATAATATACAATTTGTGTCGTAATTTGTCAATGAAAACTTGATAAATAGTCACCGAGAACGATTAGTACGAATCTACCCTCAGTAAAATCTTCTGTATTCAGTATATCATTTATGTAAAAAAACATTGATTTTTAAATATCAGTTGACTTGAAGAAGAAAAAACAGTACAATAAAAATAAACAGATAATATGGTTGAATTTGCTGTTGTAAAGGGGTTTTCCTCGAATTTATTTTTTGTTGAACAGGAGAAAAAGTATGTTTTGTAAAAATTGCGGAAGGCAGTTATTGCCTAATGAAAAGTTTTGTGCCGATTGCGGAACGCCTGTACCCGTACAGGAATCAGCTGTACAGAACGAACAGCCGATTGCAGAAAATCAGTCGGTTGAACAGACTGCCGATATGAATGTTCGGAATGAGCAGACACAGCCTGTTGAAAATCATCAGACTGACGCATATAATCAGATGCCTGCAAATGATTATTCCGCACCGCAGTATCAGACAGTTAATGCACAGGGCGGATATAATCAGTATCAGAACGGTCAGCAGGGCGGATATTCTTATGATTATAACAATCAGGGCGTTCAGCCACAGTATGCACAGCCGATTCCAAAGAAAAAGTCAAAGACACCGTTTATAATTACAGCGTGCGGCATTGCGGTTGCACTCGTTGTTGCAATTGCGGCATTCTTTATATTTAACGGACTTAACAAAGCCACTCCTCAGGGACAGATTCAGGGTACATGGATTGCCGAGGAGAACGGAGTAAGCCTACAACTTGAGTTCAAGCCTGACGGAACAATCGGTATCCCGAATGCAAAAGAGCTTGGCAAGCTTATTTCAAGTTATGCCGGCAGTTCCGATTACGGCGATTTAATAAACTATGATGAGATTTTTAATATGATTAAACTGACATACAGCATTGATGACCAAAAGACCCTTTCGGTGAGTTTTGAGGTGTCTTTTATCAATCAAAGTCAGTCGCAGTCACTCAAATGGTCTGACGATCCAGCAAACGGCGGTTCGGATACATGGGGAATCGACGGCGATACTCTCTACATAGCCGGCACAAAGCTGACAAGAATCAATAACTGATATTGTCTTAAAAAATTCGTAAAATCAAAACCACCCGTCCAACGGGTGGTTTGCTCTAGGGCTATAAGCCCATGCTACCGGCCAGCGCCTCAAGACGCTGGCTTTCACTTTGTTCAAGCCTATTGTCTTTGCCTCTTTCGCCACCCCCTAAAAGGGTGTTTGTATTACTCGCCACCCTTAAAAGGGTCTTCATATTCTCGTACACTTAATTTATCTAGTGCTATATCATGCTTTTCTTGGTCTTCTATGTATTTTCTTATGGTTGCTTCATTTAGACCTACTGTACTCACATAATATCCTTCTGCCCAAAAGTGCCTATTTCCAAACTTATACTTCAGATTTGCGTGTTTCTCAAACATCATTAACACACTTTTTCCTTTTAAATATCCCATAAAACTTGATACACTCATCTTCGGTGGTATACTTAAGAGCAAGCGTACATAATCTATCATCATATGCCCCTCTAGTATCTCCACTCCTTTGTACTGACATAACAATCTTATTATGTCTTTCAAACTCTGTCGATACTGTGCATATATTATTTTTCTTCTATACTTTGGTACAAACACTACATGGTGTATTTGCACATCCATTTTGTGTGGGATAAACTATTTGTTTTATTTGCCATTAAAATCACCTTTATTTTTTACAATAGACTTGAACATTCTTATTGTAATATGATTGGTGATTTTTTTTTTATAACTTTTTATGCACACCCGCATAGCGGGTGGTTGTTTGTACCACGCAAGCGTGGCACTGGGTAAACCCATTAATTTAAAAAGCAGCCGTTCAGATGGCTCTGAACGGCTCTTTTTTGTTGTTCTTAAAACTTGCAAATTTGCCGATTTTGACATATAATAATATGTAAAGAAAATGAAGTGTGGTGATATTTATGATGTCAATTACAAGTACACGATATCTTTCTAATGTCGATTGGTTACAAGATGTGGTTCAAGGTACGGATTTAATCCTGTGCGGAGTTTCGGCACTTGAGTACCTTGAATTATTCAATGGTTATGTCAATGAATCTAAGATACAGGTGTATGCTCAGAACGAGGGACAATTTGATAACATTGAATATCATATTGTCAATTCATTTGACGATATTGAGTATCTCAATTTTGACGGTGTTTTATGTACAACTGTTAATCAGACTATAAACGATATGCTTTCTGATTATGACAACATAGATGAGCTTGCTTTTCTTGAAGCATTGAGCAATTATTATTTCGCCAACAATGAATCATTTGACAATCTTAAAATTAAACCTGAAAACAGAGATGTTTTTAATCAAGTGAAGCAGATGGCGATAGAATATTATTGTGAGGAGTAATATGACTGAACAGGAAAAACTGATGTACGAAATTCTCGGACAAATAACCACCTCTGATATTCCTATTGTGTTCAAGGGCGGTCTGATAACTAAACTGATTTTAAACGAGAGTGGTCTTAGCTCAGTTCAACGAACCACGAAAGATATTGATGCGAATTGGATTGGTCAACCCCCGTCTATGGACTATTTAGTTGATTCTTTAAATAACAGTTTTGGCGATTTACAAAGATGCTATAAAGCTGTTGCGTCACGGCAATACGGAGAAAAACAATCTGCCGGTATAAGTGTTATTGATAAAAACACAGGCAGAAAATTTATTACTATGGATATAGACATTAAGCCGTTGATTGACAGCAAAACCTATTATTATGAACAAACTAAAATCAGAGGAGTACTTCCAAATGAAATTTTGGCTGATAAGATTTGTGTCTTGTCGGGAGAAGCTATATATAAAAACAGAGCCAAAGATGTATTAGATGTTTTCCTGTTATCTAAATGTGTGGAAGTGTATTCTAAGGACATTTCTGATATTTGCAAAAGAGCAGGAAGGGAAATAAAATCATTTGATGCTTTCCATAATAAAGAAGCTGAAATTGAACACGCATACAACAAATTAAAGGGTATTGAAGGAAAACCTGATTTTAATACTGTTTACAATTACTTGTATGAATTTATAGTCCCATTTGCACAGGAAGTAATTCCAAATAAAATGTGGGATTGCAAATCATTGTCGTGGAATGATGTATGTAAAACAAAATCACCTCTATCAAGAAAGCAGATAAATCAAAACGCAAAAATTATATCCCACAAACAAGAAAATCAATCACAGCATAACAAGGACAAAAGTAAAAGCAGATAGCATCAAAAAAGATGTTATCTGCCTAAATAAACAGCACAGCCGTACAGACAGTTATCTGTATATTGTCTGTAACGCTTGACTATATCTTGTACTTATTTATACATATTCAATTACCTTGGCACATCAATGTTGCTCTAATCGGTATGGCATTTATGTTCATAGGACTTAAAATCAAAGAATCAAATCTGCTGAAAAATATCACCCATGGTATATCTTTTATATTTTCTATGATAGCTCTCGGTGCATTATGCATAGTAACAAACCCAAGAGTTGACCTCTGCAACAACACCTTAAACAACACTTTTCTTACATTTGGGGGGGGTTACAGTTTCCTCTGCAATACTCTTTATCTGCTACAAATATGTGAATAATTTTAAATTTTTATCTTTTTTAGGTAAGAACACCATAATTATTATGGCACTCAATTATGCGGTAAACAGCTATTCAAACCAAATTTGGAGCAATACTCCTGTACTGCAAAGTATAAGCTATTGTTGGTGGATTATGACAATAGTTGACATTCTTGCCTGCTCGGGTTTTATACTTCTTTGGTGCAAGATAAAGAAATTTTTTCCGGTACTCAAACATCTTCATATATAAAAAGCAGCTCCCGACACCGCATTAATCAGCAGTGCCGGGAGTAATTTTATACAATTAAATCGCCAAATTTTCTGTGTATTGCACAAAGCTCTCTGCCCATTACACAAACGCAGCTCTTCCATAGTATAGTCAATTTTACCATTTAGCTAAACTTTTACCATTGAAAAAATTGTTGCTGAAAATACATTGTGCAATTAAAAGTTTTATTGTATTCTTATAGCACAACAAAGCTGCTATGCCGGCAAAGCGGTGCGTTGAATAATTTTTTTAAGGTGATTTTTATGCCAGATTTTATGCCAGATATGTTATGTGTGTCAAAATATGAAATTCCTGCGTTGTTATCAAAAATTGAAGCAGAACTTTATAAAGAGCTGGAAACAAACCTTTTCCCTTACAATGAAAATGCAAATGATAAAATTGTTTCGTTTGAATACAAAGGTATTGATACCCATGACAGCTTCTACTCTATTCGAGATTTTAGTGTGCCATGTGTAACAGTAACTTGGAAAGAAACCGGCAATGTGGTAAATGATTTTACCCTTTTTGTAGTTTTCCACGCATATATAAGTCAGCTTAACTGGAGTACTGATTATACAGAATATTCTGCTGAATCCGCTGAAGATTTTACATCTTTCAAACGAGTAGAGCAGGCAGATATTATTGCAGAGCACTTTGATGAAAAAACTTTTTCTGATTATATCAGGGCTATTCCTTATGATGAGGATGAGCAAATGGCTTGGCTTCCGGTTGTGTTCAGGTTTGGTAACGATGAGGTTATTGAACAGGCTATAAACTTTATTTTTGATAATGAGGAATTGATTTTCCATGGCTTTACAAAAGAAGAATTTGTGGGTGCTTTGCTTTCTCTCAGCGACAGTGACTACGCCGCATTAACACGAGAAGCTATGCTCTACAGCCTTGACAAAGACTGTGATGATTACGAAATTCATAAAAAGTCTGACGATACAGACATTTACAGCTCGCTCGACTATGAGGACATCGACTTCGGTGAAATACTGTCATTTGACTAACAAATTCCGCACCGAAAAAGTATTGAAAATAGCTTGAAACAATATTTTTGCATTGCAAATAAAATAATTGCAATCGTTATTTTCCGAGCTGAAATCTATGTGCATTTTGCAAAGTTTTTGTCGCAAAAAGTCTTTGTATTTTTTAGAATTGTATGATTTACTTTTTCACTCTGTTGTGCTATAATTCATACGAAATTAAGGATATTGTAGTTACAGTTTGTTTTCTGCAATAATTTTTAACAAAGAAGTGTGCATATCTATGGCTAATTCAAGGTCTGTACGAAATCTGACGCAGGGAAAAATATTCAGTCAGATTTTATTTTTTGCAATTCCCGTAATAATCGGCAACCTTTTACAGGAGCTTTACAATGTTGTCGATACGCTGATTGTCGGTCAGACTCTCGGTGAAATCAAGCTTGCGGCTGTCGGTTCAACGAGTTCGCTCAACTTTTTTGCACTCGGATTTTTCATAGGACTTTCCGCCGGCTGTTCGGTAATCACTTCACAGCATTTCGGTGCAAACGATATGGAACGGGTGAAAAAGAGCGTTGCCGCCCACATAATAATTGGCGTTGTGTCGGCTGTTGTGCTTACTGTTTCGTTTGTACTTCTTGTTAATCCGCTGCTTACAATGCTCGGAACAACCTCGGATACATTCGATTATGCAAGCAGATATCTTACAATAATTTACCTCGGAATCCCCGCCACAATGCTCTACAACCTTACGGCATCACTTCTGCGTTCGGTTGGTGACAGCAAAACTCCGCTTTATCTGTTGCTCTTTTCATCCGTAATGAATGTGGGACTTGACCTGTTATTTATCATAGTGTTCAGGTGGGATGTTTCGGGTGCGGCAATTGCAACGGTAATCTCTCAGCTTGTGTCGGCGGTTCTCTGTTGCGTGTACATTTTTTTCAAGGTGAAAATGCTTTTGCCGAACAGAAACAGCTTTAAAAATTTGACTTCAACTGTACGGGACGAGCTAAAAGTCGGTTTCCCAATGGGACTTCAAAACTCAGTAATTTCAATCGGAATGATGGTTTTGCAGTATTTCGTAAATCAGTTCGGTTCATATGCCGTTGCCGCCTACACAATCGGCAACCGTGTTCAGCTCCTCATCCAGAATCCGATGAACTCAATGAGTACGGTTATCGCAACATTTGCAGGTCAGAACGAGGGTGCAGGAAGATATGACAGAATCAAAAAAGGTGTCAATTTTTGCCTGTTGACCTGTATTGCATATTCAATTGTAATCGGTGCGGTTTCAATGATTTTTGCTCAGCCGATAACAGGAATCTTCACAAGCGGAAGCTCACAGCAGACTATTGATTATTCCGTTCAGTTTATCTTCTGGAACTGCCCGTTTGAGTGGTCGCTTGCAATGCTGTTTATATACCGTGGAACAATTCAGGGGCTTAAAAACGGCATTGTACCTATGATCGGTTCGCTTATCGAAGTTGTTATGCGAATTATGACGCCCGTCATTTTCAGTTCTGTAATAGGTTACGCATCAATTTGTGTTGCCGGTCCTGCCGCATGGACAGGAAGTATGCTCCTTATGATTGCGGTTTATTATGTTAAAATAAGAAAACTTTCAAAGAAGAAAACTGTTGTGGCAAATTAATCCTTTATGTGGTACAATATTCCTTGTGATTATAATAACGAAAGGGATTTTTATGATTTGCTTTAAAAAAGTCACAAAACAACTTGATGATTATAAATCTGTAAAAGAATTATACCTTTCCGCATTTCCGTCCGTTGAGAGAGTACCGTTTTGGCTTTTGATGAAAAAATCAAAAAATGACGGTGCAGATTTCTACGCAATTTATGACGAAGAAAAGTGGATTGGACTTATCTATGCAATCACGGACGGCGAAGTTGTCTATGTGTACTACTATGCAATTTCCGAAAAGGAGAGGGGACACGGAATCGGAGTTGCCGTGCTTGATGAATTTAAAAATTTGTATAAGGGCAAAAGAATTTTTCTTGCAATTGAACAGCTTGAAGAAGAAAATGCCCCAAACCAAAAACAGCGAATGAGTCGTTATAAATTCTATCAGCGTTGCGGATTTTTAAGGCTGAATGCAAAGATTGTTGAGGCGAAAATAACATTTGATGTTATGGCATACGGCGGTGAAGTCAACCCCGAAAGCTATAACAAAATGATGAAAAAATATCTCGGCAAAATTATGTCGCACTTCATCAAAACAGAAATGAAGGGCAGCGGAAAATATTTTGAATAATAAAAACACCGACAGGTTAGCTTTTGGCTTAATCTGTCGGTGTTGTTTTTTATAAGATATATTATTTTGTACAGCGGTTGCCGGATGTTATGGATTTGCGGGCGTTTATTTTATTGCCGACAAATTCGAAGAGTTTAAGTCTTAAAAGCTCAATTACGCAACAGCCTGCGAATATGAGGAGGATTGTTATAAATACAATCGGAATGTAAATCAGGGTGTCATAGAGGTGCTTATTGCTGAAGTTTGCAACATTCCACAGACAATCACGAACATACGGATTTTCGTGGATTGCATATATACCGAGTGTTGTGCCGGCTACTGTATTGACAAATTTTGAGCTGAAATTGAAATCTCTGAAAAAGAGAACCAACATCGCCGATTCGGCGAGGACAATCGGGTTGTTGAACATACCGAATGCCGGCTTGTATTGTGGAAAAACAGATGCCAATACAAAATCTAATACGCAAAGGCCGACGAAAATGCCGAGATAGCGGAAATTCGGTTTTCTTTTCTCAAGCGGTTTCTGCTTTACAAACAACCTCAGATAACCGCCGATTATGTACATCAAAAGGAATCCGCCAAGACTTTTGCCCATATAAGGATCAAGTATTTTGTTGATGCTGATAACATTGTTTATTCCGTGAATTGTTGCAAGCGTTGACCATAGGCTTACTGCCACAAAAACAATTCCCATAAAGTAGAGGTAATGTTTTTTAGAAAGTGACGCAAGCATTTTGTTGAGAAATGGGCTGAGCAGAAGAATAATCAAATAATTGCTCAGAAAATACCAAGTTCGTGACATTAGCGGAGTGAACGCCTTTATAACTGAATTTATATTTATGAGCGACGGATCGCTTATGAAGAAAATTATCGAAAGTATAATCGAGTAAAAAATCATTGCACCGTAGATTTTTCCGCCACGCCGTATGGTCTTTTTTATATCAAACTGCGAGGTTATCATGAAGTAGCCGCTTATCATAATAAACACATCAACAGGGGTTCTGCATAATGACCATACAAATGTCACCAATATACCGTCAATATCGCCTGCGGCCTTTGATGCGTCATGAAGTAATCCGTACTGATACGCATGCAAAAAAATTATCTGTATCATTGCAATAATTCGCAGTAACTCAATACCGGACTGTCGTTTGGTTTTGCTCATTTTTAAATCCTCCGTAAACGGAAATCCCAAAAAGTAGGGGATTTGTGTCTGTCAATTTCTGACAGGAACTTCGTTTTCTTAACAATTTTCGTAAAATTTGCAACATTGCTACAAATACCAATTATACCATAATTTGCCTGTTATAACAATTTATGCGGTGTAGTATTTCAAGAGAAAAACAAGTAATTTTTAAACAATATATACAAAATTTGTACATATGTACAAAAAGCAATAAAAGTATATTGAGTTTGAGGAGTATTGGCAAAACAAAAACGGTCAGCAAAAAAACTGACCGTTTAAATATTATTTTAATTTGTCTTTGTTAACCTGTTGCTGATACTTGATGATTTCGTTGTAAATTCTTTCACAGTTGTTGTGATCGTCAAACTGATAGAAATCTTCAACTCTTTCAACATACTTTGGCTTCATTTTACAGCCGTTTTCCATATACTCGCAGAGCAGGTCAACAAGCTGGTCGCTTTCGGTACAAATTTCTCCGAATCCCATTGTATCATAGAAGAATCCGCCGTCATCATAGTGCGCAGGAAGCTGTGACGGATGAAAATATACAAGCGGTTTCTTCATATAAGCAAAGTCAAACTGAACGCCCGAATAGTCTGTTACCATAAGGCTTGACTCCTGAAAAGCTGTTTCGTAGTTGAAATCGCCAACCGATGAAACAACCTCAACATACGGATCTGGGATAAAGTCGTTAACCTGTGAGCTTAAAATCGGATGAAGAACATACTTAATCTTGTAGCCTGTACGCTTTGCCGTATCAATCAACTTCTTATTATTGATAAGGTCGTTGTAGATTTTATAATAGGTTGTGTGCTTGAATTCGGGATTGTAAGCTCTCTGTTCACCCTCGCTTGTTGTAACAGGCATTGCATTGTACATACGCCAGGTGGGTGAAAGCAGAATCTGCTTTTTATCGTTATTGATAAGTCCGTCATATCTGCCGATGCCTGTCATCTTGAGAATGTCAAAATCCTGATAGTTGTAAACATGGTTGCTCAGGTTTTTGTACTCATACTTTGACGCAAGGAAGTACATCTGTGTGTTGTCAACAATTCTCTGCTGAGCCATTGCACACTTCTGAACCGAAAGTCCGTGCTGTAAGCACATTGAAGGGAAGTTGCACAAACCTCTGATGAATCTTGAACGATCCATACTGTAGCCGTTGAACGGGAATACATTTGAGTTTGTAATGAGCGCAATATCGGTGTTAAGAAACAGCATTTTGTGCTTGAATGAACGGTTCTTGACAGGCTTGAGTCCGTCAGCCTTTAGTCGCTTGTAATCGGAAGTGTTTTTGTCAATGATATAGTATCTTGAAATGCCGTCCTTTTTGTCTGCACAATACCTGTAAAGATATTCACAGCTGTCACCGCCCTTGTACAGCTTATCGTACATGAGCCAGATTTTCTTGTTCTTGAAGAAAGGTCTTGTAAGCCAATACTGAATTCTTGTAATGAAGCTGCGTTTACTCTCCATGAAAACATAGGGGAGGAATTTGAGTTCTCTCTTGAATGTATCCATAGCAGATGCGTGGCAGATTACAATTGTGCTTGAGTTGTCGATATAGGCAACATACTTGTTGAATCTCCAGTAGGAGTTCTTTGGCTTGATTGTAAACTTAGACCAATGGTGCAGGAATGAAAGCTTGAGCGGAATAATTGAATCCTTGTATCTTGCAAAGAATGCAACCGTTTGCTGAGGCTTTTCGGGATCAAGCTCAAGCTCAAGGTGGAAGGTGAATTTCTTGTACGCACTGATGCCGAAATATTTTGTCAGAGAATAACGGTCTGTGTTTGTAAGAACCTGTCTTTTGTCGCCAAACTGAACATAAAGCTCAAAATCTTCAAGGTCAAAAACCTGTCTGAACGAGCCGTCAATAACAAGCTTGCCGTCACGGTAGTCCATAACATGCATACCGACTCTCTGGTCTGTAAGCTTAGAAATATAGACATTGTTGCAGTTGAGATAAACCTCTTTTTTGCCCTCGGAATATTCAAAAGGCATATCCTTGAAAACACAATTGTGCTTTATCATATAGAACATCTCGGCGGCTTCCTCACTGTAGCCGAGAGAAACATACTTGTCTTTGTTAAGAACAAAACCGTCATTTGCAAACTTAAAACATTCTCTTGCTGTTTCAAAGAAAACCGCAAGCTCTTCATCGTTCATATTACGCTTGTTGCGGTTGTTCATATTTGCAAGGAACTTTGTTGTAATATTGAAAACAATATAGAACTGAATAAACAGCGGAATATTTCCGTCCCTGTCCTTGCTGTCATTGATGAGAGGCTTCAAAAAGTTGTTAAGCGAATCTGTGTACCAGTCCTTATAGTTTGTAGGAACATAGTACATAAAGTCATCGCTTACAGGCATAAAGTAGTCAAATTCAATCTCATCAAGATATACATACTCCGGATAATCAAGCTGAATTCTGAGTGCAAAATCGTCTGCACTTTCGTACTTGAGCTTGTTGTTCATTTTGTATGATTTGAAAATTTCAGTTCTGTAAAAAGTACCCGTAAGCTCAAGATTGATGAGGTTGGGATTATCAAAAAGGCTGACAACGCTTGATTCAATCTGACCTTTGTTAAGTCTAAATTCCTTTTTCTCTCTGAAAACAGGGTTTACGCAAAATCTGTGACCGGCAACAAAAGGAATTTTTTCCTTTTCGTTGAACACCTTAATGCAGCTTTCAAAATAGTTATCGCTGAAAGTGTCGCCGCAATTGCACACCGTGATATATTTGCCTGTTGCTTTTGACGCAGCAAGGTTGCAGGCATCGGCAAAGCTTTTAACCGACTTTGCATAAATCACCTTGCACATTGACATACTGCCACTTGCAATTTTGCCTGAAGTTTTGTCTGTTGCGTCAACAATAAGCACTTCAATGTTCTCTTGATTAATATTCTTTTGCTCGGATATTGATGACAGAGTATCTATTAATTTGTTATTGCTCTCAAGAAAGGGGACAATAACAGAAACAATTATACCGCTCATAGTACCTCCAGAAAAAAATTATCTCATTAGATTATACCACAGTTAGTGAAAAATGCAAACTTTTCTTTGATATTGTATGTCGCAAATTTGCGGAAAACAAGGTAATATGTTGAAATTTTAATAAGCAGTAATAAAAAAACAGGCGACAGTCCGAAAACTGCCGCCCGTCAATTGTAATAAAATTAAAAGCTGTCGTCATAAACGGCACGGCAACCGCCGATGAATTTAGGACGGGTTCTTGCGGCAAGCAGAATTGCCTGTCCGATACGGTCAATGCTGAGTCTTACGGGTACGGCAACTCTTTTAAGGTGCATACCGATAAGTGTTCCGCCGATGTCAAGACCTGCGTCAGCCTTGATTTCTTCAAGCGCAACGGGATCTTTGAATGTTTTGTATGCTGTTGTGGCAAACGAACCGCCTGCCTTTGGCTGTGGAACAACATTCACGATTTCAGCGTTCGGAACAGCCTCTCGCTCAACGATGATTGCACGATTGAGGTGTTCACAGCATTGTGCGGCAAGGTAAATTTTTCTTTCGCAAAGCACTTCGTATATACCCTTGAAAACAGCCTGAGCGGTTTCAAGACTTGAATTGTGTCCGATAGTTCCGCCTGCAACCTCGCTTGAAGAACAGCCGATTACAACAATACTGCCCTCTTTAAGCTTGGCAACATCGCAAAGCTCATTACAAGCCTGTTTTGCCTGAGCATAAATTTCTTCATACATATATGTCAACTCCTTGGTTATGTAAATTTTATTCTGATTATATTATACCATTTTTTTTGCAAAATACAAGTTTTTAATGCAAATGACAGCAAAAGACATAGAAATGTTAAAATGGTTCTTGAAATTTTAGATATATAGGTGTATAATAAGACAAATAGATTTATTCTGCAAGTGTTGAAGAAATTTCAGAGCTTTACAATAATCTTATATAACAACATAAAACTGATAATTACTTTCGTTCATATTTACTCCCGAAAAGGTTTGCGGTCAATTTTGGTCGCAAGCCTTTTTGCTTTGTTTACATTAATTTTTTAATGTGGTAAAATAAATGTTGAAAGTTTCGGCAAAACGAAATTGCATAAGGTATTTTTATATGATTGGAAGATGAAATTATGTGTGAAGTAACAATAAGACGGGCAAAATTTAAAGACATACCGCAGCTTGACAAGCTCCTTTTTGAGGTTCACAAGATACACAGCGATATCCGCCCCGACCTTTTTACAGTCGGTGAGAAGAAATACACAGACGAGGAGCTTGAGCGAATAATTGTTGATGAGCAAAAGCCGATTTTTGTTGCAGAACATAACGGAAAAGTAAAAGGATATGCTTTTTGTATTTTCAGGCAGAATCTTGAAAGCAAGTCGGTCACAAATATAAAAACCCTGTATATTGATGATTTGTGCGTTGACGAGGATACAAGAGGAATGCATATCGGCACAAAGCTGTATAACCATGTTATTGATTTTGCCCGAAAAAGCGGTTGCTATAATGTTACGCTAAATGTGTGGGCAGGCAATGACGGTGCAATGAAATTTTACGAGCGTATCGGTTTTAAGGTTCAAAAAATCGGTATGGAAACAATTCTCTAAAAGAAATATATAAATTTTCGGGTATGGTGATAAGATGAAAAAAATTGCAGTCGGTATTCTGGCTCATGTCGATTCGGGAAAGACTACGCTTTCAGAGGCGCTGATGTACTCCTCGGGCAACATAACAAAGCTTGGTCGGGTTGACCACAGGGATTCATTTCTCGACACTTTTTCGCTTGAGCGTGACCGTGGAATTACAATTTTTTCAAAACAGGCGGTTATGAAGTACAACAACACGGAATTTACTCTGCTTGACACACCTGGTCATGTTGATTTTTCGGCAGAAGCAGAGCGTACACTTCAGGTGCTTGACTACGCAATTCTTGTAATCAGCGGAACTGACGGTGTTCAGAGTCACACCTGCACACTTTGGAAACTGCTCAAAAAGTACAATGTGCCGTGTTTTATCTTCGTCAACAAAATGGATCTTGACGGTGCGGACAAGCTTTCCGTTATGGCACAACTGCGTACAGGGCTTGACGAAAACTGCGTTGATTTTACCTATCCGAACTCCGACGGCTTTCGTGAAAGTGTTGCCGTATGTGATGAAAAAATTCTTGAAAAATATTATGAAACAGATGCCGTTGAAAAGACCGACATAACAGGTGCGATTAAGGAACGCAAAATCTTTCCGTGTATGTTCGGTTCGGCACTCAAGCTTGACGGTGTAAAGGCATTTTTGAATCTGCTTGACGAATACACGGTTATGCCCTCTTACGGTGCTGAGTTCGGTGCAAAGGTTTATAAAATTGCAGAGGACAATCAGGGCAACCGCCTTACATTTATGAAAATTACGGGCGGAAGTCTTAAAGTGCGTGAGATCGGAAGAGCGTCGTGTAGGGAAAGAGTGTAGATCTCGGTGGTCGC
>ENA-OQRA01000758-OQRA01000758.1-human-gut-metagenome-genome-assembly--contig:-NODE-758-length-19056-cov-7.173886_pt1 | contig 19056 bp, 11 predicted proteins | sample MGYA00243238_ERZ505106 | MGnify/ENA primary metagenome ERZ505106 (study PRJEB26097, sample SAMN02711298) | human gut metagenome | biome: Gut microbiome | host: Homo sapiens | place: Denmark: Copenhagen...
GACCGGCCTGCAGGAGATTCTGATGCTGACCGGCGAGAGCCGCGCCATGTCGCCGGTGTCTTATATCGGCGAGGCGGTCAAGCTGGCGCGCAAGTATTTCCGCGTCATCGGCATCGAGATCTACCCGCTGAACGTGGACGAGTACGCTTATCTGCATGAATGCGGCGTGGACTACGTCACCGTATTCCAGGAGACCTATGACGACCAGAAGTACAAAACCCTGCATCTCGGCGGCCACAAGCGCATTTTCCCGTACCGTCTGAACGCGCAGGAGCGCGCCATCATGGGCGGCATGCGCGGCGTCGGCTTTGCGGCGCTGCTCGGTCTGTCCGACTTCCGCAAGGATGCCTTCGCGACCGGCATGCACGCCTATCTGCTCCAGCGCAAGTATCCGCACGCGGAGATCGCGTTCTCCTGTCCGCGTCTGCGTCCGATCATCAATAACGACAAGATCAACCCGAAGGACGTCCACGAGCCGCAGCTCCTGCAGGTCGTCTGCGCGTACCGCATCTTCATGCCCTACGCCTCCATCACGATCTCGACGCGTGAGCGCGCCGGTTTCCGCGACAACATCATCGGCATCGCCGCGACCAAGATTTCCGCAGGTGTCGATGTCGGCATCGGCGGTCATTCGGGCGAGGACAAGGGTGACGAGCAGTTCGAGATTTCGGACGGCCGCTCGGTCGACGAGGTCTATAACGCAATCTGCGAGCACGGTCTCCAGCCCGTAATGGCCGACTACTTATATGTATAACACATTTCTGCCGCATTTCGCCTTCGGCGAAACAGGCAGAACAGGCGCACCGCAGTGCGCCGCATAAAATTCCCTATCAAAGTCCAGCTTTGCCGGACTTTGATACCGCTGCCCGCGCCGCCGCGGCGCGGCCTCGGCCGCTGTGCGGACGAGAGGGGGGTATCCGAAAAAGTTTCCTTGGGAACTTTTTCGGTATCCAAGGGGGACAGCGTCCCCCTTGGAAGCTAAAGGCCTGCCGCCGAAGTGCGGCGGACGCATCAGGACAGAGCGCACCGCATGCCTCGATGCGTCGGAAAACGCCGTGCTCCGGAAGCAATAAATTTCACTTCAAGGAGTGTCAGTAACCATGAGAAATTATGCAACGCAGATGGATGCCGCGAAGCGCGGCATCGTCACGCCGGAGATCGAGACGGTTGCCCGCAAGGAGAACCGCCCGGTCGAGTTCATCATGGAACGAGTCGCAAAGGGTACGATTGCGATTCCGGCGAACATCAACCACAAAAGCCTGTCCGCGGAAGCGGTCGGCGACGGCACCCGCGTCAAGATCAACGTCAATCTCGGCATTTCGGGCGACTGCAAAGACTATGAGATGGAGCTGCGCAAGGTGCGCATGGCCATCGACATGGGCGCGGAATCGATTATGGACCTGTCCAACTACGGCAAGACCAACACGTTCCGCAAACAGCTCATCGATATGTCGCCTGCCATGATCGGCACCGTGCCGATGTACGACGCGATCGGCTATCTCGAAAAAGATCTGCTCGAGATCACCGCGAAGGACTTCCTCCGCGTCGTTGAGGCGCACGCGCAGGAGGGCGTGGACTTCATGACCATTCACGCAGGCATAAACCGACGTGCGGTCGAGGCCTTCATGCGTGAGGGACGCAAAATGAACATCGTCTCGCGCGGCGGCTCGCTGCTGTTCGCGTGGATGCAGATGACGGGCAATGAAAACCCGTTTTTCGAGTATTACGACGACGTTCTCGACATCCTGCGCCGTTATGACGTCACGATCTCGCTCGGTGACGCGCTCCGTCCCGGCTGCATCGACGATGCGTCCGACGCCGGTCAGATCAGTGAGCTGATCGAGCTCGGAAACCTTGCGAAGCGTGCGTGGGACAAGGACGTTCAGGTCATGATCGAGGGCCCCGGCCATATGGCGATGAATGAGATCGCGGCGAATATGCAGATGGAAAAGCGCATCTGCCACGGCGCGCCGTTCTACGTGCTCGGGCCGCTCGTCACCGACATCGCCCCCGGCTATGACCATATCACCTCGGCCATCGGCGGTGCGATCGCGGCGCAGGCAGGCGCGAACTTCCTGTGCTACGTCACTCCGGCCGAGCACCTGCGCCTGCCGGACGAGAATGACGTCCGCGAAGGCATCGTCGCGAGCAAGATCGCAGCACATGCGGCGGATATCGCCCTCGGTCTGCCGGGCGCGCGCGACCGTGACAACGCGATGGCGGAGGCACGTCACAAGCTGGACTGGCCGGCGCAGTTTGCGCTTGCGCTCGACCCGGAAAAAGCGCAGCGCTTTTATGAACAGGTTCCGCCGACCGAGCGTCATACCTGCTCGATGTGCGGCAAGATGTGCGCCGTTCGCACGACGAATATGATCCTTGAAGGGAAAAAGGTAGAGTTCTGCTCGGAAAAGGGCAGCTGCTAAAGACTGTCGAAAAACTTCGTTTTTCCGACAATCTTGTGTTCTGACTTCGCAGAACACGGACGTCCGAAAGTTCCCATGCGGAAGCTTTCTCCCTCTTAGTGTAAAAAAACCGAGGCACATGTCCTCGGTTTTTTTATTTGCTCCGCAAATACTTTAACGCATGCTGACGCGCGACTGTCTTAAACGAGCTGTCTGCGATGTGTATTGCATAATTTAGCTTTCCCTGCAAAAAATACATTCAAAAACCTCTGGGAGGGAACGTTATGCAACCGGATAAACGAAAATATGCGGCGCTGCTGGCGCGGAAAAGTCCGCCGTCGCCGCTCGCACGAGACTGCCTGCTGGCGTTTGTGTTCGGCGGCGCGATCTGCACGGTCGGCGAGGGCGTGCGCATGTTCTGGCTGTCGCGCGGTCTGGATACCGACGGCACCGCCGCCGCGACCGCCATCACTATGGTGTTCCTCGGCGCGCTGCTGACCTGTCTGCACCTGTACGACAAGCTTGCAAAACACGCCGGCGCCGGCACGATCGTCCCCATCACCGGCTTCGCGAACGCCATCGTCTCGCCTGCCATCGAGTACAAAAGCGAGGGGCTCATCCTCGGTCTCGGCGCAAAGCTGTTCGTCATCGCCGGGCCGGTTCTCGTCTACGGCATCACCGCGAGCGTCCTCTACGGCCTTGTGCTGCTCGTGCTGAAGGGAGGCGGCGCCGGATGATCGCACACGCCGGAAAACGCACGCTCACGCTCGAAAACCGTCCCTATCTGCTGTCGCACGCCGCCGCAGTCGGCAAAAAGGAGGGGGAAGGCCCGCTCGGCAGCCGTTTTGACTTCGTAACACGGAACGACCGCATGGGACAGAAGTCGTGGGAGCTTGCAGAAAGTGAGCTTCAGCGCACCGCCATCGACCTCGCGCTGCGCAAGGGCAGTCTGCGGCACTGCGACCTCGACCTGATCCTCGCCGGAGACCTGCTCAACCAGTGCATCGGCTCATTTCTCGCCTCCATGCACTCGGATGTCCCCTACCTCGGTCAGTACGGCGCGTGCTCGACCATGGCACAGGGACTTGCGCTCGGCGGCGTGCTCGTCGAGTCGGGCGCGGCCGCACGCCTTGCCGTCTCTGCCTCCTCGCATTTCTGCTCGGCAGAGCGGCAGTACCGCTTTCCCCTCGCCTACGGCGGTCAGCGCACCCCTACTGCGCAATGGACCGCGACAGCGGCCGGCGCGGCCGTGCTCGGCGCTGAAGGCGGCTCCTCCGTCCGTATGACCCACGTGCTGTTCGGAAAGATGATCGAGCTCGGCGTCAAGGACGCCAATAATATGGGGGCTGCGATGGCGCCCGAAGATGTGAATTTAGACCCATACATTTTTCGGCGCGCTGAGCGCTGTGTTTTGTGCTGATATTCGTGAAATACATAACATTCTGCAACATATTTTTCACCGTCCCGGATATATGGGACGGTGATTTTTTTGTAAAATTCGTATTATGATACTGTCTCAGCCGAAGGGGCAGCGGAAGCGCTCCCTTCGATCTGCAAAAGGCGAACGGCTGCGTTTCGCACGCAGCCGTTCAGGGTGATAGCAGATTCGAAGAATCTGCCCTTATAGAGGGAACTCGAAAAAGTGGAGGTGAGATATGTTGCTTGAAGAAAGTTATCTGACTGAAAAAACAAACCTCGAGTAATATGGTCTACACCATATGAACCGTATCAGTTGCCCATGGCGGCCATCAGATGCGGCACGAACATGGAGATCGGCTGAACGAAGGTTACGAGCATCAGCACCAGAATCATCATCGCATAGAACGGCAGGCAGGCCTTGGTGGCGTGCTCGATCTTGATGCGGCCGATGGAGCAGCCTGCGAACAGCGCCGCGCCGACCGGAGGCGTGCACAGACCGATGGCCAGATTGAGGATGAGCATTGCGCCGAACTGTACCGGCTCCATGCCGAGCTGAGTCGCAACCGGCAGAAGGATCGGCGTCAGGATGAGGATCAGCGGACCCATGTCCATGATGCAGCCGAGAATGAGGCACATCACGTTGATGAGCAGCAGGATAACGATCTTGTTGGTGGAGATGCCGAGCAGAGCGGTCGTAACCATAGCCGGGATCTTCAGGTAAGCCAGAAGCCAGCCGAACATGGAGGCCGTTGCGATGAGCGCCATGACCATGGCGATCGTGCGCAGGGACTTGCGCAGGATGTTGCCGAACTGGCGCAGCGGAATTTCGCGGTAAACAAAGAAGGTGATGATGAAGGCGTAAACAACAGCGACTGCTGCGGACTCGGTTGCGGTGAACCAGCCGAAGATAACGCCGCCGACGATGATGATGCAGGTCATGAGACCGAGCAGCGCATCCTTCGTGACCTTCCAGATCTCCTTGACGGAGAGCACTCTGCCCTTGGGATAGTTGCGCTTGCGTGCGATGATCGCGGTCATGATCATCAGTGCGATGCCGAGGATGATGCCCGGGATAAGGCCGCCCATGAACAGCTGGCCGATGGAAACGCCGCCGCCTGCCGCCATGGCGAACAGGATCATGTTATGGGACGGCGGGATCATAACACCCTGGCAGGAGGAGGTTACGGTAACTGCGACCGAGAAATCCTTGTCGTAGCCGGAGTCAGTCATCATCGGGATCAGGATGGAGCCGATGGACGAGGTATCCGCAACGGCGGAACCGGAAATGCCGCCGAAGAACATGGACGCGAGGATATTTACCTGTGCCAGACCGCCGCGCATCCAGCCGACGCAGGCATTTGCGAGGGCGATTAGGCGGCGCGAAATGCCGCCCTGTCCCATGATCTCGCCGGCAAGGATGAAGAACGGAATGGCGAGCAGGGAAAACGACTGAACACCGCTTACCATTCGCTGAAAGACCGTTGCGAGCGGAATATTCAGATAAAGTGCGGTGAGTGCCGAGGAGATACCGAGCGTGAACGAGATCGGCATGCGCAGCATCAGCAGGATGATAAAGCTGCCAAGCATAATGGCAATCGCAATCGACATATCAGGCATTGTGGTTCTCCTTTCCGGACGTTTCGTCCTCGTTGAAAATCTTCTTTTCCTGCTTTGCCGCGACAAGAAGCGCATTAAGCAGGATGAGCAGGCCGGAGATCGGCAGGATGACGTACAGAACGGCGCTCGGCATCTTGGTGGCCGGGAGCGTCGAGCTCTTGGTCATCTGCATGATAACGATGCCGTAGTACAGCATAACGCCGCCGAACACAGCGATCAGCACATGGTCGATGGACTCAATGATACTGATGACCTTTTCAGGCAGATGAGAGGTGAACATTTCAATGCTGATATGGATCTTCTCCAGAACGCCGATGGCCATGCCGATCAGGCTGAACCAGACGAGCATGAGCGTTGCGATCTCCTGCGTCCACGAGAAGCCCTGCTTGAAGATATAGCGCAGCACGACATCGCAGAATACGACGACCGTCAGTACAACCATACAGATCATGGCGAACCATTCCAGCGCCTTGAACAGACCGCGGAATGCCTTCCGTAAGAATGCCATAGGAACGACTCCTTTCCATTGGTGAATCGGTAAATGAGATAATGAAAGGGCAGCCTGACGGCTGCCCTTGTCCACAGGGAATCAGGCGAGAGCCTTGACGCGCTCTACGATTGCCTTCTGCTCGTCGTTCAGGAAGCTGTCGTACATCGGTGCAACGGCATCCTGGAACTGCTTCAGCTCATCATCGGTCAGGGTGGTCAGCGTGCAGCCCTTTTCCTCGGCGATCTTTGCATTCTTTGCCTCGGAGTCCTCCCATGCGGTGCGGTGCCACTCTTCTGCTTCCTTTGCGCAGTCGAAGATGATCTGCTGGTCGTCTTCAGAGAGCTTGTCCATGGTCTGCTTGGAGGCAAGGATCATATCCGGCATGTAGGAATGGCCGTCATAGGTCCAGTACGGAGCGACCTCATAGAAGGACATCTCGATGTAGGAGGTCATGTTGTTCTCAGCGCCGTCTACAACGCCGGTCTGAATGGAAGAATAGGTATCGTTGAACGGGAGGCCTACGCCGACGCCGCCCAAGGATTCCATCATCTTGAGCATCAGGTCGGACTCGGATACACGGATCTTCATGCCTGCGAGGTCTGCCGGGGTGTGGATCTCCTTCTTGGAGTTGAAGAAGTTGCGGGAACCCGGATGCAGGTAGGTGATGCCGACGAGGTTGTTGTCCTTAAAGGTATCGAATACCTCCTGGCCGATGTCGCCGTCCAGAACCTTGAACAGGTGGTCGACGTCTTTGTACTCATACGGCATCTGAAGTGCGTTCATGAGAGGTGCGAACTCAGCGGATGCACCGGAGGATACGCGGGTGAAATCCAGACCGCCGAACTGGCACTGCTCGATAGTGGAGCGCTCGTCGCCAAGCTCGCCGGCGAAGTGGCACTCGATCGTGTTGCGGCCGTCGGTCTTTTCCTTTACCGAGTCAGCGAAACGCTGGCAGGCCTGCGAAGTGATGTGCTCTGCGTTATGGCTGTTTGCCAGGCGGAGCACCATGGTGTCGCCCGATGCCGCCGTGCTGTTGTCAGCCGCTGCATTGCTGTCCGTTGCTGCGCTGCCGCCGCCGCAGGCGCACAGACTGAGCGCAGTTGCAAAGCTCAAAATCGCTGCAATTGTTCTTTTCATACTCTTTTCCCTCCGAAATTCTCGTGTGCGAACGGATTTTGTTCTCCGTTCCTGTGATTTCATCTTACCGCAGTTTCAGTTGTTAAGAAAGTGTAAATTTCTGCGCAACCACTGCCAATTTTCCGCCAACATTAAAAATGCGCGTGCTAATTTTGTGCAAAAATAACAGCGACAGCCCGTAATTCCCGCTGTCGCCGCTGCAATATTCCTTATTTTCCCTCGTCTTTGACCTGATTTCGATAGGTGGAAGGCGTCATGCCCGTCACGCGCTTGAACACTCTGAGAAAGTAGTTCGATTCGATGTAGCCGGCCGAGTGGCCGATGTCGCTGACACTCATATCCGTCGACCGCAGCAGATCCTTCGCCTTGTCGATGCGGTAAGCCGTAAGGTATTCGAGAAAGGTATGCCCTGTAAGCACCTTCACCTGTCGTGAAAAGTAGAACGTGCTCATGCCCATGCTTTCCGCCGCATCATCGAGCGTAATATCCTCGGTGTAATGCTGCGCGATCCACACGCGCAGCGAGGTCTCGAACGGCGAGGCATCCTTTTCCGGTTCGTGCTCGACATGAAAAAACTTTCGAAGCGTCTCGCGCAGTGTGGTCTCGGATACCGGCTTGAGCAGATATTCCCTGCCGCCCGTGCGCAGCGCCCCAACCGCGTAGTCAAAGCGGTCATATGCCGTCAGAAACACGATATGCGTGTCCGGCAGCTGCTCATGAAGGATTGCCGCTGCTTCCAGACCGGTCTTGCGCGGCATCTCAATATCCATAAAGATCAGAGCCGGACGCATCTTGAGCGCCATCTGCACCGCATCGTTGCCGTCGGCCGCAGTCTCGATCAGCGCTTCATCACCCATGATGCCGCGTAGACGTGAGACAGTGGCCGCGCGGCTCTTCTCCTCGTCCTCTGCTACCAGAATCTTTATCATGCCTTCATCTCTCCTTTTATGATGATTTTCGCGCAGGTTCCCCAGCCGATACGGCTGAAGATACGAAATTCACCGCCATTGAGCTCCATGCGCTCCGCAATGTTCGCCATGCCGACCGAGCGGCGCTTCCCGTTTCCGGTGTGCGGATGGCGCGTGTCAAAGCCGCAGCCGTTATCCGTCACGGTAATGACGACATCCGCTCCCACTCGCCGCGCCCGGACGCGGATCTCGCCGTCCGAGATGCACTCCTTCAGTCCATGCAGCATGGAGTTCTCCACGAGCGGCTGGAGGATGAACTTCGGCACCGTGACGCGCTCCAGTCCCGGTTCGATGCGGATTTCTGTGTGAATGCGGCCGCTGTACCGCGTTTCCTGCAATTCGATGTAGTCCTGCAAAAGCTCGACCTCACGCCCGAGTGAGACCATCTTTTCATCGCTCTCGAGCGAGTAGCGGAAAAAGTTCGACAGGCGGATGATCAAGTCCTCGGACAGCGGTGCGCCCTCCTCTCGCGACAGCGCCGCGATGGTGCTGAGTGTGTTGAACAGAAAATGCGGGTTGATCTGGCTTTGCAGATGTGCGAAGCGCCCCTCCTGGAGCGCACGCTGCATCTGCGCTGCCTCCGCTTCCTTTTTCCGCAGATTTTTCTCCATTTCGGACTGTTTTTCGAGGGCGTGAATGGTGCTGCGTATCTCCTGCTGCATCAGATTGAACGATCTGGCGGTTCGTCCGAGCTCGTCCCGGCCTCGTATCTCGAGCGGCGGCGCATCATACTGACCGACACTGATGCGGTCGGCGGCGTGACCAAGCTCGGTGACCGGCCGCAGCACGCTTCGGACGAAGATCATCAGCACAACGCAGACCATCAGCGTGATGATGATGAGAAAGGTGAGCAGCTGACGGGTGCGGTGCCCGTTAGCTGTGGAAATCTGCTGCCACTGCCGTCCGCCCTGCTCCATTCGAGTATGCAGCAGATCGCGCGTATAGCCGTCGATATAGGCCGACTGCGTTTTCATAGAGAGATACTGCCGCATTTTCTCCTGATCGCTGTCCATCGCAAGCAGTTCATTTTGAGACTTTCGGTAATAGATCATTGCATTGCTGATTGCCTGCTTTAGAACAAACTGTGTCTGACCGTCTACACGAAGATTCGGTATCAGTTCACGCAGACATTGATCAGTTCGGGTGCGCGATTCGATATAGTCTTCGAGCGCGTTTACCGACAAACTCGGACGAATATAGGTTTCAAGCGCCACGTTTTCTGCCGAAAACGCATTCATGAATCCTGTAATATCCATATATTCGTTCATGATAACGTCGGACTCTGCGCTGAAACCGCGCAGCTGCTGTGTGGCGAGGATAACCAGCGTCCACAGAGACACCAGCATGATCCCCATCAGTAAAATGCTCTTGACCCAGATGGATACGTCTGTCCATCGGCCGAGCAGATGTCGAATGCGCTTCATTCTCCTTCTTCCCTTCCGCGCCGCGACTGCCGCGGCAATGCTTCTATAGTATAGCGCAAATGAATGGAATGCGCCACAGAAAAAGTCGAAAACGTACATTGTCAATCGGTGAAGCATATTGCCTTTCGACAGCTGAGTCGAATTTGAACCCGTTCACGGTCATTACCGTCCGATCGACCAGAAACAGACAATCCCCCTTGATACCGGACTGGTATCAAGGGGGATTGTATCTGCGCAAATGCTTTTCTTATCCAAACACCGGCGGTGAGACCTGCCGGTTTCCGTGTTCCCTGCTTTTTAGACTGTCCTGCTGTTTAATCGGCCCAGACTTCTTCTGCAATCTCCTTGACGAGCGCCAGCTTGCTCCACTGATCCGCATCGGTCACAAGATTGCCTTCCTCGGTGGAAGCGAAGCCGCACTGCGGGCTGAGCGCCAGCTGCTCGAGCGGCACATATTTGGAAGCCTCGCGGATGCGCGCGATAACGTCTTCCTTGTTTTCCAACTTGGCATCCTTGGAGGTTACCAGACCCAGAACGACCTTCTGCTTGCCGATGTAGCGCAGCGGCTCGAAACCGCCGGCACGGTCGCTGTCGTACTCGAGGAAAAAGCCGTCCACGTTGCAGTGGCCGAACAGGATCTCCGCTACCGGCTCATAGCCGCCGGTGGACGACCAGGTCGAGCGGAAGTTGCCGCGGCAGATGTGCATGGTGATAACCATGTCCTCCGGCTTTGCTTCGAGGACCTTGTTGAGCACGTAAACATACTTGCGGCCGACCTCATCTACGTCGATGCCGCGCTCTGCATATGCCTTGCGCTTCTCAGCCGAACAGAATTCGCCCCATGAGGTATCATCGAGCTGTAAATAACGGCAGCCAGCAGCGTAGAACGCCTTTACCGCCTTCTGGTAAGCAGCCGCCAGATCGTCCAGCAGGACCTGCTCGTCCTTGTAGCGCTCGATCGGCTGGTAGTCGGTCGAACGAACACAGCAGATCAGATGCAGCATGGACGGAGACGGAATGCACTGCTTGGGCTGTACGAGGTCGGAGGCGACGCTCTGCAGGAATGCAAAATGCTTGAGGAACGGATGATCATCCGGGAAATCCAGCTTGTCCACGATCTTTACGGTCTCGGCCTTCGGCTGGAAGCCCTTGAATGCGACGGAGAAGTGCTCGGACTTGACCTTCTGCGTACCGGTCAGACCCCAGAGGAAGTCCATGTGCCAGAAGGAACGGCGATACTCGCCGTCGGTGACAGCGTGCAGACCGACATTCTCTTCCTTCTTTACCAGACCGGTGATCTCGGCATCTTCGACCCTGGCCAGTTCTTCAGCGGAAATTTCGCCGGCTTCAAATCTGCTGCGTGCCTCGTGGATGGCCTTCGTGCGCAGGAAGCTGCCGACAATATCGTAACGATAAGGAGCGGGATTTTTCATGGGGATTGTCCTTTCTGATCTATGCAATGAGCAGTGGCTCGTTTATTTTTTGATATTAGTATAAAGGCTGATGGCCCATTTGTAAAATACGAGAAACTCGTCATTGTCCATAGTTTGAAACTATAGACAGCGGTTCAACGCAGGTATTTATTGGATGGCATATAATCAAGTTTTCAAAGGTGAACAGGCAATAGACAAGCCATCCGGACTCTGAACTGCACCCCATTTTAGCAGATGAGGACTTTCAGGATGCAAGCGCGAATACTGTGGATGAATTTTGGGGCAACGCACCCGAAGCCGATATATTCTGATTTGTGCACCGTCGTGCGAACAATGCGCAAAAGTAAAGGGCGCTCCTGCTGGAGCGCCCTTGGACTTGTGAGAAATTATGCAGTTGGCAAAAACGTGGCAAAACCGGTGAATTTATCACGATTGGCGGTGATGAAATCCGCAGCTGCGCCGGTCAGGTCGAGCGTGCCGAACGAATCCTTGTTGACGCTGGCCTTGTATGTGGGATTATAGCTTTTCAGCGTTGGTGTGCCTTTGATTTGGAGGGTCAGGTTTCCGGTGACGGAGCCGCCGCTTTGTTCGCCGAGGAACTGATTCAGCTTGACGCCGTCTGCAACATGGAACGTTACATCGCCGTCCAGTTTCGCGCCCATGTACGCGCCCGCGAGGTTGACATCCGCGGTACCGCCGACGGTAACGTCCACGCTAGCGGTATGCGTCGTGCTGCCTCTGCCGCTAGCGATAACAGCAAAATTACCGGCCTGTACGCTGATGTGCTGCGTGCCCGCTGCGGTGCTGTCTACGGTACTGCCTGCATACAGGTTGTAGCCTGTCCAGCTCCACGCAGTCTCGACATCGTTCGAGACCGTGAGATCATGGCCGTTGGCATATATCCGGCTGACGGAATAGGTGATGTTCTCCAGTGTGAGATCACCATTCAGCGTCAGCGGGGAACCGGACAGCTTATACTTGGTCTCACCGGCCGAACGGATGGTGCACGCGACATCCGGGAGCTTGTCCTCCTCGGTCAGCTGCACATCATCATTGAGCACGATCGTGCCGCCTTCCTTGACGGCGGCAGACGCCGCAGACCAGCTCTGATAATTCGTCCCGTCCACCACGAAGGCGTTTTCCTTGACGCCCTTGGCGAACGTCAGATCCTTGCGAACGATGCCGGACCATTTGCCGTCCTTTTTCGCCGCCGCGCGGATGTACAGCTTGCCGCCTGCAATGTCCCCGATGGACACCGAGAGCGGATTTTCGTACTTTATGCCGGTTTTGGTCGGGTCGGAAACGGTGGAACCGGTCAAGGTATTGCTATTATCCACGGTATAGTAGATCTCCGTGCCGTTGGTCGGGCAGTCAAGCGTTACCGTTACCTTATCCGCATTCGCGTAGGTGTTTTTCTCCGGCGAGACGGTGAGCATCGGCTTGGAAGCCGTCAGCGCCTTATTCAGTGCCGCCTGCACTGCTGAGAGGACAGCTCGGCTCTCTTGCTCGTGCCCCTCAATTGGCTTAACGCCTTCGGTGGTCTGCGCGAGATAAATGCGGCTGAACAGCTCGGGCAAGAAGTCCGCGTACTGTTCACTGTGTGCAGAATCCAGCTTCAGCGAAGTGATGTAGTTATAGTTGTCATCATTCGGGCTTTCGGTCACGATGGTAGCCGTAATGCCGTCTGCTTCGGCGGAAACGCCGCTGTATGTTGCGGTATACGCCGCGTTGCTCAGCGGATTGGCGAATACATAGAACTGCCGAACCACATCCGAGTGAGTGCCGTCCTTGGCAAAGGCGGCGGCGCGGACTTCGATGACCTGGCCGCTCGGATGGTTTGTTGGGTCGGCGGACAGGCGGACACCGATATCACCAGACCTGCCGATGGAAGCCGCTTTGGTGCTGTCGGCAGTCGGGTCAGTACCGTCGAGTGTGTAGCGGATGGTGGTATCATCGTCTGCGTTCATGGCAACGTCGATATACTTATAAGAAGCATTCGGTACGCAGGTCTGCTCTGTGAGGGTTGGTGCGAGCACAGTAGATTCGCTTTTGCTGACCGGCGCGGAGCGCAGTGCCGCGATTGCCGCATAGCGAACGGCATTTGCCCAGACGGTAGCACCGGAAACAGCGTCGATTTCTTCCGTGGTGTGCTCTGGATCGCCGGGAACGATGTGCATATCCAGCAGATCGTAGAGCGTTTTGCCGCGCAGGATAGCGGGCATACCGTAGTCGCTATTCATTATGCCGTAACCGGACCAGAACGCATGGTCGGAAGCATCGTCAATGCTGCCCTCGGTGCCGTTGTCCTGCACGCGGGTGATCTTGCCGTTGGTAGTTGTTACGCGCACACTGACCTGATACGGTCCGCCGGACACACCGTCGTCCGTCACTGTGCCGATGTAGGTGCGCGTGCCGGAGGTCAGACTGGGGATCGCGACAAACTGCACGGTCTTTTCGGTGACATCGGAAGCCTTGCCGTCCTTGACGGCGATGGCCTTGACGGTAACGGTGCTGTCTGCGTTGATGTTCGGCTGAATGGTCAGCGTTGTGCCTTCAAGGGTTTTTGCAGTGTTCCCGTCTACGCTCGGAGTGCTGTCGTCGGTGGTATACCGGACGATACAGCCATCCCCGGCCGAAACATGAAGTTCCGCCGGGGATGTTGCTGCATACAGCAGCTGCGTCCGAGCGTCTGCCGCTTTCAGGGCTGGCGCAGAGGGCGACTGCTCACTTTCCTATTTCGAAAGAGCGTTCTTGACGGCTTCCTTTACAGCGTTCATAGAAACCGTTGCACCGGAAGTGGCATCGACACTATCTACAGTGTCTTTCGTTACACCAACAAAACGGTCGAAATGTCCGAGTGCGATGTTCCAGAAATAGCTGTTGGAATCTGGGGCGGTGCCATTATCAACGACAGAAACTACCTTGCCGTCAGAATCAAAGGTGACGGTAACTTTGGCAATATAACCAAACGATACGGCTGCTTCGCCGTTAGCCGTCTTATTAGTAGTAGACTTGCGCTCATTCTCCACGGCGGCAATATAACCCGGCACTTCCTGAATCAGTCCATCAGCAGCTGCCTTGGTGGCATCCTTATCGGCAAGCAGTGTTACAATCTCATCATAATGAGCCTTCAAAGTGGTTTCCGCCGGAGTGAGATTGTTAGAATCCTTTGCAGCATCCAGCAGCACCTTGGCCTGATTGCGCAGCTTCTCCAACTGCGTTTTCTGTTCAGCAGTCATCGACTCTACGGCCTTGGGCAGATTGTCTGCGGTGACAGTCACTTCATAGGTAGTATCGCTGTAACCCAGCGCGTAAACGGTAAGGGTCCACTTGCCCGTGCCGTCCGTGCCCTCCGGCAGCTTGAAGCGCAGAGAATCCGTCAGACCCAGCTGGATACCCATGGTCTTGTGCATCCAGTTGTCAGCTGCGAACTTCGTGCCGTAGGTCGCGAGCGGGGTGGTATTGCTTTCATCAGTGCCGTAATACTTCCAGACAACGGTCTGCATATGGCTGCCGAGGTCGCCATAATACTTGGTGTTATCCTTCGTGTTATCCAGATCAACACGCAGCATTTCGCCGAAATTGCCGGAGTATTCCTTGACTGCGGCTGCAATACCGGCATCCGCAGTTTTCTGAGACTGTCCCTGAATACCGGAACCGGTGCCGGTCTGGCGCTTGCCAAAGGTATAGCCGTTTTTGCCCTTGGTAACAGCCTTCAGGCCATTGGTATTTGCATCAACAGCAGCAACCAAATCAGTATAAGCAGACAGGTTGTTTTCGCTGTAACCGCCCTGCATGGTTTCGCCGTTCCTGGTAACAGTGTACTTGGTGCAGAAGTCAGCAAAATCAGAAGCGCTGACCTTTACCGGAACATACTTGATGCCGGTGATGTTGTAGCTGGTAATGCCGATCTCAGTCTTATTATAGGTATTTCCGTCGGCATCGATAAAAGTATTGCCTTTACCCTCATCCGGCCAGCTGACCGGATGATAATCTCTGTCTGCGGTATGGATAACTACATCCTGCTGGAAGCTACCGCGGTGCAGACCGTGGTTCTGGGTCGCACGGGAAACCGCATCAAATGCGCCCTTGTCGTGCTCTTCGGTAACACTGCCATCTTTATTGCTGGTAGTGCGGTCAGCAACATCCGAAGAAGCAGTCCAGTTATTACCACTCAGGTAAACACCCTCGCTCTGCCAGTATTCATCATACGGAACAGAAGCGTAAGCGTAAACATTCAGCTTGATCTGAGCGGTAATATCGGCATATTTGCCGCTGTCATCATGGATTACCAGCTGATAGGTACCGCTCGGAATATCGGAAGCGCTCTCGTCCCAAGTAATCTTACCGTCTGCATAGGTAAAGAAGTTGGACGCCTCGCCGTTCACCGTAAAGCTGTAAGCTGCGGTGAAATCGCTCGGCAAATCATTGGAAAGTGTTACAGTAGTTTCGCCAGCAGCAAAATCTGCTTCCGTAACCGTAGCAGTTGCCGCCTGTTGCGGAATATACTGCTCCTGCGCCAGATTGAGCTTGATCACGCCGTTATCAGTGTAATAGGTGATGGTCTTGATGGTCTTGCCGACAATCGGAGAGTCAGCCTCGAAGCCAAGCTCGGTCGCGCGCCAGATTTCAACAACATGACGCAGGCCGTAGCTGTTGCCGTCCGTGTCGGTCAGGACAACGGCGTAAACCTTCTGGCCCTTCTCGATTTTGTCGCTTTCGACCTTTATTTCGTAGTCGGCGTGATGGCCGGGGGTCTTGAATTTGGCAATGGTTGCGGTATCCTCGGACGCCGCACCGGTCGCCTTGCCGAACGACCACTTGCCGTTGGTCAGGGTCGCTTCCTTGTAGTAAGACGGGGTGGAGCTCAGAGCGTAGTAGGAGTAGCTTGCACTTTCAAACAGCGCTTCCCTGCCGGTATAGGTGGAGGTTTCATCCTTGCCGCTTTTTTTAACCGTGATGCTTACGGAGTCGCTGTCTGTTACCTTCTTGAGGCCGGAAAGGTCGCTCGTCTTTACGCGAACCGGATAGGTAACGCCGGTAATATCCGAGCCGTCGGGATTGACATGATACGAACCGCCTGCCAGAGAACCGTTGCGGGTCTTATTCTTGGTCGCCGACGAAACCGCGTCAACGGCTGCGGCGTTCTCGTTGAGCTCCGCCTTATAAAACGCATCATACGGGATATTCATGAGCACGTAGGTGTACTGGCTCTGGGACGAGCCGCCGCCCGACGAGCCGCCGCTCGAAGTCGAAGCGGTACCAACAGTTTCAGTCTTGCCGGCTTCTACGGCCTTATCGCCTGCCTTGACGCCGGAAACGCCGCTGCCGGCTGTTACCTTGGCACCCTTGCTGGTGACGGTGACATTGTTCGCGTTGGCCTGTACGTTCGTTACCTTGCCGTCGCCCGTTACCTTGGAGCCTGCCGCAGATACGGTGACAGTGCCGACGGATGCGTTCTTTTCGACGGTCAGGGTAGCCTTATCGGTAACAGCAACATTGCTTACCGAGCCGGACAGGGACAGATCGGACTTCGCGGTCACAGTGCCGACGCTGCCGCCCGATACCGAGATTGCCGCCGCGCCGTTCGGGCTGCTGACCAGCACGCCCTTTCCGGTCGTGGTATTCTTGATGCCGACCGTGTCCGCACCGCCGCGGATGACGATGCGGCCGGTAACTTTGACGTTATCCAGCGACACCTTGTCCGCGCTGTCCGCGATGATGAGGTCGCCGTTGATGGTCATGCCGGAGAGCGACGCGCCACTCTCGCGGACAATCACGTTGCCCTCGACTGTCTTGCCGGAGACGCCCTCTGCGCCGACATAGGATGCCGCCATGCCGGTAATGACCTTGGCGAATTCCGCGCGAGTGATGTTGTTCTTCAGGTTCAGCATTCCGTTCGCGCCGTTGACATAGCCGCCTGCGACCAGCGCCGCAACGCTCTCGGACGCCCACGAGGATACCGTGCCGCCGTCAACAAAGTCCTTCAGCGTGGCGCTGCCGCCGCCCTCGAGCGCAAAGGCGCGCGCCAGAACGGTGAACGCCTCCTCGCGGGTGATCGGTGCATCCGGGTTCAGCAGGCCATTCGCGCCCTGGAACGCGCCCATCTTGACTGCCTTGCCCATATCGCTGTAATACCATGCGCTCGGCAGTACGTCTCTGTAGTCGTCCAAAGACGCCGTCTTAGCCGCGCCGAAGGAACGGGAGACGATCGCCGCCATCTGTGCGCGGGTCAGCAGACCCTTCGCGTCGATCATACCGTTCGAGCCGTTCAGCAGGCCGTTGTCGATCGCCTGCTCGAGCGACTTCGCGGACCAGTCGTTCGGGAAATCCTTGTACTGGCTCAGGTCGGCAGCAAAGGCATTGCTCGGCAGGAGCATCGCGCCTGCCAGCACCATTGCAATGGTGTTTTTACACTTCACTTTTCGGTTCCTCCTTTTTGTTAGACAAAGCTAACCATCACGTCGAAAAATAACATTTTTCCTCGCGCGTTTTTGCAACCTGAGAAAAAATGCTGTGGTTAGCTTTTGCTAACATTATAAGCTGACCTTAGTCTACACCAGCGCTTTTTATTTGTCAACCGCACTTTTTCGTGAGATGAACCGCGGTTTATCAAGATTTCGCAGCTTGACAAGTCTTTTTTGCCGTGATATGCTATTTTATAGTAAGCAAACGCTAACTTTCGGAGGATATTTGTTTATGAAGAAAAAAATCAAGGCGCTGCTGCTGCTCGGGCTTGTTTTTCTGGGCGGCTGCGGACAGACTTCCGCCCCCTCGGTCTCGTCCGCCGGCACAGACTCCCAGTCGATCGACCTGTTCGCGATGGACACGGCCATGACGCTCACCGCCTACGGAGACCATGCCGGAGAGGCGCTCGACGCGGCGAAGAGCGAGATCGAGCGTCTGGACTCGCTGTTCTCCATCAGCAGCGAGAGCGGCGACATTTACGCGCTCAACCGCGACCACACCGCCGCGCTGCACGAGGATACCCGCGCGTTGCTTTCCGATGCGCTCGAGGTCTCGGCCTCGACCGGCGGCATTTTCGACTGCACCATCGAGCCGGTCATGCAGGCTTGGGGCTTCACGACGCAGCAGTACCGCGTGCCCGACCCGGCAGAGCTGTCCGCCCTGCTCGCGCACGTCGATTACACGCAGGTGCAGCTCGACGGCAGCACTGCGGCCATTCCGGATGATGTGCAGGTCGACCTCGGCGGTATCGCAAAGGGCTACACATCCGACCGGATGATGCAGGTATTCAGCGAAAACGGCGTCACGAGCGGCATCATCTCGCTCGGCGGCAACGTGCAGGCGCTCGGCCTCAAGCCAGACGGCAGCCGCTGGCGCGTCGCGGTGCAAGACCCAGAAAACAGCGAGGAAAACTTCGCCGTCATTGAGATCGAGGACGAGGCCGTCATCACCTCGGGCGGCTATCAGCGTTATTTTGAGGAGGACGGCGCGACCTATCACCACATCATCGATCCACGCACCGGCTATCCGGCCGACAGCGGCGTCATCTCCTCGACCATCATCAGCCATGACGGCACACTCGCGGACGGTCTCTCGACCTCGCTGTTCATCATGGGTGTGGACGATGCGCTGGATTACTGGCGCGCGCATTCGGACGAGTTTGATGCGATTTTGATGGACGAAAACGGGACGGTGTATGTGACGGACGGCATCGCAGACCGCTGCTCGCTGCTTGAGGACCGCAAAATGCAGGTTGTTCACTAAATCGCAATTATAATATTAGCCAAGGCTTGTCTCATGTACCGGGATAAGCCTTTCGCTATTATTATTATATATCATGTTATTCCTGTGAAATTATAATTTGATTACGCTCTCAACAATGGAATAAAGGCAGTTCAGATAAAATTTCTAAATTTCAGTTTTGAACGAGAATTCTATGTTTAGGAGTGAAAATTATGACAAACAAACAGGAAAAGGTGATATGCAATAGCTTTGGTATCGCAAAGCTGAAAGCGTTTCAGAAGGATGTAATTACAGACTTACTCAATGGTAAAGATATACTTGGCTTAGCTCGAACCTCGGAGGGCAAATCGATCTGCTTTCTCTCGATGATTGCTATGCACCCAAACGAATTACTGATTGGGATTCTCCCGACGGTTGCATTGATGCGGGACTTAGTGCAGCGCTGCGAGGACAGCG
>ENA-OQRA01000781-OQRA01000781.1-human-gut-metagenome-genome-assembly--contig:-NODE-781-length-18551-cov-4.947718_pt1 | contig 18551 bp, 16 predicted proteins | sample MGYA00243238_ERZ505106 | MGnify/ENA primary metagenome ERZ505106 (study PRJEB26097, sample SAMN02711298) | human gut metagenome | biome: Gut microbiome | host: Homo sapiens | place: Denmark: Copenhagen...
CTTAGCAGCTGCCGCACCTCGCTCGCCGTATCGGCACTTAGAATTATGCGGTATTTGCCCAAGGCTTTTTAACGCAAAATCCGGCTGCGTTTGTAGAAATAGACGATATTTTCGACTTTTCAGATACACCCTAGCGCAGCGGCGGAACTTTCCCTCTTTCCGGAGCTGCATCAGGATAAATTCTAGTATAATACATAAATATTCAAAGTCAATGCATAAATATTGGATTCAGCATTTTGCGGCAAGATGGCTGCCCGCCCCACCAGAAATTGTGCATTTTTCAAGCCTGCATTTCACAGTTTTTCCTGATATATTGACGCCGTAAGTTAAACGTGGTAAACTTTACGCGTTCATGAGCGAAATTCATGCCTTTCAGTCGAAATAAACCGGCTTGCATTACCTTGCCGTACAAAAAAGAGGAATCAATATGCTGACATTAGGTGACCTGCACATTGGGCAGGATGCAATCATCCGCGTGGTAGGCGGTGAGGGCGAGCTGCGCCACCACCTGCTGGATATGGGGCTGACCCCCGGCACCGAGGTAACGCTGCGCAAAACGGCCCCCATGGGGGACCCCATTGAAGTGGAGCTGCGTGGTTATGAGCTGACCCTGCGCCTGGCCGATGCGCAGAAAATTGAAATTGACAGCGTGCACGCAACGGACCGCGCCGCCCCCAGCGAAGAGCGCCACAAGGTGGTAGCCCACCCCGGCGTTGGCGAGCTGGACAAAGCCGCCAGCTACCACGAGCGCAAAGCCGGCGCCCCCATTGCCGCCGGTGCACCGCTGACCTTTGCCCTGGCCGGCAATCAGAACTGCGGCAAAACCACGCTGTTCAACCAGCTGACCGGCTCCAACCAGCATGTGGGCAACTTTCCCGGCGTTACGGTGGACCGCAAGGACGGCGTGATCCGCAACCACAAGGAAGCCACCGTAACGGACCTGCCGGGCATTTATTCCCTGTCCCCTTATTCCAACGAGGAGATTGTCACGCGGGATTTTATCCTGAGCGAGCACCCGTCCGGCATTATCAACATTGTGGATGCTTCCAACATTGAGCGCAACCTGTACCTGACCATGCAGCTGATGGAGCTGGATACCCCCATGGTGCTGGCGCTGAACATGATGGACGAAGTGCGCGCCAACGGCGGCACCATCATGGTAAACCAGCTGGAAGAAATGCTGGGCATTCCGGTTGTTCCCATTTCTGCCGCCAAAAATGAGGGCATTGACGAGCTGATCGAACATGCCATCCATGTGGCGCGCTACCGGGAGCTGCCGGGCCGCATCGACTTCTGCACGGCAGGCAGTGACCCAGCAGACCCCAGGGGCGCGGTGCATCGCTGCATCCATTCTGTCGCACATTTGATTGAGGACCATGCCGCTGCCGCCGGGCTGCCGCTGCGCTTTGCCGCCACCAAGCTGGTGGAGGGAGACACCCTGATTGAAAAAGCCCTGCAGCTGAACCCCAACGAAACAGATATACTGGGCCACGCCATTGCTGAAATGGAAACCGTGACCGGGCTGGACCGCGAAGCTGCCCTTGCGGACATGCGCTTTACCTTTATTGAAAAGCTATGCTCCGCCACGGTGGTGAAGCCGGGCGAAAGCCTGGAGCATAAGCGTAGCGTTGCCATTGATAAGATCCTGACCGGCAAATACACTGCCTTGCCCTGTTTTGCGGGCATTATGGCGCTTGTTTTCTGGCTGACCTTTGGCGTAGTGGGCTCCACCCTTTCGGACTGGATGACCCTTGGCATCGACTGGTTTACCGGCGTTGTGGACCGCGCCCTGACGGCGTATCAGATCAACCCGGTGGTGCACAGCCTTGTGATCGACGGCATTTTTGCCGGTGTGGGCAGCGTGCTGAGCTTTTTGCCCACGATCGTTATCCTGTTCTTCTTTTTGTCCATCCTGGAAGATACCGGTTATATGGCCCGCGTAGCCTTTGTTATGGACAAACTGCTGCGCCGCATTGGGCTTTCGGGCCGCAGCTTTGTGCCCATGCTGGTGGGCTTCGGCTGCTCGGTTCCCGCCATTATGGCAACCCGCACCCTTTCCAGTGAGCGTGACCGCCGCATGACAATTTTGCTGACCCCGTTCATGAGCTGTTCCGCCAAGCTGCCCATTTATGCGCTGTTCACCGCCGCGTTTTTCCCGCGGGTATGGCGTGCACCGGTCATGATTTTCCTCTATCTTTTCGGCATTTTGTGTGGTATACTGTATTCGCTGATCCTCAAGCAGACCTGTTTCCGCGGTGAACCGGTACCCTTTGTGATGGAGCTGCCCAACTACCGCCTGCCTTCGCCCAAAAGCGTCGGCCAGCTGATTTGGGAAAAGGCCCGTGATTTTATTCAGCGTGCCTTTACAATTATCTTCGTTGCAACCGTCGTGATCTGGTTCCTGCAGACGTTCGACACCCGCCTGAATGTTGCTGCCACCCCGGATTCCAGCCTTCTGGCTTTGGTTGGCAGCCTGATCACCCCCATCTTCAAGCCCCTTGGCTTTGGCGACTGGCGCATTTCCACTGCGTTGATCACCGGCTTTACCGCCAAGGAAAGCGTTGTTTCCACCCTGACCGTCCTGCTGGGCGGCGATACCGGCGCGCTGAACACGCTGTTCAACCCGTTTACTGCGCTGGTTTTCCTGATCTTTACGCTGTTGTATACCCCCTGTGTTGCAGCCATTGCCGCTGTCAAGCGGGAACTGGGCGGTGGCCGGGCTGCACTGGGTGTGGTACTGATGCAGTGCGGCATTGCCTGGGTTGTGGCGTTTGCCGTGCACTGTGTAGGGGTTTTGCTGGGGTTGGCATAAGGGCAGCGTATTCACCTGTCACTTTGTTTTCGCTTAACCCATAGGGAGGTTTTTTCCATGTCACTTCAAAGTATCCTTGTTCTGGTTATTATTTTTGTTCTGCTCGGCGTTGCCATCGGTTTTATTGCCAACAGCGAAAAGGGCTGGCACGGCGGCTGCACCGGCAACTGCGCCAGCTGCCAGGAACACTGCAATGACAAACAGAAAAAGAACCCGCCCAAGCAGCAGTGATGCCAAGGCCGAAGGAGACCGCCGTATGACTGCTGTTCAACAATCCGCCGCTCCGCACCCTGCCGTGCGCCAGCGCATTGACTGGATTGATACCGCCAAAGGTCTGTGCATGATTCTGGTGATTGTGGGGCACACCCTGCCCTACGGCAACCTGATGCGCAATTTCATTTTTTCGTTCCACATGCCGGCCTTTTTCTTTCTGACCGGCTATACGGCCCGCCGCCCGGATACCTGGCAGGTTTTTGCCCGCCGAGTCAGGAAGGACTTTGTTGCACTGATCGTTCCCGTGCTGGGTGTGGTGCAGGTGTTCAACGTTTTGCTGAACTTTTTCCTTTCTGATGACAGAAGCCTGACCAACCTGTGGGATATTGCCCGCTACAATGCCATCACCCTGTTCTGGGCCAGCGGTAACCCTGCCGACGGCATTCCCAGCTGCGGCATGCCATGGTTTTTGTTTGCACTGTTCTGGGGCAAACTGATCTGGGAGCTGCTGGGGCTTTTGTTCCCCAAAGGGGATTTTGCCGTCAGTTTCATTGTCATGCTGTTCGGGGCATACATCGGGCAGGTACAGTATCTTCCCCAATGTCTGGATGTTGCAATGGTCGTTGTCATGTACCTCACATTGGGGCAGCTGTTCCGCCAGCATCAGGCACTGTTGGACCGTTACCGGGTCCCGCTTTTCCTTGCCATGCTGATCCCCTGGACATGGTGCTGCCAGCAGGGCATTTATATTGAACTTGCTTCCCGCACATACTCCAATTACATTTTGTGCGCTTCCATCAGTGTATGCGGCATTTGGATCTTCTGCCATCTGTGCCGTGAACTGAACGCCAATAACGCTTTGCGGCCGGCGCTCAGCTTTTTGGGGCGGCACAGCCTGTGGCTGTTCTTTGTGCACCATATGGATGTGTTTACCAGTGCCATCTGGCAAAAAGACCGCCTTCTGTTCACGCTGCCCTGCCGCATCGGGTGGGACATCCTGCTTTCCCTGCTGCTGCTTGGCTGCTGGACATTGCTGCGCACCGGCTGGCGCAGGCTGACCGCGAAATAAACTCTTTGAACCGTTCTGCATCCCCTGTTCCGGGCCTGCAGGGCGGCTTTTGTTTTGGCAGCGCTTTCTGCACAGTGCAAACATTGTTTTTTACCGCGGATTATGGTACAATGAATTGTCTATAAGTATGTATCGGGGATTCCCCTGAAATATCTATTTTTGAAAGGGCTTTTTATGGCAGAGCAACGCAACCAGACCCCTGCCGGGGATAACACGCAATGGACCACCATCATTCGGCCGCGCACCGGCTGGTTTGATGTGGACCTGGAAGAACTGTGGCGCTACCGTGACCTGATTGTCATGTTCGTCAAGCGCAACTTTACCGTCATGTACAAGCAGACCATCCTGGGGCCGCTGTGGATCATTCTGAACCCGCTTATCACCACGGTGCTGTTCAACGTGGTGTTCGGCGGCATTGCCGGGCTTTCTACGGACAGTACGCCGAGCTTTTTGTTCTACATGGCAGGCAATACGGTGTGGACCTTTTTTGCCTCCTGCATCAACGGCACGGCCAACACCTTTGTGGCCAACAGCCAGGTGTTCGGCAAGGTGTATTTCCCACGGCTTACCACCCCCATCAGCCAGGTATTGACCAGCCTGATCAACTTCTTTATCCAGTTTGTCATGTACATTCTGTTCTGGGTCTACTTTGCCGTGACCGGGTCCGGTGTACACCTGACGGCCTGGGCATTTGCCGTGCCGCTGGTGGTGCTGGAAGTCATGCTGCTGGGCCTGGGCGTGGGCATTATCGTTTCCGCTCTGACCACCAAGTACCGTGATCTTGCCATTGCTGTGAGCTTTGGCGTGCAGCTGTGGATGTACATTTCTCCTGTGGTCTATCCCCTTTCCAGCTTGGAGGAATCCCCCCGGCTGCAGATGCTGATGCGCTTGAACCCGATGACTGCACCGATCGAGGTGTTCCGCATGGGCACCCTTGGCACCGGCACCGTGGAAGTGGGCAGCCTGATCTACAGCCTGATTGTTACCGCAGCCGCCCTTGTGCTGGGCGTGGTGCTGTTCAGCCGCATTGAAAAAACCTTTATGGATACCGTGTAAGGAGGGGCGCAGATGGAAAACCAGACACATGCACAAAACCAGCGCGTACCCGTCATTCAGGTATCGGGCTTGAAAAAGCAATACAAACTGGGCCAGATCGGCGGCGGCACTTTGACGCATGACCTGCAAAGCTGGTGGGCCCGTGTGCGCGGCAAAGAGGACCCCAACACCGTGATCGGCACGGATGCCCGCCTGTTTGGCAAAACCTTTATGGCGCTGAACGGTGTGGACCTGACCGTGTACAAAGGCGAAGCGCTGGGCATTATCGGCCGCAACGGCGCAGGCAAATCCACCCTGCTCAAAATTTTGTCCCGCATTACCGCCCCCACCGAGGGCGAGATCCGGCTGCGCGGGCGGGTGGCTTCCATGCTGGAAGTGGGCACCGGCTTTAACAACGAGATGACCGGCCGCGAGAACATCTACATGAACGGCGCTATTCTGGGCATGACCCGCGCCGAGGTCGATTCCAAGATCGACCAGATCATTGAATTTTCGGAATGCGGCGATTTTATTGATACCCCCGTCAAGCGGTATTCCAGCGGCATGTTCGTCAAGCTGGCGTTTTCCGTTGCCGCCCACCTGGACAGCGAGATCATGGTAATGGACGAAGTGCTGGCCGTGGGCGATATGAAGTTCCAGCAGAAATGCCTGGGCAAAATGAGCGATGTTGCCGGGCAGGAGGGCCGCACCGTCCTGTACGTCAGCCACAACATGAGCACCATCCGCCAACTGTGCACCCGCTGCGTGGTGCTGGACCAGGGCCGCGTGATCTTTGACGGCGATGTAGAACAGGCCATTGCCGTGTATATGGAAACCACCGATGTGAACGTGGTCCACTATGACCTGCTGGATGTTTCCCGCATGAACGCCAGCGCAGGCAAGCGGATGCGGCTGGAAACGCTGGACTTTGTGGGCAAGGAATCCAGTGTGTTTGCGGACACCGAAAAAATTCGGGTGCGCATTACCTGGCGTGTTTCGGAGCCGTTTACCGGGGTACACTTAAAGCTGAACCTGCATTTCCGGGATTCGACCCCCGTGGGTATTACCCACCCGGTCAACCTGGGCGCCGCCGTGCCCGGCAAGCTGTATACCACCGAGTTTGAGTTTGACCCCAGCCTGCTGGGCGAAGGCCAGTATTTCTTCTATGTGGATGTGTTTGACGGCGTGCTGACCCAGGCTGTCTGCCTGGACAAGCCAGTGACCGAGTTTGCGTTTGAGGTAACCTCCGGCGATTTGACCATGCCGGAATGGGCACCGGGCTGGGGCCGCATCCACTTCCCGCCGGTCAAAGTGTTGGAGAATGGATACGATGGCTGATATTTTCATCTGCCACACGCTGTATCATGTGTTAATCGCGCTGGTGCGCGCGCTGCGCAGCCGCCCCGGCAAGTCCACCCTTGTGCTGAGCACCTGTGTGCCGGAAGCCGAAACCCTGCGCGCTAAATTGCTGGACGCCGCGCCAGATCTGTGGGATGCTGTTTTGATCGTGGACGAGGAAAAGCTGGACGCACAGAACAGCGAAAGCGACTTTTACCGCCTGCGCCACCCGTTCCGCAAGCCGTATTTTACGCTGCCCAAGGGGCATGTGTACATCAGCAATGACTGGAGCGCTTTAGGGCGCTACCTGCAGCGGGAGCGCCGGGTTTATACCCTGTGCGAAGATACCTTTGGCGGCACGTTGGACCCTGATCAGCACCTGCTGGACGAGCAGCGTACCAACCCCCGCGGCCCCTACCGCTACTGGGGCGACAGCCCCTGCTGCCGCACGGTGGAAAGCGAAGACGCCGCGCGGTGCAGCATTTTTGGCGTAGACAAACTGGTAACGGTATCCAAAGCGCAGCTACTGGAAAGCCTGACGGAGGAAGAAAAAGCCATCATCCGCCGGGTGTTTTTGGCCGTTCCCCTGCCGGAGCATGTGCAGGGTGCCTGCCTGCTTTTGCCCCGCAGCTTTGTGCTGGACGGCCTGATGGATCAGCCCACCCAGGACGCCATGTTTGCGGCTGTTGCCAAGAAATACTGCACAGAACCGCTGTTTATCAAAACCCACCCGCGGGATACCACGGATTATTCCAAGCTGTTCCCTACTGCTGTTATCCTGCCCCGCACCATGCCAAGCGAGGTTCTCAATTTCTGCCTGCCTTTCAAATTCCAGCGCGCCGTCACCGTGCAAAGCTGGGTTCTGCGCGGCTTTACCGCCGCGGAAGAAAAGGTGTTTGTGGGGCTGGAAGAGGCAGAAAAGTTGGTGCAGGGGTAATGCCTCCCCTTGAAAATACCTGTTCAGGTGATTCCATGGAGCTGAAACAACGTAAAAATCTGCGGCTGCAAAGTTTCGATTATTCTTCCGCGAAGTATTACTTTGTGACCATCTGCACCAAAAATCGCGCCCGTCTGTTTGGGCAGATTGTAGGGAACGGTCTTGACCGTTCCGCCGCCATGGAATTATCCTCACTTGGAAAGACTGCCGAGAAAATGCTGTTGGAAGTTCCTGTGCATTTCACTTCCACTGCGCTGGATGCTTATGTCATTATGCCAAACCACATCCACTGCATTTTAGCAATCGGCTGTAACGAGCTTTCGGAACGGTCGAGACCGTTCCCTACACTGCCAACCATAATTGGGCAATATAAGTCCGGGGTGTCTCGCGCAGCAGGGTTCCCCGTATGGCAAAAATCCTACCACGACCATATTATTCGCAACCACTTTGACTATGAGGAAATCTGGCTTTATATTCAACAAAATCCCCAGAAATGGTTGAATGACCTGTTTTACACTGAATTTTGATATAAAGAAGGTTACTATATGAAACTTATCGGCGTTATTCCCGCCCGTTATGCCAGCACGCGGATGCCGGGCAAGCCGCTGGCGGATATTTTGGGCAAGCCCATGATCTGGTGGGTGTACCAGGAAGCCAAAAAGTGCAAAAAGCTCGATGATGTGTTTATCGCCACCGACGATGAGCGCATTGCCGAAGCCTGCCGCACCTACGGCATGGAATACTGCATGACCAGCCCCGACCATGACACCCCCACCGGGCGCATCTGGGAGGTTTCCACCAAGGTAGAAGCCGACCTGTATCTGCAGATCATGGGTGACGAGCCGCTGATCAACGTAAAGGCGTTTGATTTGATTCTGCCGGATACCCTGCCGGAGGACCCGTATTATGTTGCCGTGCTGACCAACCGGATGGAGCACCCCGCGGATGTGATTGATTTTTCCAACCAGAAGGTCGTGACCAACGCCGCACGGGAAATTTTGATGATCTCCCGCAGCCCCATTCCCTACCCCAAAGGCACGCTGGATTTTGAATACGAGAAGGTGACCGGCATCCAGCTGTACTCCCGCCGGGCGCTGGCGTTCTACCACGAAACACCGAAGTCCATTCTGGAAAAAGCCGAAGAGAACGATATGATGCGCTTTGTGGAAAACGGCCACAAGGTACATGCCATCGTCAGCCCATACAAGACTGTGAGCGTTGACACCCCCAAGGACCTTGCCCTTGTGAGCGAAATCCTGAAAGGAAAAGAATAAATGCCCGATATTAAACTGTTGGACTGCACCCTGCGTGACGGCGGCTATGTGAACAGCTGGAACTGGGGCTTTGCTGCAGCCAAAGATATTATCGCCTCGCTGACCCGTGCCGGGACTGACATTGTGGAAGTGGGCTTTCTGCGCAATGTGGATGGCTACAATCCCGATGTGACCGTCTGCAACACCATTGAAGAGCTGAACAGACTGCTGCCTGCCCACACCGGCAGCACCATGTACAGCGGCATGGCCATGCGCTCCAATTATGATATTGCCAAGCTGTCCCCTTATGAGGGGCACGGCATTGAGATGCTGCGCATTACCGCCCACGATTACGATATCCGCGAAGGCATGGATTTTGCCCGCGAAGTCAAGGCCCGCGGGTACAAGCTGTCCATCAACCCCATCAACATTATGGGCTATGCCGACAAAGACTTGCTGTGGATTTTAGACCAGGTAAACGAGATTCACCCGTACCAGTTCTCCATTGTGGATACCTTCGGCAGCATGCGGCGGCGTGACTTAGAGCGCATCGTCAGCCTGGTGGACCACAACCTGGCCCCGGATATCCGCGTGGGGCTGCACCTGCATGAGAACATGGCGCTCTCTTTCTGCCTGGCGCAGGAATTTCTGGACAAGCACCTGGGCCGCGATACCACTGTGGACGGCAGCCTGATGGGCATGGGGCGCATTCCCGGCAACCTGCCCATTGAGCTGATTGCCGACTATATGAACGAGACCCTTGGCTGCCATTATGACATTGACGAGATGATGGACGCCATCCAGGACCATATCGCCCCGCTGAAAGGCGAGACAGCCTGGGGTTACACCCCGGCTTACTTCCTGAGCGCACGGTACAACCTGCACCGCGATTACGCCGAGCATTATCTGGACAAAGGCGATTTGACCAACCGGGACATCAACCATATTCTGGCCGGTTTTGACCGCAGCAAGGCCACCGCATACGATAAAGACTATGCCGACCGCCTGTACCGCGAATACCAGAACCGCGCCATTGACGACACCGCCGCGCTGGATACCCTGCGCACCGCGTTTGGCGGCAAGACCGTGCTGGTGCTGGCCCCCGGTGCCAGCCTGGCGGAGGAAGCTGGGCGCAGCGCTGTGGCTGCCGCCAAGGCGGACTGCATTGTTTCAGCCAACTTCTGCCCGGAATTCTGCCAGCCGGATTACGCATTTTTTACCAACAGCAAGCGGTTTGAAAAGCTGGACCTTGCTGCCCTGCCCTGCCCTGTTGTGCTCACCTCCAACCTGCGGCCGCTGCCGCAGGGGGCGCTGGCGGTCAATTATGACCGGCTGGCTGCCCCGGATGTGCAGAATGCATCCCTTGGCAGCAACAGTGTACTGATGCTGCTGCGGTTGCTGCGGCTGTGCGGTGCCAAGGCCGTGCTGCTGGCCGGGGCCGATGGCTACAAGCCCGGTACCCCCGCCTATGCCGACAGCCTGCTGCACGCTCACACCGGGCGCGGTGCCGCGTTTAACACCGCCATGGCAGGTGCCATCAAAGCCTGCGGGCTGGATGTGACCTTTATCACCCCAAGCGAATACGCAAAATAACGAGGTTTGCCCATGATTCGACTTTTGGTTCTGGATGTAGACGGCACCATGACAGACGGCGGCGTGTACTATGATTCCACCGGCAACGAGCTGAAAAAGTTTGCCATCAAGGATGGGGCCGGGATCGTGCTGGCCCGCGCGGCAGGGATGCAGGTTATGATCTGCACCGGGCGCGAATGTGAAGCCGTGCGCCGCCGTGCCCAGGACCTGCACATTGACTATCTGTTCCAGAACGTACACGACAAAGCCGCCTTTTTGAGCAGGTTTATGGCTGAGCACAGCCTGACCAAGCAGGATGTTGCCTATTGCGGCGATGACCTGAACGATTTGACCGCCATGGCCCTGTGCGGCTTTGTGGCCTGCCCGGCCGATGCTGCCGGCCCTGTGTTGGGGCGGGCGGATTTCATCTGCCGCCAAAAAGGCGGCGAGGGCGCTGTGCGCGGCACGGTGGAAGAGATCCTGCTGCGGGACGGCCGCCTGCCTGCCGCCGTTAAAAAAGCCTTTGGCGCAAAGATTTGATGGGTGCGGCTGAAACGTTAAATATTCCGGTGTTTGTTTTGGACACCCCCTGAACGCTGAACCACCAAAACCGGGAGGAGCCCGTATGAGCAAAATAAAGGATTTTCTGAAAAGCCCGCTGGGCACCGCCTTGTGCGCCGCTGCTGCCTGCCTGCTGGCCGTGGTGCTGGTTTGGTTGGCCGCGGTGCGCCCTAACAATGACAAGAGCCTGTCGGAGCGCATCAGCGATGATTACAGCCAGTACAGCGCCGAGCTGGACGAAGCCAACGGCGCTGCCCAGACCTTTGATACCGACAATGACCTGCTGGCCATGGCCTTTGTGTTTGGCACCAGCAACGGTCAACCCACCGGTGAGCTGCACCTGGAACTTGCCGATGCCGATACCGGCGAGGTGCTGGCCCGCTCCACCGGCGATATGGCGAACATTGTGGCCGGGCAGTACACCGGCATGGGGCTGGATACCCCCGTGACCGGCAGCGCAGGCCGCCGCTACCGTGTGACCCTGAAACCGGAGTATACCGGTTCCGGCCGGTTGACCGTGGGCTGCAGCAACGGCGCTGTGCTGTGGAACGATACCTTTACCGTAAACGGCGAAGCCGTGGACGGCACGCTGGCGCTGCTGGTGACTTACAAACAGATTGGCGGATTTTTGACCCGGTTCTTTTTGCTGGTCGGGCTGCTGGCCAGCGTTGTGGTGTTCCTTGGCATTTATTTTGCCATGCGGGGCCGCATGCCGCTGCACCGGCTGGTGTTTGTGCTGGTGCTCTGCTTTGGCATGCTGTACAGCTTTGTGCTGCCGCCCTATGCCGCGCCGGATGAAAAATACCACATCAACCAGTCCTTTACTTTAGCCTGCAAATGGGCCAACATGCTCTCGCCGGATGAATGGCGGATGGGCAATGTGCCGCTGGATATGACCTACCGCCGCGAGCACGACTTTGACCCCCTGCTGCAAAACGAAACGACCACCGTGTTCAGCTGGCAGGAACTGAGCGAAAATCTGTTCACCACCACCCCTGACAGTTTTGACAGCCACACGGCGCTGGAAGAACTGCAGACCGACCGCAATCCCACGCTGTACCTGTTCAGCGCGGCAGCGGTGTTCCTGGCATATGTTTTTCACCTTGGCTTTGTTCCGGCGCTGATGCTGGGGCGCACAGCAAATTTAATTGTGTTCGCTTTGTTAGCGGCGCTGGCCGTTAAAGCCGCGCCGTTTGGCAGGCGGGTATTCGCTGCGGCGGCCCTGCTGCCCATGACGCTGCATCTGGCGGCTTCTTTCAGCCGGGATTCCCTGCTGCTGGGGCTGGCGTTTGCCTTTACTGCGCTGTGTATGCAGGCGATTTTTGGCTGCAAGGACGGCACGGTGCTGCCGGTGCGGCTGTGGCTGCCGCTGGCGGTGTTCGGCATCCTGCTGGCACCGGCCAAACTGGTTTACCTGCCGCTGGCAGCGTTGTTCCTGCTGATTCCCAACAGCCGCTTTGGCCAGAGCGCCGCAACCAAAAAAGCCGCTTATCTGGCTGGATGCGTGCTGCTGGCGCTCAGCATCAACCGCGCTGTGCTGGTCACCTCGGTGGCCGGTTCTGCCGGGTTTGAAAATCAAACTACCCAGGCGGAAACCACCTCCGCACAGGGTTCTACCCCGGCTGCCGCGGTTTCTTATACAGCAACAGAGGCAGCTGACAATCGTACCCTGCATGCCGCCCCTGCCGCGGGTGACGGCAAAACCTCCAACCGGTTTGCCAACATGCCTGCCGAGTACCGCGAAAACACGGCTTCCAACTTTGTGCGCCGCCTGTATTACTGCGTGGAGGGCGTGACCGAGATCCCGCAGAAGGAGCTGGAGTTCTGGGTGCAGGCCTTGCAGGAGGGCGATGTGACCGCCGCCGTTCTGGGCCAGAGCTTTTTCTTCAGCCCAGAGGAAGTGGAGCATTCCAGCCTGACTGATGATGAATTCATGAGTGCGGCTTCCCTGGTTTATCTGAACCGCGACCTGATGACCACCGACGCCGAAATGTGCCGGGAACGGCTGGCCGATGCTGACCGCCGTGACTTTTTCAAGTCCATGTTCAGCAGTGATGAATGTGCAGAGTTGCTTTCCGCCTGCCAGATCTACCCCGGCGTGGAGGATGACCGCTACCCGCTGGACCGCAATGTGCTGATCAAAGAGATCGAAGCTGCCCGTACCGTGCGGGACAGCCAGAGCACCCCCAGCGAGGAAGACCAGACCACCTTTACCCCCGGTTACATCCTGCACAATCTGCCCGCCGTGGCTATGCTGCTGGTACGCAGCGTGGTGCAGGATGCTGACAACTGGGTGCGCGGCCTTGTGGGCGGCAGCTTAAGCTACAGCTCGCTGGACCTGGCCTGGTTCTGGGTGTTGGCGCTCTACCTGCTGCTGTGGTATGCCGCCGTTCCGGCGCAGGATGTTCCCGTGCCGGGGCTGCCCCAGGGGCGCTACCGGGTGTGGTGTGCGCTGGCCGCGCTGCTGTGCGCCGCGTTGGCCTTTGCCGGCTGCCTTGTGTGGACCCCGACCTATTACCAGACCGTTTACGGCTTCCAGGGGCGGTATCTTCTGCCCGTGCTGCCGTTGTTCCTGCTTACCTGCCTGCCCCGCCGGGTCCAGGTTGCCAGCGGCAAACAGTCCGCCTGTACCCTGGTCTGCTGCCTGTGCGTAGTCAACGCCGGGGTATTGCTGAACGCCATGCTTGCGGTGATTGCCCGATGACGATTTGTTATTTTTCTGCGCAGTACCTGCCCACGGTGGGTGGTGTGGAGCGCTACACCTGGAACCTTGCCCGCCGCACTGTTGCCGCCGGGCACCGCGCCATTGTGGTTACCAGTGCTCTGCCCAACCTGCCGGAGCACGAAATTGACGGGGATGGCATTGAAATTTACCGCCTGCCCGTCTGGCCTGTCATGAACGGGCGCTTTCCTGTCATCAAGCCGGGGGCGCGCTTCCACGCGCTGACCGCGCAAATCTGGGCGCAAAAGCTCGATTTCTGCGTGGTGCAGACCCGCATGTACACCCAAAGCGTCTGGGCTGCCCGCGCGGCCAAGCGCCGCGGTATCCCCATGCTGGTCATTGACCATTCCACCGGATACATGCCGATGGGCAACGGCCTGCTGGGGGCCTGCGGGCGGCTGTATGAGCAGGTTGCCTGCCGCCTGGTGCGCAGCACCGGCGCGCCGTTCTATGGTGTTTCCGCCGCGGCCTGCCGCTGGCTGCACACCTTTGGCATTACGGCTGCAGGAACCATGCCCAACGCCATTGACCCCGCTGCTTTGGAACAGGAAGCCGCCCACGCGCCAGACTGGCGCGTCAAGCTGAACCTTGGCGACCGTAAGATTGTGCTGTTTGTGGGCCGCCTGATTCCCGAAAAGGGCGCCGGATTATTAGCCCAGGCCGTAGCCCAGCTGCCGGGCGTTGTTCTGGTGGCGGCTGGCAGCGGTCCGCAGCAGCAGGAACTGGCGGACCTTGGGGCCGTTACCCCCGGTGCCCTGCCGCATGATGCGGTGGTTCAGCTGCTGCGGCAGGCAGATGTATACTGTCTGCCCACCCGGTATGCCGAGGGCTTTCCCACCACCTTGCTGGAGGCCGCGGCCTGCCGCTGCCCCATCGTGTGCACCCGTACCGCCGGAACCGAGGAGCTGCTGCCGAACGATACCCACGGCATTGTGCTGCCCGGCCAGCCACAGGACGCCACGGTGGAAACCATCCGCGCCGGGCTGCAGACCCTGCTGGATGATCCCGCCCGCGCCCATGCCTGTGCCGAGGCGGCGTACCGCAATGTGTACGCGCACTTTACATGGGATGCCGTATTTGATAAAATGATGGGGATCATAAACCAAAGCTGACATCTGCCCGGTGTTTGCCGGGCAAGTGGATAAGGAACATTTGTTATGTCAAAATTGCTGATTGTTATTCCTGCATATAATGAGGAAGCCAATATTGTCAAGGTCGTCAACGGCATTGTCAAGAACTACCCGCAGTACGACTATGTTGTAGTCAACGATGGCAGCCGTGATAAAACCGCGGCCATCTGCCGGGAACATGGGTTCCGCTTGATCGATCTGCCGGTCAACCTGGGGCTGGCAGGTGCATTCCAGACCGGGCTGCGCTATGCCGCCGAAAACGGGTATGACTGCGCCATGCAGCTGGATGCTGATGGCCAGCACCGACCGGAATATATCGCCGCCATGCTGGAAGAGCTGGAAAGCGGGGCCGACATCGTGATTGGCAGCCGCTTTTTGACGGTAAAAAAGCCCAAAAGCCTGCGCATGCTGGGCAGCTACATCATCAGCTGGTCCATCCGGCTGACCACCGGCCGTGCCATCTGCGACCCCACCAGCGGCATGCGGCTGTTCAACCGCGCCATGGTGGAAGAATTTGCCCAAAATTTGAACTATGGCCCGGAACCGGATACCATCAGTTACCTGATCAAAAACGGCGCTGTGGTACGCGAAGTACAAGTTACGATGGGCGAGCGCGAGGCCGGTCAAAGCTACCTGACCTTTTGGCGCAGCATTGAATATATGGTCAAAATGTCCATCTCCATTTTGCTGATTCAGTGGTTCCGCAAGCGGGACACCGAAACGCCTTACCCGGAAAGGAGCCTGTAAGCCATGTTTGATCAGCCAATTATCCGTGTATGCCTTGTGTTGGGCAGCCTGATCACCGCAACCTATATTCTGCGCCGCGTGCGTTTGGCTAAGGTGCAGATCGAAGATACCATTTTCTGGCTTCTGTTCAGCGGCATTCTGCTGATTTTGGCCATCTTTCCCGGCATTGCCTACTGGGCGGCGTATCTGCTTGGGTTCCAGAGCCCCATCAATTTTGTTTATATCGTCATCATCTTTTTGCTGCTGGCCAAACAGTTTTTTATGTCCATCCGGCTCAGTCAGCTGGACAGCAAGGTGCGCATTTTGACGCAGCGCGTTGCCTTGAACGAAGAAAAGATCGAACGCGAAAAATTAGATTTGTAATCCCCTATCTTGTATGGTATAATATTTTTTATTGATTAAGGTGTAGCTGAAAACAAAGAAAATGACGCATATTTCGCAAACGCAAGACGGATTTAAGGCAAAAGCCGCCGGAATCCTTTGTGGATTCCAAGGACTTTTAACGCAAAATCCGGCTGTGTTTGTAGAAACAGGCTATATTTTCGGCTTTTCGGATACAACAACAGTGAAAGAAGGTTGTAAGAGATGGCTTTTACCCCCAGTCTGACCTATAAGGGCCGCCCGCTGGTGCGCTGCGGCAACGATATTTACTATGGTTCTATGCATGACCCCTATGTTGTGTACCTGCAGGTACTGACCACCAAAAAGGAAGGCAATGCCGACGTGGCCGATAAGGTTCACATTGTATTGCTTTCCACCGATGAAAGCAAGCCTCTGCCGGCGCGCATTGTGCGCCAGGCCAACAAGGCCGGCGGTTTGTTCAACGCCCTGACCTTTGGCGATATCATGCTGCGTAACCAGCTGAAGAACGAGAAAAAGTAAACAGGAACCCACAATGCCCGGTCCGTTTGGACCGGGCTGTTTTTGTTGTACTTCATCCCTGTTCCGCAGGGCGTTGCTACCTGACCACGCCGGAGCTTTTACATCATTGAGCATCACAAATTTTATAATGATATATTGTCTTACGGTTTCGGAATGGTCAAGCATCGTCCCCTACACATCGTCTACAGGTTTATGGCAGCGTTTGCAACCTCGCTGCAAATTACTTTCTTCCCCAATAATCAAAAATCACCCCTGCGGCCAGAATAATCCGGCCACAGGGGTGATTTTCTATCTGTTATTCTATTTTGTGCACTTAACCGCTTACTCGATGGTCACATCGGTACTTTCGGCTTCTGCATCGGCGGGCATCTCGGCATCGTCGGGCAGAACTTCCACATCGAAAGCTGCGCCGCACTCTGCGCAGACGATCTTATCGCTGTCCATCAGGGTGTCTTCATCCACAATGTTGACGGTACCGCAGTTGGGGCAGGTGACTTCATAGCTGGTTTCAAATGCGCCGTCGTCATCCTCGTCCTCATCTTCGTCCTCATCGTCATCGCCGAAGATGTTGTCCACCAGATCATCCATATCTTCATCAATGGCGTCCAGCTCGTCAAAAGCCTGATCCAGGGCATCGTCATGCTCGCTCACAACATCGGCCATCTCTTCCAGCAGGTCCATCATTGCAACAATGATCTTGCCTTCCTGGGTGGTGGGGTCAAACTCCATCCCTTTCATCATACCGCGGATGTAAGCGGCCTTTGCATTCAGATCCATAGCCATAAGGGAAAACCTCCTTCACGCACTGTAAACAGGGTGTTTGTTTTTGCAATTTTCCAAAAAAGCCGGGACGCGGCAAAAACCACGGCCCGGCCATTTGTTTTAAGATCAGACGCGCTCCATATACTCGCCGGTGCGGGTATCGATGCGGATCTTGTCGCCCTCGTTGATGAACAGGGGCACGCGGATGCAGATAACCTTATTGTATGCAAGTTTTCTTCGAACTGATTACCTTGCCATCCTTCAATGCCTTGATGATATAAACACCTGATGGGAGAGAATCGAGATTCTTGCCTTTTCTCACCTTGATACCTGCAGCATTGTATACCTCGTAGCTATCGGCTGCGGTTGAGGTCTGAATGTTTTGAATGCCTGTTGCAGAACCGTCTGTCAGATAGAAATGGAAGGTGCGGGTATAGGGGCTGATGTTGTCATCATCGCTTACTTTGACAGTATAATCTACGAGCGCCTTGCCACAATCTTCGTTGGCGGTGAAGATATATTCACCCTCGTTGGCACCCGTATCATGACTCATCTTGCTCATCGCATCACCCTTAGCCTCGCATTCAAACTGAGGATTGTTGGTGTAGCCATCTGCGTTTTCATCGGCATTTCCATCACTTACGCCTTTTACTTCCTCCCACCAGTCTGGCATTCCGTCCTGGTCGGTATCCGGGTAATAGCGATGTGGAAAGTACGTTGCAGGGAAGCTACCTGGTCTTTGTCGGTTGCCTTCACCTTGATGTCGATGAGGCAGTCGGCAGCCTTTTTGTTGAGGCTGATGGTGAGGATTCCCTTCTTATTGAATTTCATCTTGCCTTCCTGTGGCTGGATGCTGTTCTCCAGGGTGAAGACTGGCTGCTGGTTGTAACCGGCGAAATACTGCTTCAGGTCGATAGTCAGCTTATTGCCTGCTGAGGTGACGAAATGAGGCTCTGCAAGCCAGTTGAGATAGCGCTCCAACTGGGTATATTCGCCATCGGTCAGCTCGTTGTTGTCGGCAGCTGACGGGTTGGTACCAGCCAGCTTCTCCCACCAGTCTGGCATTCCATCCTGGTCGGTATCCCAGTTGGCAGGGCGACGGTCGGTGAGTGCTTCAAACTCCTTCCAGGCATCGTTGCCGGCATCCAGGTTGTCATCTATCAGTCCTTTCTTGCCGGTCTTGGAACCAACATATTTATAGGTTCCGTTCAAGGTTTCTTCTACCATGCGCTGGTCGTGCTGGTCGGTGCAAGGCTGGTTGGCTCCCACATCGCTCAATACGTTCTTGAAGGCAGCGCGGGCACTTTCTACCTTGGCATAGGATGGGAAGAATGGTTTGTCGGTAAATACCTTCCAGTTGACTACCTGTCCGTGAGAAGTGGTATATTTGTAGGTTTCGCCTTCCTTGTCGCTGACCAGTTCTCCATGTTTTCCTGCCACAGCTCCTGCATTCTGTTTCATATCGCCCACAGATCGGAAGAGCGTCGTGTAGGGAAAGAGCGTAGATCTCGGTGGTCG
>ENA-OQRA01000796-OQRA01000796.1-human-gut-metagenome-genome-assembly--contig:-NODE-796-length-18357-cov-7.516883_pt1 | contig 18357 bp, 14 predicted proteins | sample MGYA00243238_ERZ505106 | MGnify/ENA primary metagenome ERZ505106 (study PRJEB26097, sample SAMN02711298) | human gut metagenome | biome: Gut microbiome | host: Homo sapiens | place: Denmark: Copenhagen...
GTAGATACTTGGCTCAGTAGAGCCATTGAGCAAGAAGCCCCCACTTCAAAATCAGGGATTTAAGTGGTGGGAGCATGTCACAATGAAAGTTATGAATGTTGCAGTAGTAGGAGCAGGAATCTATGGAATTAACCATGTAAATGCATATACGTGGAATCCAAACACAAATTTAGTTGCAGTGTGTGACTTAAATAAAGAGATCACAGACCGCATTGCAGAACAATACAATGTAAAAACATACAATGACGTAAATGAAATGTTAGACAACGAAGAAATTGATGCTGTATCTATTGCAACACCAGATGCTTTCCACATGGACCCGGCATTAGCAGCGATCCGTCATGGAAAACCAATTCTGGTGGAGAAGCCATTAGCAACAACATCAGAAGATGCAAAGAAAATTTTAGCAGAAGCTGAAAAATACAATGTAAGAGTTGCAGTCGACTATCATAAGAGATGGGATCCAGCGGCGATCAATGTACGAAATGAACTTCAGAACGAAGAATCAGGAGCACCAATCCGTGGATATATGTGCATGGATGATATCATTGATGTTCCAACAGAATGGTTCAACTGGGCAGACAAATCAAGCCCTGTACATTTCTTAGGAACACATTGTTATGATCAGATTCGTTGGTATATGGGATGTGAAGTAGAAGAAGTATACGCAGTAGGAACAAAGAAAGTGTTAAAAGCAAGAGGAGTTGATACATACGACTCTATCCAGGCAACACTGAAAATGGAAAATGGATGCTACTGGACAGTAGAAAATTCTTGGATCTTACCAAAAGGATTCGCAAAAAATAATGATGGAAGAACACAGATCCTGTGCGAAAATGCAATGTTTAGGATCGACTCTCAGAATCGTGGAGTAGAAATCTATAACAATAGCAAATTACGCACACCAAACTCTTATTTCATCTTAAATAACTGTGGACGGCCAAGTGGATTTGGAATTGAACCAATTAACGATTTTATCTACTGTTTACAGAATGATCTTCCATTTATAGCTGATGGAAACGATGGATTACAGGCAGAATTGATCGCAGAAGCAGTTCATGAAAGTCTTGAAAAAGGTGTGGCAGTGAAATTAAAGAGAGATTAAGACTCTTTCGTCTATGGCCCTATGATAAAAAGAAAAGTCTGGAAAAGTATTAGAATTTTCCAGACTTTTCTTTTTTTAGTTCAAACGGATCGCAGCAAGAGCTTTCTTAAATTGTACAGAAAACAAGATCGCTGTAAATGTTACTGCAATAAAATCAGCAACAGGTTCCGCCATATAAACAGCCATGGTCTGATCTGTTGTAAAAATATGAGGCATGATATAGATCAAAGGAATTAAAAGTACAAATTTTCTCATAACAGCAACAACAATAGAAGAAATTGCTTTTCCAAGAGAGTTAAATGCCATCTGGCAGGAAATCTGAATTCCAAACATAAACATAACTGCCATGTAAACACGAAGAGCCTTCTTTGTAAATATAACAAGAGCTGGATTTGAAGTAAAAATACCAGCAAACACTTGAGGGAATAACATGACGAGGCCCCATAAGATGATAGAGTAAGTCAAACTTGCCTTTAATAAGAGTAAGAAAGTACCCTTTACACGCTCCGTATTCTTTGCACCATAATTATAACTCATGATCGGCTGTGCACCCTGTCCAAGTCCCTGAAGAGGAAGCATCGCAAACTGCATTACACTAGTAAGGATCGTCATTGCACCAACAGCCACATCCCCACCGTATTTAAGCAAAGAAGAGTTAAAGCACACAGAGATGATACTCTCGCTCGCCTGCATGATAAACAAAGAAAGACCAAGAGCCAGACAAGGCAGGATCACAGGAGCTTTCAGTGCCAGGTTTTGTTTCTTGATACGAAGTGTCGATCTTGTCCCAAATAAGAAACTCAATACCCAGATGCAAGAACAAGCCTGAGAAATAATTGTAGCCAGTGCGGCACCACGAACGCCCATATGGCATGCGAAGATAAAAATCGGATCCAATATGATATTGATCACGGCTCCGATCAAAACAGAATACATACCAGTTTTCGCAAATCCTTGCGCAGTGATAAATGCATTCATTCCAAGTGTTAACTGTACAAAAATCGTGCCAAGAGAATAAATATTCATATAACTGACTGCATATTCGATCGTATTCTCACTGGCTCCAAATGCCATCAAAAATGTACGGTTGCCAAAAAACATGATCAAAGTTAAGATCACAGAGATAATGATCTGCATCGTAAAACAATTTCCAAGAATATTTTCAGCAGAATCAAGATCTTTCTTCCCCATCAAAATCGAAGCACGAGGTGCACCACCATTTCCAACGAGAGCAGCAAATGCTGAGATAATCATGATCAGGGGCATACAAACTCCAACTCCAGTTAAAGCCAAAGCACCGCTTCCTGGAATATGTCCGATATAAATGCGGTCAATAATGTTGTAAAGCATATTGATCATCTGCGCTGCCAAAGTCGGGATCGCAAGTCTTAGCAGTAACTTTCCGATGGGTTCGGTTGCCAAGAATTCTTTATTATTATTCATCTTTATTTTCCTTTCTTCATGTAGAATACAAGAATCAATTGTAACACATATAAATTGGAAAATGTAGACAAAAAAACAGAAATGAATTCTTACGAACCAAGAATTCATTTCTGTTTGGTATCAATATATTATTTTATATGTTTTGCAATCTCAAGAATACAGTCTTTTGTCTGTTCACAATATCCAAGTCTGTCATAAAATCCGTGATCCATTCCCTGATAGCGGATAACTTCACAAGGAATATCAGCATTCCATAGATGTTCGGCAAACAGATCATTAGATAATCGAAAATAATCATATTCTGCTTCAATCATTAATACATTAGAAAGGTTTGATAAATCTGTGGCATACAAAGGAGATGCCATAGGATTTTTTGCATCTGAAATATCATTAAGATATAAGTTTTGTAATGTACCATTTAAATTTCGAAAACGATTTAAACGAGTGATAACATATTTTTTATGTTCAGGAATCACGTTGTATAGATCATAATCCCAATAATCAAGATCAGAAGCGGAACATACATCCAAAGCTCCATAAATAGGAATCACAAGTTTTAAGTATTTTCCAACTTCAGATAAACCGCAGGAAACAGCCAGAGCACCACCAGCACTTTCACCAGCGATAGAAAGGTTATTAGGATCAATATTCCAGTAATCAGCATGATGTACTAACCATTTGACCACATCTTTACAATCATCAAAAGCAGCTGGGAATGGAGCTTCAGGTGCTAGACGATAATCAATGGAGATTACAGTTGCACCAGACTGCTCAGCAAGAAAACGGCATTGATTTTGTAAGACCAAAGTGCTGCCTCCAATATACCCGCCACCATGAATAAACACGATGGCAGATTGTTTTTCCTTATTTGGAATTCGGAAAAAAGTAATCGGAATTTTCCGGTCAGATAATGGAACAAGATATGGAATTTCTTCGATTTCCTCAGTACACAGATCAAGGTTTGGAGATCCCATCTCTTTTCTTAATTCATGAATATTCAAATAGGTTGTGTCAGGTTCTTTATATGTAAGAATATATTTTCCAGAAGATTCTACCTTTTGGATCACGTTAGGATCAACAACGTGAAAACGTGTTTCATCAGGAATTCTTTTAAAAGTACATGAATGTAGGGAGCCTTTCGATAAAGGTATTGTTGTTGTTTGTAACATGATATCACTTCCTTATATAGATTCAATTAGGACAAGATCGTCTTTTGCATGAACCGTATTTTTTGCTAATAATGTAACATTTCGTTTGGAACTGTCAGCTGTATCAATAACCATAACGGTTGGATCATAACCAGCTTCAATGATCTTATCTAATTCAATCGTTGCCAGAAGATCTCCAGGCATTACAATATCATTTGTTTTTACATTTGGTGTAAAATATTTACCTTCTAATTTTACAGTATCAATTCCGATGTGAACCAGGATTTCTTCGTTATTATTTCCTTTAATTCCATATGCATGAGCTGTTGGATATACAGCAGAAACGGTTCCAGCAATCGGTGAAACAATTGTTCCATTGATTGGTTTTACAGCAATTCCTTTTCCTAAAGCTTCTGAAGAAAAGGCCTGATCAGATACTTCTGTTAAAGGTACAACGTTTCCATCAGCAGGGCTGTAGAATTTCATTGCAATAGCCCCATTGTTTTCAATAGAAGATGCAACAGGTGTAACAGTTCCTTTTGCATCATAACGTTCAGATTCAGGGATCATGGAATCATTAAATCCTACAAAATAAGTTAAGACAGCTGAAATTAAGAATGCTCCAAAGTAAGCAATGATAAATCCAGTAAATCCCGTTCCAAAGTAAGCAGGGAAGGTTGGAACTGCAGCAACAGCGACAGCCATAGCACGAGCACCGCAAGACCCAGCAATCGCACCACCGATACCACCACCGATAACAGCACATGCAAATGCTTTACGATATTTTAAAGTGATTCCATAAATCGCAGGTTCTGAAATACCAAAGAATCCCATAATAGCTGCAGGGGATGCAATCTGTTTTAAACGTTTATCTTTTGTCTTTAACCATACACCAAATGCAGCACCAGACTGAGCGATGATACTTGGTCCAAAAACAGCTAAAATTGTATCAAATCCAAATTTCTCGATATTGGAGAAGATAATAGGGAACAGTCCCCAGTGAATACCAAAAATTACTAATACCTGAGCGATTGCACCAATGAAACCACCAGCAATTGTTGGATTAAATTTGTAAAGACTCATATAAAAGTTAGCGATTGTATCACTTAACATAGATCCTAAAGGTCCAAAAATAACAATTGTTACTGGAACTACGATCAGTAATGAGAAAAAAGGAGCAATTCGGCTTCTAATAGAATCAGGAAGAATCTTTTTTAGTCCTTTCTCTACAAAAGATAGCAACACAATAGCAAAAATAATTGGAAATACACTGCTCTTAAATGCAGTCAAATGAACGGGAATTCCTAAAAAAGTAATTGCAGTTCCTGCATCATATAATGCAGTTAAATTTGGGTATAATAGCGCACCAGCAATTGTTACAGAAACAAACATATTTGTTTTTAATTTCTTAGAGCATGTGATTGCAATAACAATTGGTAAAAAATAATACAAACTGTCAGCGGCTGCATTTAAAATCTGATAGGTACCACTTGCGTCAGTTAATAAATTGGTAGCTGTAAGGATACTTAAAAGCCCCTTTAGTATACCTGCACCGATTAACACATCAATCAGCGGAGTAAATAAGCTTGAGATTAGTTCTAGAGCAGATCCGAAGACTCCCTTTTTTTTACCGTCTGATTTTTCAGAAGATGTATTACCTTGTGGGAGTAATGTGGCAAGTTCATCGTATACATATTGAACATTTGAACCAATTACAACCTGTGTTTGCCCGGCAACTTCCATTACCTGTAATATGCCATCGGTTCTTTCTAAGGCAGCTTTGTCAATAGAATTTTTATCTTTAAGATCAAAGCGAAGCCTTGTGGAGCAGTGAGAGTAAGAATTAATATTTTTCTTACCTCCTACTTTTTGCAAAATTTCTTCTGCGAGTTGTTTGTTAGTCATTTTCTTTTCCTCCTTAAGATTTAAAATTTATCTTAAGTCTTGCCTACTCGAAGTAGTCACAATCTTAGGTACATAATGAAACTTATAATTTTTGCCCTTGTGTTAAAAGGCGTTGAATATGGATTGTCAGATAAACAATTTCACTTTTTGATATTTCGTATTCATAGCTTTTTTTAATATAAGTAGAGATTTTCTTAGCACATAAAAAAGCTTCTGACATATTTTGCTCTACTTGGTCATAAAGAAAATTAGCTTCTTCCATAACATTTTCATGAAGCAGTAATCGTTGTGAAAAGAATTTTAAATGAAGAATAAACCGGGTATAAGTTAAAGATTCCTCATCAAATGCTATGTTAAATTCATATTGAACGATGTTACAAATATCTTTGATTAGTTTGGTCATTTCAATAACAGATTGAAGTTCTTTTCCGTTGATCTCAGCATTAATGATATGTAACGCAATAAAGCTTGCTTCATCTTCAGAAAGTGAAATATTTAAAGCATCATTGACAATAGCAATTGATTTTTTGGCAACCTGATACTCTTCAGGATAAAAACGCCTAATTTCCCAGACCAGCTGGTTTTGGAAGATCAAGCCCTTATGATATCTCTCAACGGCATAATAAATATGATCACAAAGTGTAACATAGATATTATCACTTAACTCTTTGTTAAGATCATCTTCGGCTAGTTTTTTGATGCAATCTGCAATATAGAAGTAATCAATAGGAATCTGTTCTAATAATGCGGATAATTTTGTGTTGATATCATCGCTTTCAATTTTAAAAATATGCTCAATTTTATTTTCATCAACAAATTCTCCTTTTTTCTTTTGAAAGCCTAATCCTAAGCCAGTTAAAATAATATCTTTTCCATCTTTGTTTTTCGAAAATACTACATTATTATTGAGCACTTTCTTTATGTAGTGTTTTTCTTTCATACTTGTATCCTCCAAAATAAAAAAGAGACCAGAAAATATAATAAGGGTATAAAAATAACCTTATCATAAATTCTAGTCTCGCCTATTCATATAATAGTCACGATCCACGTTCAATTATGTTCGTATTCTAGCACAAAAATAAAATGTTGTCAAATATTAACGTAAGAAATGCATAATACAATATTTCTTATTATTTTATAATATCAAAGCCGATCTTTTATGGGCGGCAACCGACTTGTTAAGTGCAGTTTATGTCATTGTCATATTGATCTTTAATTCTATTGAAAACATCATCAAAGAAAATAAGATCATGGTCATTGATGGCTCTATGTCCACACCACTGGAAAATAGGGGAGTTTCCCTGAATTCCAAGTTATGGACAGCTAAGATCTTAGCGGAACAGCCAGAACTGATCAAACAGGTTCACAAAAATTACTTCAAAGCAGGAGCAGATATCATTTTATTTGAAACAGTACCATCTCTAAAAGAAGCTAAAGTTGAGGCAGAAATTGCTGAAGAATATGGATATGATTACTGGATCAGTTTCTCATGTCTAAGTGAAAATATCATCTGCGAAGGAATACCGATCGCAGAATGTGCAACAACATTTGCAAAAGGATATCCCCATTTAAAAATGATCGGTGTCAACTGTACAAAACCAGAATATATCACAGGATTGATCCATAAGATCAAAGAAAATTGTGATATTCCGATCGGAGTTTACCCAAACAGCGGGGAAGAGTACGATGCAGTGAAGAAAGTCTGGTTTGGCAAACAGTCAGCCCTGTCATTTGAACAATACGCATACAATTATATGAAATCTGGAGCAAGTGCAGTTGGAGGATGTTGTACAACCGTAGCAAAACATGTAGAGGAAGTCGTAAGAGCCAAAAAACGGTTTTCTGAAGAACAAAAATAACTGAAAAAAATGAAATCATAAAAATGACCTCAGGATAATCTCTAAATAGATTGTCAGAGATCATTTTTTTCTTTATAATGAGTATATTGGAAATCTAAAAAGAGAAGGAAAATATATGGATAAAAAGAAAAGATTAATTCAGTTAACAGAAGGAATGTTACTCTGTTGCGTGATCGTTGTCATGACGTTACTCTGCATAGGGATCATAAAAAAAGAGGTAAAGAATACAAAAGGAAAATTAACAGAGACAACTGGGTGGTATCGAATACAAGATAATAAAAAAGTGCAAGTAGATCTAAATCAGAAGATAAAGGCAGATACGCAAGGAAAACTTGTATTATATAATGATACGATCGCCCAGAAATACAAAGGATATCTGATGACAACAAAGGCAGCAAAATATTCTGTTAGAATTTATGCTGGAGATCAGTTGATCTATCGATACAGTGATTCTAATTTTCATCGCAATGATCAAATGAAATCTAAATTAAGCTGCGATGCGAGAATCCCAGAACATGGGAAAAAGGGAACCGTTATCAAGATCATATATCAGAACGGAAGTAACGGAAGTTATCAGCTTGATGATATTTTAGTTGGACGTGGAGATGTAGTTATGGGATTTCATGTTCAACAGGAAATAGTAGGTATCGTGATGATCGCGATTATGTTTTTCTTAAGTTTTGTAGCGTTGATCACTGGAATTTATCTGAAGCATTTTAAATTAAACAGCGCCAGATTCTTAAACATAGCAGCATTTCTGGCACTAAGTGGGATCTGGTTTTTGTCAGATTCAGCATTGGCACAGGAATATACATCATTTCCGGCACTGACAGGAATGATTTCTTTTTATGCATTTATGCTGATGTCAGTACCGATGGTTCATTTTGTAAAAAATACACTGAAGTTTGAAAAATATAAAGTCTTAGATGTGATCAATTTGTTATTTTATGCGAATGCGTTGATTCAGGGAATTTTAAACAAATGTTTGAAAATCCATATGGTCCATATGCTGTTCGTAACACATGTGCTCTTGTTCATTGCGGTAATAACCATTGTTGTTTTGATGATAGAAGAATACCGAAGAACAAAAGATAGCGAACTTAAGATCATTATGAATGCCTTTGGGATCATGGCCGTTGCAGGGGTATTATCATTATGCATGTACTGGAAACTTGAGATTCCTTTTTATGGAACCATTTTTGAAGTGGGTGTTTTGATCTTTGAACTGTTGTTATTAACTAGTATTTTTATAAATCTTGTTGAACAGGCGAAAACAAGATCTGAGCTTGAAGTTTATGAAAGACTTCTAAAAGAAGATCGTATGACAGGTATTAACAACAGGACTGCATTTGAGGAACAGCTTCAAGACATTGAGGATCACGCACAAGATTACGATAATGCTGCATTGATCTTTATGGATGTAGATGGATTAAAAAATACAAACGATCTTTATGGACATAATGCAGGGGACGAACTGATCATTTCTGCGGCGCTATGTATAAAAAATGTATTTGCAACATATGGAAAATGTTACAGGATCGGCGGGGATGAATTTTGTGTGCTTATTTTTGATTCAATAGAGAATATGGATGAATTATTGAAACAAATGGATCAAGAGATCGTAAAGTATAATAGAAATAACAGATATTATCTTTCAATTGCAAGAGGGGTAAGTTTCTTAAAAGATACAGAAGGAAAACAGAAGAAGATCAGTGATTGGAAATATGAGGCCGATCAGGATATGTATTGTAACAAAAAGAGGAGAAATATAAATGACAGATTATAATATAGATTTTTTGATCGCAGGACTTGTATTTTTAATATTTCTGTTGATTCATTTTCAGCGTTATAAAAAACTGAATAATATCAGTGGAAGAACATTCTGGTTCTTAATTATTGCAGGAATATTTGATATCATATTTGATCTGTTAAGCTCCATACTATTGGTAAAAAGTAATCCTGCTTATAATTCATGGATGATCTTTTTTTCCACGATGCTTTATATCCTGCAGATGATCGTTGTATATATTTTCTATAATTACACACAGGCATTAAGACACTGTGATGAAGATATAAGAACAAGAAATATAAAGATCATGGCAGTACCAATACTATGTATGGAAGTAGCTATCGTGACCAATGTTTTACACAAACAGTTTTTTTATTGTAATGAACAGGGGCAGTATGTTCATGGAAAAGCATATTTGGTAACATATATTTTTACATTGATCTGTATAGCTGCTGTCATTATAAATTGCTTTATCAATCAGGAAGAATATCAGAAGAATGAGCTTCGGGCGATCAAGGAATTCCTTGGAGTTGCATTGGTCTGTGTTACGATACAGATGAAATTTCAATCTGTATTAATGACAGGATTTGGGTTATCCTTAGGGATTACGATCTTATTTTGGGCACTTTATAATCCACAGTTATATATAGACAGCCTGACCGGATTGTATTCTAAAGGCTATTTCAGGAGATGGTTTCCAGAGCAGATCAAGAGAAAGAAGGAACTTCATCTGCTTATGATCGATTTGTGGAAACTAAAACAAGTTAATAAGCTATATGGAGTTACAACAGGAGATGAATTGCTGATCCAGATCGCAGAATACCTTCATAAGATTAATGAAGCAAACCATGTTTTCAGGATTCATGGGAATCGTTTTTTTGTGTTCACAACATCATTGATGGATTATGAAACGAATAAAGATGCGATCATGAAACTATTTAAACGACCTTTTAAAGTAAAAGGGGAACGAATTTCTTTTTCCGCTGCGATATGTGGAATCATCAACGTTCAAGAAGTCAAAGAGATCGATGTATTGATCGATTATCTGGAATATCTGGTACAGTTAAAACCTAAATCAGACAGAACGATACTGATTCAGAATGATCAACATACAAAAGAAGGATTTCTTTATGAACAGGAAGTTAAAAAATATATGGCGACAGCAATTGAAGAGGATCTTTTTGAAGTATATTATCAGCCACTGTATGATCTAAAAGAAAAAAGATATCGTACAATGGAAGCATTAAGCCGATTGAGACATCCGTCACTTGGAATGATCTCACCAGAAATTTTTATCGGAATCGCAGAGAAACATGGACAGATCGCAAAGCTTGGGTATCTTCAATTCCGAAAGGTCTGTAAGTTCATAAAAGAACATCCACAGATCATGGAAAAGATTGAAAGTATAAAGTATAATCTGTCTCCATTGGAATTATTAAAATCAGGATATAGCAAAAAACTGCTCCGTACGATCGAAGAGTTTGACATACCGTTTTCGTATTTTCAATTTGAGATTACAGAAACTGTTGCGACAGAGTATAGTGAAGCATTGTATCAGACGATCGCAGATTTCAAAAAGTCAGGAATTCAGATCTGCCTAGATGATTTTGGATCTGGATATGCGAATCTAAATACGGTACTAAAACTACCATTTTCAACGATCAAACTGGATCGCTCTTTGCTAAATGGAATCTGCTATGATGACCAGGTCGCATTATTATACAAAAATATTGTCGCAGTCATGCAGAATCTGGGACATAAAGTCGTAGCAGAAGGAGTGGAAACTCAGAAAGAGATCGACCTGTTAAAACAATGGGGTGTTGATCTTGTACAAGGATATTATTATACAAAACCATTAGATTCAAAGCAGATCATTCATAAATTAGAGAAAGATGTTTGTTAGGACATCATCATTTTTATAATAGCAGCAGAAGCAAAAAAGAAGTTTTGTTTCTGCTGCTATTATTTTCTTTAAATTCTTGTGAAAATAGAACAAGTACAAAAAATTGATGACATGTTTGGAAAGCGTACAAAAGAAAATTGATTTCAAGCCGGAGGTTGCACTGATCTTAGGATCTGGACTTGGAGATTTCGCAGATGGGATTAAGATTGAGCAGACGATCGAAATGTAGTTGCAAAATTTGTAAATGGAAAGAGTGTTCCGAGGGATAAAGATGGAGACGAAACAGCAATTTTTGGAGGAAATCAATAAAGTCAAAGGAAGCAAAAGAGATTACTTAAATAAGTTATTTCAATATGTATCAGAAGCAGTCATCTGGGCGGCGGTACATAAAAATGTAAAAAAAGATGAGTTTATTATTCGAGCAGGAGAGCCATGCGATACTGTCTATATCATCTTAAAAGGCGATGTTGCAGGGGTAGATTATCAAAAATTAGGAAAAGTATATTATTTTATGGATTTCGCAAAGATGTATATTGTAGTAGATTTTGAAATTTTTTCCGAAGATACAAATTATAATGTTTCCATCTGTGCATCTAAAGATAGTGAGCTGTTAGCAATTCCAGCATCGATCTACTGGAAATGGATCAAATATGATGAAAATGCATTGCTGTTAAGAATAAAAAATATAATGACCATTTTGACATCAGAAAAAGCAAGTGATCGAAAATATATGTTTATGAGTTGCAAATCCGTTCTATGATCGCTGGTGTATTCGTAAGTTTAATGAGTGCATTGATCGTCAGCATGGTAACACTTTTTTAAATTCATTTAAATGAGGCATCAGATATTAGATAAAATATGAAACAGCATCCGCATGTATTCCAGCAGCTTATGTAAAACAGGCAGCCGAATATGTAGAGGGAAAACTTCCAATTTGTACAGTTATCGGTTTCCCGAATGGTTACCATACAACGGCGGTTAAAGTGTTCGAGACAAAGAATGCAATCGCAAATGGTGCAGGATACTAATTTCAGAAAATGAGGAATTAAAAAATGAGTACAGCATTAATGATTGAGATTTTTGGATATATCGGATGCATTTTTGTTATCATTTCTATGCTGATGACATCCGTAGTAAAACTAAGAGTGATCAATATTTATAATCTGATCAAGTTAAGTAAAGCAGATGGAAATCACTATGATATGATTCGTGGGGACAAAGAAGATTCCTACTTAACATATTTTATAAAACACTATAAAGAAGATATGAAAAAATACTTCTTAGAGAACACCTTGGAGCTTTCAGCAGCAGATACAATATATATAGTCTGCTGCGAGGGGGTTCCAGCCGGAGTATTAGCGGGAAAGAAAGAAGGAGATGCGTTAGAGATCAGCTTTGACTACACAACACTAACCTACAGAGACTGTTCCGCAGGATGTTTCCTTTATGCGAAATTAGCAGAAGAGGGATATAAGAAATTTATCTGTAAGAAAGTTACAGAAGGACATAAAAGTTATCTTGAAAAAATGGGATTTGTGAAAGAAAACGGCGTTTATGTAAAGAACGCATAGTACAAAAATTATTCACTAACACCGTTTAACATACACACCTTCAGTTTTGATTTATTGGATTTATTATCTGTAAACTTTAGGTATCTTAGAAAAACGAAATAAAAGAATCGAAGATCCAGAACCATTGAAATTTTGCCGTCATTTTGACTGGTTCGCAGCAAATTTGGTGCATTGTCTGAGCGAAGCGAGTTATGCAAGGAAAATTTGCGAATCAGCGACCGGTCAAAATGGCGAGTAAAATTTCTGGTCTGGATCTTCGATTCTTTTATTTCGTTTTTCTAAGATACGGAAAGACTACAGTGAATCAAACCAACAATCACAAATTAATCAGATTCTACTTCGCATGTAAATCCAGCATCCGTGATCGTCTTGATCGTATCTTGAATTCCCTGTCCATCTGCAGTCAGATATCCTGAAGCAAAGATAGAATTCACAACGGTCAATAATTCCTTTTCCCTTCCTTTAAAATAAATTTCACGTCCAGCGGCACAGCGGATATCAGATGTTGGAACCAGTAATCTTGCCAGACATAATACTTTCAGGCAGTATTCTGGTGTCAAATTTGAAGTATCTCTATCCTGCAGAGGTGTTCCTTTGATCGGAATTAAGAAGTTGATCGGAAGTGCTTCTGGATTGATTTCTTTCAGATCCAATAACATATCAACAACATCTTCCTTACTCTCACCCATACCAATGATACCACCGCTGCAGATTTCAAATCCAAGGTCCTGTAACATATGAATGTTGTTTACACGCTGTTCGTATGTATGTGTTGTGCAGATATTTGGATAATTGGAACGGCTTGTATTTAAGTTATGGTTGATACGGTCTAATCCAGCTTCTTTTAACATTAAGGCCTGTTTCTTTGTTAAAAATCCGATAGAGCAGCATAAATGTGTACCCTCTTCTTTCATCTTACGAATTTTAGAAGCAAGTTCTTCAATCTCATCATCGCTGAATTTCATACCGCTTAATCCGATACAATGACGGGAAAGTTTATGATCATGGACAAATGTGTTATCTCCATATAATTTTTCATCATCGACCCATTTATATTTTTCAATATCTGCATTGGAACGACAGGATTGTGCGCAGTAAGCACAGTTCTGGGAGCAGTTTCCGCTTCTGGCATTTGTTAAAAGATGAATGCTTACATGATTCCCTTTATATTTTTTACGAAGTGCTCCGGCATGTTCGATCAGTTCATTTAATTGTTCATCAGGTGTATTTAAGATCGCGATGGCTTCTTCACGGGTTAAATTTTGTTCTGAATTCATATAATATATACCTTCCTTTATTTAAATTCGAAATATCTTATTAATCTGAACTTTAGCATGGAAAAAAACAATTGTCAACACGGTGAGTAGATTTGGTTAACGATAATAGAGATAATAAAATAACGATTGACATTCATTTTTATTCTCTGTATAATACTAAAAAGTTAGGAAGCTAACCATTTTGAAAAGAAAGGGATGAGTGAATGCAGGATATAAATGATAAGATCAATAACATGCACATGGGAAAACTGATCCATATGTTATCACATGAGATGAAGAGGAATCAGCCAATTGATAAAGTGATCAAGGCTGATCTTACCATCATGCAGAAACATATTTTAAAGTTTATTTTATTAGAAACAATGCATAAAGATCTTTATCAAAAAGACATTGAAGAAGAATTTCAGATCCGCAAATCAACTGTAACAGGATATGTACAGTTGATGGAGAAGAATGGATATCTGACAAGAGAAAGTGTCAAAGGAGATGCTAGAAAGAAGCGGCTGGTACCAACAGAGAAAGCCGAAGGATTAAGACAGGCAATCTTGGAAGATATTAAGCTTAGTGAAAAAAGAATGGAAAAAGGCATTCCTGAGGAAGATGTCATAACATGCAAACATGTTTTATATCAGGTATTACAAAATCTTATAGAAAAACACAAGGAGGAAGGAAAGAAAGATGAATAAGACCCTATTAAAATCAGTCCGAGAATACAAAAAACAATCCATACTTGCTCCAATCCTGGTAATTCTTGAGGTACTGATGGAAGTTTTGATTCCGATGGAGATGGCAAATATCATTGATATCGGAATGACAAGCGGAGATTTACATTATATTATCCAGCGAGGAGTGATCCTAGTTGTTATGGCAATGTTATCCCTGTTTTTCGGGATTTCAGCTGGAAATATGGCAGCCGTTGCAGGTGCTGGATATGCAAAGAACTTAAGACACGATATATTCTACAAAGTGCAGGAGTTCTCATTTAAGAATATCGACCACTTTGTAACATCAGGACTTGTCACACGTATGACAACAGATATTACAAATATCCAGATGGCCTATATGATGAGTATCCGACTACTTGCCAGAGCACCGATCATGATCGTTTTATCATGGGTAATGACATTAAAGTACAGTGTGAAAGTAGCGATACTATTTTTGATCGTGATTCCATTACTAGGAGGAACATTGATCTTTATTGCGAAAAAAGCACATCCACACTTTATCAAAGTATTTGATGAATATGATATCTTAAATAATTCTGTACAGGAAAATGTAAACGCATCCCGTGTGGTAAAAGCATTTGTACGTGAAGATTATGAAATCGATAAATTCCACGGAATTTCCAAGTATGTATATACACTGTTTACAAAAGCAGAAAAGATTGTTGCATGGAACTCACCAGTTATGCAGTTTACAATGTATGTTGTTATACTTCTGCTTGTAGCGATTGGTGGAACAGGGATCATCCATGGAACAATGGGAACTGGAGAATTAACAAGTATCATCGTATACGCATTACAGATCATTGGTTCTCTGATGATGGTAACCTTCGTATTCGTAATGATCATGATCGCAGAAGCATCTACAGACCGTATTACAGAAGTTTTGGAAGAAGTACCAGAAATGCAGGATAAAGCAGATGCAGTAACAGAAGTGAAAGACGGAGAGATCATCTTTGATCATGTAAACTTCAGTTATGCAGGAGAAGGTGGAAATCTTTCCTTAAAAGATGTTGATCTTCATATCAGATCCGGACAGACGATTGGAATCATCGGTGGAACAGGTAGTGCAAAATCTACATTAGTACAGTTGATCCCAAGACTTTACGATGTTACAGAAGGATGTGTCAAAGTCGGCGGCATTGATGTCCGTGATTACAACTTAGAAGCATTAAGAGACCAGGTATCCATGGTACTCCAGAAGAATGTATTATTTACAGGAACAATTTACGATAATATCCGTTGGGGAGATGAAAATGCATCCGATGAAGAAGTTCAGAGAATGTGTAAATTAGCACAGGCAGACGGGTTTGTAAATGAATTTCCAGCTGGATACAATACACAGATCGTACAGGGTGGAAACAATGTTTCTGGTGGACAGAAACAGAGATTGTGTATCGCAAGAGCGTTATTAAAGAAACCAAAGATCTTGATCTTAGATGATTCCACAAGTGCGGTTGATACAAAGACAGATGCATTGATCCGTAAGGCATTCCGTGAAGAAATTCCGAATACAACAAAGATCATCATCGCACAGAGAGTATCTTCCATCGAAGATGCAGACCAGATCATCGTATTAGATGATGGAAAGATCATGGGTGTTGGAACATCCGAAGAATTATTAAAGACAAATGATATTTACAGAGAAGTCTATGAATCACAGGTGAAAGGGGGAGAAGACGATGAGTAAAAGATCAGAAAAGACGATCAACAAAAATACGGCGAAGACAGCAAAACGTCTTTTAAAATATGTAACAGATACTTATAAATTACAGTTTATTCTCGTGTTTGTCTGCATTTTCATCAGTGCAGCAGCTTCTGTATCTGTATCTTTATCATTGAAATTTATGCTCGATGACTTCATCCTGCCTTTGGTTGGACAGAGCAATCCAGATTTCACAAATTTTTACCACGCAATGATTGTCCTTGGATGCATCTTTGCAGCAGGTGTCATTGCAACATTTATTTATACAAGGATGATGGTATTTATCGGACAAGGAGTCCTAAAACGTGTCAGAGACGATATGTTTGAACATATGCAGACATTACCGATCCGTTATTTCGACCAGAATACAAATGGTTCGATTATGAGTTTATACACAAATGATACGGACACATTAAGACAGATGATCAGCCAGGCAATTCCTCAGGCATTGATGTCATTTTTCACGATCATTGTAACATTTATTTCTATGTTAGTATTAAGTCCGATTTTAACGATTCTTGCAGTTGTTGTTATCGGAATCATGATCACGGTGACAAAAGCGATTGGTGGAAACAGCGGAAAATACTTTATCCGCCAGCAAAAATCATTAGCCGATGTGACAGGATTTATCGAAGAGAGAATGAATGGACAGAGAGTTGTCAAAGTCTTTAACCACGAACGTAAATCAGAAGAAGAATTTGACAAGTTAAACGAATCTCTGTTTGAAAGTGCTGCAAATGCCAACAAATATGCAAATATCATGGGTCCAGTTATAGGTAATATCGGAAACCTTCAATTTGTATTAACAGCGGTATTAGGTGGTGTGTTAGCTATTGAAGGTATTGGAGGGATCACATTAGGTGTCATGGCATCATACCTTCAATTTACAAAGAGTTTCACACAGCCATTTATGCAGGTCGCACAGCAGTTTAACTCTATTGTAATGGCACTTGCAGGTGCAGAAAGAATCTTTGCCCTGATCGATGAAGAACCTGAGACAGATGAGGGATATGTAAGATTAGTAAATGCGAAGAAAGATGAAAATGGAAACATTATCGAATGTGAAGAAAGAACAGGAATGTGGGCATGGAAACATCCACACTCTGCAGATGGGTCTGTAACATATACAGAATTAACTGGAGACGTAAGATTTGAAGATGTAACGTTTGGTTACAACGAAGATAAAACCATCCTTCATGACATTAGTTTGTTCGCAAAACCAGGACAGAAGCTAGCATTTGTAGGATCCACAGGAGCCGGAAAAACAACGATCACAAACCTGATCAACCGCTTCTATGACATTCAGGATGGTAAGATTCGTTACGATGGAATCAACATCAAGAAGATCAAAAAAGACGACTTAAGACGTTCCTTAGGAATTGTATTACAGGATACACACCTGTTTACAGGAACGATCAAAGACAATATCCGCTACGGAAATTTAGGGGCAACCGACGAACAGGTCTACGAAGCAGCCAAATTAGCACACGCAGACCAGTTCATCAAAATGCTTCCAGATGGTTACGACACTGTGATCAGCGGAGACGGAGAAGGATTATCTCAAGGACAGAGACAGTTACTATCCATTGCCAGAGCAGCCGTAGCCAACCCACCAGTACTGATCTTAGATGAAGCAACATCAAGTATTGATACAAGAACAGAAAGCATTGTACAGCGAGGAATGGATAACCTGATGAAGGGTAGAACCGTATTTGTAATCGCCCATCGCCTATCTACGATCCGAAATAGTGATGCGATCATTGTACTTGAACATGGTAAGATCATTGAACGTGGAGATCATGAGGATCTTATTAAGAATAAAGGAACCTACTATCAATTATATACTGGTAAGTTGGAATTATCTTAAATTTGTGATTGGCCAACTGTAGATTTTGAGTATATGATAAAAAATAAATAAACGATCGGAAGA
>ENA-OQRA01000805-OQRA01000805.1-human-gut-metagenome-genome-assembly--contig:-NODE-805-length-18211-cov-4.599581_pt1 | contig 18211 bp, 17 predicted proteins | sample MGYA00243238_ERZ505106 | MGnify/ENA primary metagenome ERZ505106 (study PRJEB26097, sample SAMN02711298) | human gut metagenome | biome: Gut microbiome | host: Homo sapiens | place: Denmark: Copenhagen...
TCTCTTTTTTGTCTCATAAAAATCCTTGCCTTTCTAAAAATGCGTGCAGCTGATTTAACCTTTTTTCAAACTGTTTCAGTATAGCACTTATCATTTCCGGACGCAAGAAAAAACCGTGTAAAATCAACGTTTTTGGTGGTTTCTAACAACTTTTGGGCGGTATTTGCATTTTTATGCGATGGGTTTTAGTACTCAAACGATAAAAAATAGAGTATAAATAGTAGTGCAATACATAAGGATTGTTGTAGAAGAGTCAGAAGATGTAGAAGGGAGAACAAAAATGACAGATAAGGTTATTGAAAACAATCAGGTAACGGTGATGGGGGAAGTGGTAAGCGATTTTTCCTACAGCCATGAGATCTACGGGGAAGGATTCTACATGGTGGACTTAAGGTGTACGAGACTGAGTGACAGCTTTGACATCATACCGGTGATGGTCTCGGAGAGACTTTTAGATGTGACAGCGAGCTATATTGGAATGCTTTTGTGTGTTAATGGGCAGTTCCGGTCCTATAACCGTCATGAGGAGCGTAAGAACAGACTGGTATTGTCTGTGTTTGCCAGAGATGCGAAACTTGTATTATTCTGTATTGAAATTATACTTGATATTGAGAGCGTAATTTAATATAATTATAGGGTAAAATTAATTTCAAAGGTTGTTTTGGGTGAAAAAAGTTATTACAAATATTTATGAATATTTCAGACAGTGTGACGCAGTGTTGTGGCTATTGACCTTGATCGCTGTTGCGTACAGTTTTCTTTTGATTGCGAGTATGCAACGGTCGGGCGAATACAGTTATCTAAGAACTCAGATTATCGCTGTGTCAGTCGGTCTTGCGGCATCGGTGTTTATATCAATTGCCGATTACAGATTTCTTATACGAAAATGGTACATTGCCGCAATAGTGGGAATTGTTCTTGCCGGACTTGTGTTTGTGTTCGGAGTTCAGGTTAGCGGAACAGATGATACGGCATGGATTAATCTTCCGGGCGGATTTTCAATTCAGCCGTCTGAGTTTATAAAAATCTGTTTTATCATAACTTTTTCAAAGCATTTGTCGTGGCTGAGAGAAAAGAAAATGATTGAAAAGTTTTCGGGAGTACTTTTCCTTGCACTTCATGCAATGATACCAATGGCAATTATTCATATTCAGGGTGATGACGGTACAGTTCTTATATTTGCACTTATGTTTTTGGTTATGACATTTGCGGCAGGTGTTCAACTGAGATATTTTGTCATTTTCGGAGGATTGCTTGTGTGTGCAATTCCGATTATATGGAATGTGTTTATGAATGAAGAACATCGCAACAGGGTTCTTGCTTTGTTTGACCTTGACGGGAATGCACTGACAAATTACGGTTGGCAACAGTATCAGGGTAAGGTTTCAATTGCAAGCGGTGAAGCTTTCGGAAGCGGACTTTTTAACGGACAGCGTGTTGAACATTCAATCGTCCCCGAACAGGAAAACGATTTTATCTTTACCGTTGTAGGAGAGGAACTCGGATTTGTCGGATGCATGGCGCTTTTGCTGATTTTGTTTTTTATTATATTAAAAGTGATTTTGAATGCAAAAAATTCAAGTGAATTTGAAGGCAAGTATATCTGCTACGGTGTGTTTTCAATGATAGCGTCGCAAACAATTGTAAATATAGGAATGGTGCTTGGATTTCTTCCCGTAGTCGGAATAACCCTTCCCTTGTTCAGTTCGGGAGGTACTTCGGCTTTGAGTACGCTCATTAGTCTTGGTCTTGTACAGAGCGTGAGATATCACAATACTGACGATATGAACAAAGCTTTTGTAAGGCGAGGCAGTTCAAATCGAATCAGAATGTAATTTAATACAAATAAACTAAACCGCAGACATCAAAATGCCTGCGGTTTTTATGGGTTATTTTTCGCTGATTGTGATATTTGCCTTGTAGCTTCCGCTTACCCAACAGGTGTCAGTACCGCTGAGTTTGAAAGTAACAGGCATCTGAACCGAGCCTACTGTTCCGCTCTGATCCGAGGTGTCAATTACACCTTCAATATCTGAGCTTTTAAGGCTTTTAAGTTCCTTTTCGCTGCCGATTACGGTAACATTCATACTTGTCTGTGTTACATCGGCTTTGTATTTTGAAGAAAGACCGCTTACTTTAAATGAATCAACGGTAAAGGTTTTCTTGGACAAACCGCTGAGGTCAAGTACAAGCTTTGCGGAGGTTGAGTTACTGATATTTTTGCAGTCACTCGGGATGTTTATTCCCTGCGTATCGTACTTATAACGCTTGTTTGAAAGTGTTGCAAAATCGATTGACTCAAGCTTTACGCTGTCTGTATTGTCAAGCACTTCTTTTGGACCTGCAAGCAGAATCTTTGAAGGCTCAACCGTAAGCATATCATCGTTTAAATCAAGACCTTTGGGTTTGTTAATAAACTCAGGAATTACATTTACCGTCTTTTCGGGGAGAACGGAAATTGTAGCCTCAACATCCGTAAACTCCATTGTAAGAAGCTCGGTGGAGATTTTATTTCCTGTTTTATCATAAAGCACAATATTTGCGGTCGTTGAGGTCGGCTCATTTAGTATACTGTCAAGTTCGGCTGATGCCGAAACCTTTGCGATTTTGGCAATCTCTGTTTGAGGTCCTGAGATTGTGATATTCTTTGATGCAAGGGAAGTTGACGCATAGTATCCGTCGGCAACCTTGTAAACAACATTTTCCTGAATCGGGAAACTTGTTTCACGCTGATAATCAACAATTACATTGACATTTGAAGGCGTAACGGTTGAGATAATCTGAAAGTTGGCACTCGGGTTGGCTTTTACTGCTGAAAGCGAAAGCTGATAAGTTCCTGCCGAGTCAATTCCGTTTGTAGCACCCGTGACAGTAATATCCTTCGTTCCGATAGAACCGAGAACGGCTCTGCTGCCTGTTACGGTTACCGTGGCAGTCTGCTCCGCATCACGGAATACCTGCAACCCGTTGTTATCAAGCTGGTCAGGCAATTCAATCTGAATGGGAATATTGCTTATTGTTACGGTTGTATCATTAGTTGTACCCATACTCATATAAACCCATGTTATTGTTGAGATTACAAGGGCGAGTATAATCAGAAATTTGTTATTTTGAAACAGTTTGTTGAGAGAGAGTTTTTTCTTTTTCATTTTTCAGCCTTCTCTCTTTTTGAACTTTTCGGGTTCTTCTGAAAAAACTTTTTGGGCGGTTCATCATCGTCATAGCCACGATCATAGATGAGAAACTGTTCAAGCTTTTTGATTAGTTCTTCTCTTGTAAACTCACGGAGCAAAATACCGTTTACCGCAAGAGAAATTACACCTGTTTCTTCACTTACTATAAGGACAACAGCGTCACTTTGTTCACTGATACCGAGTCCTGCTCTGTGTCGTGTACCGAGATTGATATCTACATTAGGATTTGATGTGAGCGGTAAAATACATCCTGCTGCAAAAAGTTTTCCGTCACGGATAATGCTTGCACCGTCATGCAATGGTGCTTTGTTAAAAAATATATTGCCGAACAGAGCTACTGATGTTTCAGCATCAATAATTGTGCCTGTAGCGGCTATATCGGAAAGCATGGTTTCTCTTTCAAACACAAGCAAAGCACCTGTTTTTGAACGAGAGAAAAGAACTGCTGTGTCAGCCGCATCTACGATTGACTTTTCTACAGCCTTTTTCCATTCATCACCTTTGTGGTGCTTAGTAAATATTTTTATATATTTTTTATAGGTGTTGTTGCGTCCCATCTGTTCAAGAGCCTTTCTGATTTCCGGCTGAAAGATGATAGCAATAACAACAACTGCTGCCTCGAAAAATGTTCGCAACAGGGATGAAAGCATAACAAGACCAAACAGAGACGAAAGAAAATACACTATCAGAAGCATAATTACACCTTTGAGAAGCTGAACTGCTCTTGTTTCCTGAATAAGCTTGAACAGTCCGAAAATCAACAGTGCAATTGCAAGAATATCGACAATATCTCTTAGCTGTATAGTCTTGATAATGGAAAGAATGCTGTTAAATATTTCCAATCTGCTTTCTCCTTCCTTTATTTTTAAATTCCTCGTTATTATTCTAACATACTTTTGTTATTAATTGCAACCTTTTTAAATTGTTTTTTTCTGTTTGTTGTTCTTAGAAATACGATTTACGGCATTTGCAAAATATACAACATCATTTTTTGTTGTAAATGCCGATACAACAGCTCTTACGGTTCCTGTATCCTGAGTGCCGAAGCTTTTGTGTGCAAGGGGCGCACAATGGAGTCCTGCTCTTACGGCAATGTTGTAGCTGTCATTAAGAATTTTTGCAACTGTTTCACTTTCGGTATTTTTAATATTAAAGGAAATTACAGGAACGCTGTGACTTTTCTCAGGCATTTTGGTGTATAATATTACATTTTCCGCTTTTTCAAGCCTTTTGTAGAGCATTCGTGCAAGACTTAACTCGGAATTATATATTCTGTCTGTTTTTTTGTTCAGGACAAACTTTATTCCTGCATTAAGCCCTGCTATTCCCGGAAGATTCGGCGTTCCGCTTTCGTACTTATCGGGGAGAATTTCAGGCTGATTGAGGTTTGCGGAATCACTTCCCGTTCCTCCCTGAATAAGACTGTCCGGAGTTGTTTCGCTGTTTATAATAAGCAAGCCTGTTCCCATCGGTCCATAGAGTCCTTTGTGACCTGCGGTGCAGAGAAAATCAATGCAACTGTCAGAAAGGTTGATATCTGCTGTTCCTGCACTTTGTGCGGCATCTACACAAAAAAGGATGCCGTTTAATCTGCAAAGAGCGCCTATTCTTTCTATCGGAAGTTTGATGCCGAATACATTTGAAGCATGGGTACAGATTACAAGTTTTGTGTTAGATTTGAATTGTTTCCTGAAATTCTCGATTGTTTGTTCATTATCATAAGGGTCACATTCGGCAACAGAGTATTCAATCTTATTTTTCTTGAGTGTTTCAAGTGGTCTGACGACAGCATTATGCTCAAGTGATGAGATTACGGCATGGTCACCCTGTTTTAATATGCCTTTAATAACTGTGTTCAAAGCCATTGTGCAGTTAAGCGTGAAGATTATATTTTCGGGATTTTCCGAGCCAAAAAGTTTTGCGGCATTATCTCGGCAGGAATACATTATTTCAGATGATTTCACCGACATTTTGTGACCGCTTCTTCCAGGATTTGCTCCGTAGTCGGACATAGCTTCGTTAATCGCTTTTCTTACGGATAAGGGTTTCGGAAAGGTGGTTGCACCGTTGTCAAAATATATCATAAGGTATCAACAGCGGCTGTTCCTTTGACAGCAATACCGTTACTCCTGATAATTTCCAATGCCCTTTCAAAATTTCCCGGGACATAAAGGCTGTATCCGCATGATTTTCGATTGAGGTGTATAGGAGTTCTTACAAGCCCTGATTTAATATTGTTTTTTAAAAGTAGGTTACGGCTCTTCATGGCAAGAGTTACCGAGCCGAATATTATTAAATTATTTTCCATAACTTCCACCCTTTGTTAAATCTTTGTGACATCTCAAAACAATATATCACACTACATATTATGAAAGTAGGCAAAGTTTGGACATAAAAGAAAGCACGGCTTTTATGCCGTGCTTAAAGGTGTTATTTTTCAGTTCATTTTTTCAGAAAGAAGGTTGCCCATGTTGTACATACCTGCTTTCTGATCTTTAAGAAATACTGCCGCATTAACAGCACCGACAGCGAAAACTTCTTTTGACTGAGCCTGATGAGAGATTGTTACAACCTCATCGTGACCTGCAAAGATAACTTCGTGTTCGCCTACAATTGTGCCGCCTCTTACGGAATGAATACCGATTTCGTTCTTTGAACGCTTTCTGCGGTAGCTGTGTCTATCATAGACATACTGCGGATCTTCGTCAAGCTGTTCCGAAATTCCGTCTGCAATCATGAGAGCTGTTCCGCTCGGAGCGTCAAGCTTGAGATTATGATGCTTTTCAACGATTTCAATATCGAACTGGTTTCCGAGAATTTTTGCTGCCTCTTTTGAAAGCTCAATAAGAAGATTGATGCCGAGTGACATATTACCTGAATAGAAAACAGGAATTGTCTTTGCCGCATCTTCGATTTTTGCAATCTGATCTTTAGAAAAGCCTGTTGTGCAGATAACACAAGGTACTTTGTTATCAACTGCATACGAAAGCATACCGTCAAGAGCTGCAGGATTTGAAAAATCAATGATTACATCAGGTGTTTCGGTTGCCTCGTCAAAAGTCTTGAAAACATCAAAATCATAATTACTTTCACCGAATGCGTCAACACCAAACAAAACATTGCAATCCTCACGGCTCTGAACAGCCTGTGCCACAAAGCAACCCATTTTACCATTACAACCGACTATTGCTGTATTTACCATTTTTATTCCCCTTTAAACTTCTTGAATTTTAAACGAATCAAAGGTTGATTATTTAACCTTCTTGCTTAAAAGGTCATACTTCTCCATGCAATCCTTGAGGTCATGGTAACCCTGAACGCTCATGGGTACGAGCGGAAGTCTGCATTCGCCTGCTTCATAGCCGAAGAGGTTCATGGCAGTCTTTACGGGGATCGGGTTAACATCGCTGAAGAGTATATGCATAAGCTCAAGATAGTGAAAGTTAAGCTTCTGTGCCTCTGCAAAGTCATTGTCAAGACAAAGCTGACAGATGTCATGCATTTCTTTTGGGCAGATGTTTGCGAATACAGAGATAACACCGAGAGCGCCGAGTGACATGAAAGGAACAGTCTGGTCATCGTTACCTGAGTAGATGTCAAGATTGTCACCGCAAAGTGAACGGATGAGAGCAACCTGAGAGATGTCGCCGCTTGCCTCTTTTGCGGCAACGATGTTAGGATGCTTGCAAAGCTCCTGATATGTCTTTGGCTTGATGTTACAGCCGGTTCTTGAAGGAACGTTGTAAAGAATAATCGGAATATCAACCGAATCTGCAACAACGTTGAAGTGTCTTACAAGACCCTGCTGAGATGTTTTATTGTAGTAAGGAGTTACGCAGAGAAGTGCGTCAACGCCTGTGCTTGCGGCAGATTTTGAGAGCATAACGGCTGTTGAGGTATCGTTACTGCCTGTACCTGCAATAACAGGAATTCTGCCGTTTGTCTTTTCTGCAACGAAAGAAATTGTTTCGCAATGCTCTTTTTCCGAAAGAGTTGCCGCCTCACCTGTTGTACCGCATACAATAATTGCATCGGTACCGTTTTGAACATGAAATTCTACGAGATCGCCGAGAACATCGTAGTTTACGCTTCCGTCAGACTTCATAGGAGTGATAAGTGCAACACCTGAGCCTGTAAAAATGTGGTTAGACATAATTTACCTCCGTAAGTAATCAGTCCATGTAGCCCTCAGCACAAAGGAGCTCTGCAAGAAGAACTGCACCGCCTGCTGCGCCTCTTAATGTGTTGTGTGACATACAAACGAACTTGTAATCATATTGAGTATCAGGTCTTAATCTGCCAACCGATACTGCCATACCGTTTTCAAGATTTCTTTCAGATTTAATCTGCGGACGGTCGGGTTCTGTGAAGTAGTGGAGAAAATGCTTTGGCGCACTCGGAAGATCGAGCTCCTGAGCTCTGCCGCTGTAGTTTGACCAAATGTCAATAATTTCTTCGACAGTAGGTTTCTTTACGCCGTCCTTAAATGACATAAAGACAGCTGCTGTGTGACCGTCTGATACGGGAACACGGATGCACTGTGATGTGATTGAAATATCATCGGTTTTAACAATCTTGTCGCCTTCAATCTTACCCCAGATTTTAAGCGGCTCCTGCTCTGACTTCTCTTCCTCACCGCCGATGTAAGGAATAACATTATCTACCATTTCAGGCCATGTCTTGAATGTTTTGCCTGCGCCTGAAATTGCCTGATATGTGCAAGCGAGAACCTTGTCAACGCCGAGTGCCTTTAAAGGATGAATTGCAGGAACATAGCTCTGAAGTGAGCAATTGGACTTAACTGCAACAAAGCCTCTTTTTGTGCCGAGACGCTTTCTCTGAGCGTCAATAATCTTAATGTGATCTGCGTTAATTTCAGGAATAACCATAGGAACATCATCTGTAAAACGATGAGCACTGTTGTTTGATATGATAGGACATTCAGCCTTTGCATATCTGTCTTCGAGATCACGGATTTCATCCTTCTTCATATTAACTGCGCAGAAACAGAAATCAACCTGTGATGCAACCTCTTCAACATTTTCGGCGTCAACAATAACCATATCCTTGTACTTCTCAGGAAGAGGAGTAGTCATATGCCATCTGCCTTCAACTGTTTCACCGTATGTTTTGCCTGCACTTCTCTTACTTGCCGCAAGAACAGTAACCTCAAACCACGGGTGATTCTCAAGAAGAAGTGTAAAACGCTGACCTACCATACCGGTAGCGCCGATAATACCGACTTTATACTTTTTCATAATAATTCCTCCGAATTAAACAAATTTTAAAAAAGCGGTTGCCTTATTCAAACAAATATTATATTATATGAAGAGATGTCTGAAAACACGACTGTTTGTCGATTATGCAAACTGCTCATAATAAGATAATATATCATTTTAAAAGGGTAATGTCAATTATTTTGAGAATTTTACAGGACAAATACTTGTGTTTTACAAAGATTTTTGACAGAACAGCTTTTAAAAAACAATTTTAGTTCTTGAAAGGAAATAAAATGAAAACAAGTGATTTTTATTACGATTTGCCGAAAGAGCTTATCGCACAGACTCCGCTTGAACCGAGGGACAGTTCAAGATTGCTTGTGCTTGACAGAGAAAAACAAACTCTGGAGCATAAACATTTTTATGACATTATTGATTATCTTAACGAGGGTGACCTTCTTGTTGCCAACGATTCAAGAGTTTTGCCTGCAAGAATTTACGGTATCAAAGACGAAACAGGTGCAAAAGTTGAATTTCTGCTTTTGAAGCAGGTTGCGAACAACCGTTGGGAAACACTTTGCAAGCCGGGTAAAAAAGCAAGAGTAGGCACAAAATTTTCGTTTGGCAACGGAATTTTGCGTGCAACAGTTGTTGATGTTAAGGATGACGGCAACAGGATAGTTGATTTTGATTGCGAAGAGAATTTCTTTACAACTCTTGATAAAATCGGTCAGATGCCTCTTCCCCCTTATATTACTGCCGAGCTTAAGGATAAGGAACGCTATCAGACGGTTTACAGCCATGAACTCGGTTCTGCGGCAGCTCCGACGGCAGGACTTCACTTTACAACCGAGCTTATGGACAGAATCAAGGCTAAAGGTATAAAGATTGCGTATGTTACACTTCATGTGGGACTCGGTACATTCAGACCCGTTAAGGTTGATGATGTTACAAAGCATAAAATGCACAGCGAGCATTACGAAGTTCCCGAAGAAACCGCAAAGCTCATAAATGAAACTAAGAAAAACGGCGGACGGGTTATTGCAGTCGGCACAACATCCTGCAGAACGCTTGAAAGTGTTGCGGCAATGTACGGAGAAATCAAACCCTGTGAGGGATTTACGGATATTTTTATTTATCCCGGATTTGAATTTAAGGTGCTGGACGGACTTATTACTAACTTTCATCTTCCCGAAAGTACACTCATTATGCTTGTATCCGCTTTTGCGGGATATGATTTTATTATGAATGCATACAAAGAAGCTGTAAAGGAAAAGTACAGATTCTTCTCTTTCGGTGACGCTATGTTCATATCATAGGAGGATTTTACGGATTTATGTTTAAGGTAATTAAAAAGGAAGGCAGCGCAAGACGAGGCGAATTCGTTACGGTTCACGGTACGGTTCAGACTCCCGCCTTTATGAATGTTGCAACATGCGGTGCAATCAAGGGTGCTGTTTCTGCGCTTGATTTAAAGAATATAAAATGTCAGGTTCAGCTTTGCAACACCTATCATCTGCATCTTCGTCCGGGTGATGAAAAGGTTAAGCAAATGGGCGGACTTCACAACTTTACAAGGTGGAACGGTCCTATCCTTACCGACAGCGGCGGATTTCAGGTGTTCTCTCTTGCAAAGTTGAGAAATATTAAAGAAGAAGGCGTTTACTTCAATTCTCACATTGACGGCCGCAAAATTTTTATGGGACCTGAGGAGAGTATGAGAATCCAGTCAAATCTTGCATCTACAATTGCGATGGCATTTGACGAATGCGTTGAAAACCCTTCTCCATATGAATATACAAAAAACAGCGTTGAAAGAACCACAAGATGGCTTAAAAGATGCGTTACAGAGATGAAAAGGCTCAACAGTCTTGATGATACCATAAATAAAAACCAGATGCTGTTCGGCATAAATCAGGGCGGTATCTATGACGATTTGCGCGTCAATCATATGAAAGAAATTGCAGAGCTTAATCTTGACGGCTACGCAATCGGAGGTCTTGCCGTGGGTGAGCCTGCAGAAACGATGTACCATATCATTGAAGAGGTTGAGCCGTTTGCTCCGAAAGATAAAATCAGATATCTTATGGGAGTCGGAACTCCCGTGAATATTCTTGAAAGCGTTGCAAGAGGTGTTGATCTTTTTGACTGTGTTATGCCGAGCAGAAACGCAAGACACGGTCAGCTCTTCACTTGGGACGGAGTGCGTAACATCAATAATGCAAAATATGAAACAGATGAATCTCCGATTGATGAGCATTGTGACTGCCCTGTTTGCCGAAACTTTTCAAGGGCATACATAAGACATCTTCTCAAGAGCGGTGAGATGCTCGGAATGCGACTTGCTGTTTTGCACAACCTCTATTTTTACAATAATCTTATGGAAGTTATCAGAACTCAGCTTGATAACGGCACATATATGGAATTTTACGAGAAATATCGCAACATTTTAGGCGTGCGTATCTAATATTTTTTCAAAACAGAAAAAATACTTGCAAGATGTGATTAAAACTGATATAATCAATACATTGTATGAAAGGAATGACGAAAATGACAAACTTTTTACCTGTAGTTGCAGAAGCAAGTGCAAGCGGCGGAAATCAGTCATCAAGTATGATTTTTATGATTCTCTTCTATGTTGCTATTTTTGCAGCTCTCTATTTCTTCCTCATCAGACCTAACTCAAAGAAGAAAAAAGAAGAAGCTCAGCTTCGTAACTCTCTTGAGATCGGTGATGAAATTACAACAATCGGCGGAATTATGGGCAGAGTAGTTGCCATTAAGGACGACGAGGATGCTATCATCATTGAAACAGGCTCCGACAGAGTTAAGATGAAGTTTAAAAAGTGGTGTATTTCTACTGTTGACACAGTTAAGGAACAGTCACAGCAGGCAGGTCAGCCTGAAAAGAAAGGCTTCTTCGGTTTTGGCAAGAAGAAAGATTCTGACGAAACTAAAGCTACAAAAGAATAACTTTTTGAATGAATGTTCTTTCCCCCGAATATATTTGTAACAGAATATATTCGGGGGTTGTTTTATGTCTGATAAAAAACTACTTGCAAAGGCTGTTTTGTTTTCATCAGTATGCGGAATACTCATACTGGTAATTTTGATGTGTTTGCTTGCAGCCGTGATGATGTCATCGGGAGTAATTTCAGCAGATATACTTGATTACTGCACGGTCGGCATGGTCGGTGTTGCAACGCTGATGTCGGGAATAATATCATCAAGAATTACAGGAAGTGCAGGTCTTGCGGTGGGTTCACTGACAGGATTTTTTATTTTTCTTGTCATAACCTCTATTGCATTGATTTTTAACGGTGAGCCTATAACGATACTAACCCTGCTAAAACTGATGTCATCTGTTTTGGGAGGAGGAATAGGCGGAATTATCGGAGTCAACAAAAAGGAAAAAATAAAAATCAGATAAGATCGAGTAAGATTATTTTATTGAAATTATGTTTTCGGCAGTTCGTTTAGGCGGACTGCTGTTTTTATGCCAGATTTAATTACAAATTAGAATTATTTTTTAAAAAATTGAAATATCTATGGTAAAACAGCTCGTAATATGGTACAATAATCCGGAGAATGAGATAGTGAGGGTTAATGACCTTGATTTAGATGAAATATGAAAAATAAGGAAATATTTAAGGAGTGTTAGTATGGCAAAAACGATTAAATTGCCGGCAGATTTAAGGGATTGGAAGGTTACTTCATTTGTTGGGGAAGACAACGGCTGTGAAGTTTACAAGGTATCAAGGAAGATTGATAAAAATACTGCTCAAAATGCGATTCTCAGACACGCATTTGTCGGCAAAAGCAATTATACCGATGAACGTGCCGAGTATTTTACCGAAGAGGCTGATTTTATTGAATCGGTTAAGGATCTTGACGGTGTTTCAAACTATCTGGATGTTTATGTTCAGGATAATCAGAACAAAAAAACCTGTGATTTGTACATATTTACAGAAGAACTCACAAGTCTTGAAGAACTTATGAAAACCAAAACTTTCGCTGAGGATGAAGTTGTTGATTTTGGTATTCAGATGAGTGAAATGCTTGAAACTTTGGAAGCAAAGAATATTTTTCACGGTAATATTTCGCCAAAGAATATTTTTGTAACCGCTGACGGAAGGTATAAAATCGGCGGATTTACTGATTTTGAAGGCAAGATTGCGGATACCTCATTTGTTGCGCCTGAGGTTTACAAGCAGGAAAATGTTGACTATACAACCGACATTTATTCTGTCGGAATAATTATGTATGCAATGTGCAACGGCGGTAAAATTCCGTTTGAAAGTGATTCATGCGACAGAAAGAATGCCTGTGAAGAAAGATTCTCTGGCAAGGCTGTTACCGCTCCGTCTGAGGGTGACGAAAAACTCAAGAGTGTTATTGTAATTGCATGTCAGCCGAATAATACAAACCGATGGAAAAATGCAGGCAACATTAAAAATGCTCTCACATCTATCAAGGCTGAAATAGGTACATCCTCCCATGTTCCGAATCCCGATGTTGTTGTTCCCGAAAACACGGATTTTGACGGAAATGTATTTGAAGAATATGATTATGATGAATTTGAGGATACAGAGCCGACTGAACCGCAGGATAATTTTGATGATAAGGATGAGGTTCAGACAGTTGAGGACGCTGTTCTTGATAATGAATTTAAAGGCGGCGAACAGCTTGGCATTGCCGAAGTTTTAGCCGGTGAGGAATCCTTGCCTGTTGACGGTAATGCTCCTGTAGATTCAGATGAAGTCAGTAAGTCTGATGCTGATGAAGACGGCGGATTTGAGGTTGTTGATGTGACAGATGCAGTTGATGAGTCTGAAAATCCTGAGGTTAAAACTAACGAAGTATCAGAAGAAAAACAGCCTGAATTTGAAGATATCAGTTCCGTATCAAGTGAAGATGACAAGAAAGAACAAACTGTTACAGATAAAAAAGCTGAAGAATTTGAAGATGTTTCAAGCAACAGCGAAGTAGCTCCGGAAGTTCTTCCTCCTGTTACAAGCGTTGAAGTGTTTGACGATTACTCCGGTGCAGATCATAAAAATGTTCTTACAAGCAATGAATCAAGCAAGGACTACGGTGATTTCTTTGAGGACGAGCCGTCTGTTAAGAGTACTGACAATAAAGCTGACGATACTAAAAAAATTGAAGAAAAAAACGACTTTGACGATAACAGCTTTGAAGATAATCACAATGAATTCGGATATACAGATGAAGAAGATAATAAAGAAAATGTAAAGAAAAAGAAGAATAAATTTATCATAATTCTTTGTGCCGTTGTAATTGCCGCCGCACTCGGATTTATCGGTTTCTGCGTTTATAACGGCTTGTCAAATTCATCTACTGACAATAAAGCTACTACAGCCGAAACTGCAACATCTGCCGAAGTAACCACACAGGCGCCGAGTACGGCGATGCCTGCTACAACGGAACAGGTTACAACATCTTCTTCATATAACAAAGTTGTTCCTGTTGTCGGTTACGGTTACAGTTACGGTAAAAAGCTTCTTGAACAGGCAGGATTTACCGTTGAAATTTCTGACTATGAATACAGTTATGATTATCCGGAAGGATATATTATCTCTCAGACTCCGGAAGGTGACACAAGCGCAAGTACGGGTACAGTTGTTAAACTTGTTATCTCAAGCGGACAGATTCAGAGAGAAACAGAAGCTCCTGCAACACAGGCTCAGCAGTCATCAAATAGTCAGAACAGCTCATCGGGCAATTCAAATTCACAGAGTTCAAATGCACAGTCATCAAGCAATACAAACACTAATAATAACGGCGGATTTATCTTCCCTAACAGCGATTCTTCATATCTCAGCAACGCACAGGTAAGCGCTTTGAGTGATGACGACTTACAGCTTGCAATTAATGAGATTTATGCAAGACGAGGCAGAATTTTTAAGGACGCAAGCCTTAATGCATACTTTAACTCGCAGTCATGGTATGAGGGCAAATATACACCCGAAGAATTTGAGAAGAATGTTAAATTTAATACTTACGAACAGAAGAATCTTCAGCTTTTGATTAACGAAAGAAGATCAAGAAAGTGATTTTTAAACAAGAAAGATAATGCAGAGGAGTTATTATGAAAGATAAAATATTAAACGCACTAAAAAGCAAGACCTTCTTTGCTTTGGCAATTAATATTGTTATTATGGCTTTGATTATAGGTGTTACTGCATTTTCCTATGACAGTGCTGACGATTTTTACAATTCTTTATATATCTGTCAGTATCATAACTATTACAATAATGATATTAACTACATTTTTGCGACAATTACCGGTTCATTGCAGTACATTCTTTTGAATTTCAACTGTTTTGTACTTTTTCAAATTCTTCTCTCCTGTGCCGCTTTTTCTTCTGTTACATTTGTTTTTGCCGATAAATTCGGAAAGCACAAGGCTTTCATATTCACTCTTGTGCTGAATATTTTGTTTTCATTTGACCATTATTCAAACATTTTAAGCAGTAAAACCGCCGCTTTGCTGCTTACGGCAGGGTTTCTGATGGCACTTAATGCAATCAGAAATAAAAGGTACTCTCTCCCGTTTTGGATTGGTGTACTTGAAGTTATATTCGGAACATTTTTATGTTTCAAATATTTCTTTGTGGGACTTGCATTTTTCATTGCATTCTTCATCGGTGATATGATTGCAAAAAGAAAGTACAAGTTGCCGTTCAGAAAATTTTTCTGGTATTTCAGACCTTTTGTGCTTGTATTTGTCTTTATTGTTCTTGTCGGCTGCGGTCTTGAATATTATTCATATTCGGTCAATAATGCAAATGCAGAAACTTCGGGGTTGTACAGATACAGCGTCCTTGCCGATAAGACCGATGATAATGCTTTTCCAAACTATTCCGATTACTGTGAGGAGCTTAATTCGGTCGGAATAAATTCGGCAAATGAGTATGAACTTTTTGTTGACGGATATTATGATGAAAACAATGGACTGAATACTGCTGCCCTTGAAAAGGTTGCAGATATTCAAAAACGGGAAAATCCGTATAATTTCTTTGATAATGCGGGTGCATTGTTTTCAGATGCATGGGGACATATTATAAATTTTGATTCATATCTTATTGCTTTTGCGGTAATACTTGCCGTTATGGTTGTTTTGGTTACCGTTCAGAAAAAAAGATTTGCCTTCTTCCCTGCTTTGTATTTTGCGGTGGGATTTGCGGCTTGTATGTATGTTCGTTATGCAATGGATTCTTCGGCATACACAATGTACGGAATTTTGCTGATGATTATTTCGTTTACAATGTATTCGTTTGATTTCGGTCATCTCAGAAAAGACGAATACAGTAATATTACAGATAAAAGCAGAAAAACTGTCCTTATTTCGGTTATTGTACTTGTGATATTAGGTGTGGCAAGCTGTGCGTCATATTTCTTCCATATCACTCCTGTTTCATATGACAAAAAGCCGAGTGATCTTTATACTGAGGTTGACAGACATCCCGAAAATTATTATGTTCTCGATCCTGTAACAGCTAAAGAATACATTTCATATACCGATAACTATATTCATCCGCTGTGGGGATTTTCTTCCGATTTTCTCCATAATGTTGACGGCTTCGGCTATCTTCATCGGACAAATCAGCTTGTGAACCGCAACCTCTCAACAAATATTTATGAGGCGGTCGTTGACGGAAGAAATGTATATGTTATCGATAAAAACATTACTTTTATCAAAGAAAATTATCTTAACCAATATTACGGCAAAAAGGATTCCGTCATTGTTTACAAGGATGAAAAGGAATTCAACGGATTTACAATTTACAGCGTAGACAGAGTTAAATAACATTAAAAAAGGTATATCACGATTTTTGGGGAGACGGTTTAAGTCGTTTTTCTTAGGCATTTAGTTCATTCCTTTTCTGTCATTTTCCGGGCAAACTAAGACAAAAAGCAGAGCTTTTGGGCTCTGCTTAGTTTCTTGAAAATATACTTTTGCTATGGGAGTGATTCAGATTAGATTGCTCGGAATAAAACAATTATCCTTGTCAATCGGTATCGGCTCCTCACACATACATATGATGCCGCCGTTTCCGCGGTTCAAAGAAGCCTTGTCAATTACGCTGTACTTTTTGACCTCACGACGATCAGGAGAAGCACTCTTTTTGATTTCCAACGGATGAATGACATTGTTTTCCTCGATGAAAACATCAATCTCTTTTGCGTTAGAATCACGAAAATAGGTAATATTTACTTTAGATTTAGCGTAAGCGTAGTTTTTCACAAGCTCCATTACCACATAATTTTCGTAGTAATGACCGCTTGCAGCACCGTTACGGAGAGTGTCTGCCGTCAGCCACATCGAAAGGTAAGCACAAAGACCGGTGTCACAGAAATACAGTTTCGGTGTTTTGCTGAGCCGTTTCAGTTCATTGTTTGAATATGGGGCAAGCAGATAAACAATGTGAAGTCCCACAAGTACTTTCAGCCATTCCTTTGCGGTACTTGATGCAATGTCAGCGGATTCCGCAAGAGTAGAATAATTTACCTGCTCTGAAACAAGAGCAGCACAACCGACAAGAAACTTACGAAAACGAACTGTGTCGGTAATACCGCCGGATTCTGCTACATCTCGCATTAAATAGGTGTCAATATAGGAATTGAAATATTCCTGCCGAAGCTCATCATCTACACCTTGTACTTGAGGCATACCACCCTCCCAAATGTGATTGAACACCTGCACTACATCATTTTTGGGCAACTTTCTTTGTCTTGCCTGTAAGGTATCAAGTGAAAAGTCCAAATCAGCATCAAACACAACTCCTACTTTTTCTCTTGCAGACAAACTGTACAGCTCCAGTATTCCAATTCTTCCGGCAAGAGTCTCTCGTACTCGTTCCATCATCTTGTACTGCTGTGAACCGGTCAGCCATATAAGACCCTTTTCCCCACTTTCATCACAAATCACCTTGATTTGTTCAAACAGCTCCGGTGCTTTCTGCACCTCGTCAATGAGTATCGGGGGTTTGTAGGTCTGAAAAAAAAGTACAGGATCAGATTGAGCAAGCTCTCTTGCCATTGCGTTATCCATCGTTACATAGGTTCTGTCCGAAGATGACAAGTGTTTCAGCATTGTTGTTTTGCCGACTTGTCTTGCACCCGTCACAAGGATGACTTTAAAGAAATCATTGAGCTTGAGAAACTTACGCTCCAGCTCTCGTGTAATATATCTCATAACGCACCTCTAATTTGCAAATTTATGAAAATCTGTGATTAATTATATATTATCATAACATTTCCATTTCGTCAAGAAGTTATACACATTGTTCTTTGTCAAAAAGCCATTTTGATATGTTCTTCCTTTCGCATACGACAGTTCACAAAACGCACCTACCCTGAACATCTTTTACAAGCTCGCTTCTTGAGTTGGCTGTATCCCTGCTTTTCTGATTTAGCTTCTTGTTTAAGAGATTTCATAGTATCCTTGTCGGTATCATTCGAGATATCGACAAGGATTTCTTTTGCTTTGGCTTTAAGCCTGCGAGCTTCATCCAGACGAACAACGCCGAGAACATCTCTGCCAAATTGTGACTGCATATGAAACCGATCATATACAATCTGTGCTTTGGGCAAATGCTTTGTTACAAGCTTGTTGTAAGATACGTTCATGTCCATAGCTACCGCCGCAATAAGGACACCGGACTGACTGCGTAGACCTTACGCTCTCCAGAAACAGTACGCTTTTATCTTTATTAGGACTGATTCCTATATGTGTTCCTTTAAATCCTTGACTTTCAAATTCAACTTTGATAT
>ENA-OQRA01000830-OQRA01000830.1-human-gut-metagenome-genome-assembly--contig:-NODE-830-length-17839-cov-5.411887_pt1 | contig 17839 bp, 12 predicted proteins | sample MGYA00243238_ERZ505106 | MGnify/ENA primary metagenome ERZ505106 (study PRJEB26097, sample SAMN02711298) | human gut metagenome | biome: Gut microbiome | host: Homo sapiens | place: Denmark: Copenhagen...
CCTTTTCAAAAGCGTCCCTGTCCAACAATTTGTCCAAATACTGCGATCCAGTCGCCGGCTGTTTTTTCTACACGCTTTGGAATAAAAAAAGCAGATGACTTACGCCATCTGTTTTTCCCTGACGCCTTTGTCCTTTACTATTGTAAAGCAAACAAGTGTATCTGGCAAGATATTTTTTACAGTTTTTATTATTTTTTGCAACTTTTTACAAAACCCTTGCAGATTTTGCAAGGGTTTTGTGCTTTTTCTCTTGTTATATTCATTTTTATGAAACAGATTGCGCTCTAAATTGCATTTATTATAATACAAGGATGCCAATTTTCATCTCATTACCGGAAGTCTCAGACACCTGAACATTCATTATTTGAAGTATTTTACTCCTGATTCGAAGATCTTCATATCCTGTTCTCCGTAAATGTTCATTGCCACACTTCTGTTTCTTCTTTCTGAATGCGCCATCTTACCAAGTACACGTCCGTCCGGGCTTGTAATACCTTCGATCGCACAGTAAGAACCGTTGACATTCCATTCTTCGTTCATTGTGATATTTCCTTCCGGATCACAGTACTGTGTTGCAACCTGGCCATTTGCGAATAACTTGTCCAGCCATTCTTTATTTGCAACAAATCTTCCTTCACCATGAGATGCAGGGTTGGTGTATACTCCGCCAAGTTCTGCTTCTCTGAGCCATGGAGATTTGTTCGTTACTACTTTTGTATAGACCATCTTGGAAATATGGCGGCCGATCGTGTTGTATGTAAGTGTCGGTGAATCCGGCTGTTGTCCTGTAATCTCTCCGCTTGGTACCAGACCAAGCTTGATCAGAGCCTGGAATCCGTTACAGATACCAAGTGCCAGTCCGTCACGCTCATTCAATAATTTTTCTACCGCTTCTTTCATCTTCGCATTCTTAAATGCTGTTGCGAAGAATTTTGCTGATCCGTCCGGTTCGTCACCTGCACTGAATCCACCTGGGAACATGATGATCTGTGACTGTTCGATCGCTTTTTCAAATACTTCTACAGAATCAACGATATCAGATGCACTCATATTTCTGAATACTTTTGTGATCACCTTTGCTCCTGCTCTTTCGAATGCTTTCGCACTGTCATATTCACAGTTTGTTCCAGGCATTACCGGGATAAATACGGTCGGCTGAGCGATCTTGTGGTCACAAATATAAATATCAGATGTATCATATAATCCTGTCTCCACCTTCGCATCCTGTCCTTCCGCTCCGGAATTGGTCGGGAATACTTTTTCCAGTGTTTCTTCCCATGCAGATACTGCTTCATCTAACGCAATCTTCACATCGTTATATTCAATAGCTGCGCTGTCTGTTACTTCACCAATTACAGTATAAGTAATTCCAAGTTCAGATACCTTATCAGCCGGTACTTCTGCGATGATATCTCCGAATGCCGGTGCAAATACGTCTCTTGCGTCTACATCGTGCTCGATCTTCACACCCATGCCGTTACCGAATGCCATCTTGCTGACTGCTGCCGCAATACCATGTCTGTCCAGTGCATAAGCTGCTACGATCTTACCGCTGTGGATATCTTCTGTAAATTTACTGTACTGATCCATAACTTTCTCGTATACAGGAATGTCGTAATTATCTGTCTCAATACGAAGCCATACCAGTTTATCTCCGGCTTTCTTAAGTTCCGGTGTGATAATGTCTTTCTCTTTTGCAATGTCCACTGCGAAAGATACCAGTGTCGGTGGTACATCGATGTCTTCGAATGTTCCTGACATACTGTCCTTTCCACCGATGGATGGAAGTCCGTATCCAAGCTGTGCACTGTAAGCTCCGAGAAGAGCTGCGAACGGCTGACTCCATCTGTGTGGATCTTCTGTCATACGACGGAAATATTCCTGGAATGTGAAACGGATCTTGCTGTAATCGCCACCTGCTGCAACAATCTTTGCGATAGACTCTGTCACTGCATAGATTGCTCCGTGATATGGGCTCCATGTTGACAGATATGGATCAAATCCGTAACTCATCATACTTACGGTATCGCAGTCTCCTGTTAATACCGGAAGCTTGGCAACCATTGCCTGCGTCTCTGTCTTCTGATATTTTCCACCGTGCGGCATGAATACAGAAGCTGCTCCGATGGATCCGTCGAACATTTCTACCAGACCTTTCTGTGAGCATACATTCAGGTCTTTTAACATACCAAGCCATTTTTCTCTTACGTCTTTTACTTCTTCTCTTACGAGGATGCTGTCTTCTCTGTTCGGGATATCAACCGCTACAGTTGTCTCCTGGTGTGCTCCGTTGGTATCAAGGAATGCACGTGAAAGATTTACGATCTCTTTTCCTCTCCATGAAAGGACCAGTCTTGGATCTTCTGTTACGACAGCCACCTTTGTTGCTTCCAGGTTCTCTTCGGATGCATATTTCATAAATTCATCTACATCTTTTGGATCTACAACAACTGCCATACGTTCCTGTGATTCAGAGATTGCGATCTCTGTTCCGTCAAGGCCGGCATATTTCTTAGGTACTTTATCAAGGTCGATCTGAAGTCCGTCTGCAAGTTCTCCGATAGCAACAGATACTCCGCCTGCTCCGAAGTCGTTACATTTTTTGATCAGCTTGCTGACTTCTTCTCTTCTGAATAATCTCTGGATCTTTCTTTCTGTAGGTGCATTACCTTTCTGTACTTCTGCTCCACAGGTCTCGATAGACTCTTCTGTATGTACTTTGGAAGATCCGGTTGCTCCACCGCATCCGTCACGTCCGGTACGTCCGCCGAGAAGGATAATGATATCTCCCGGATCCGAAGTTTCTCTGATGACTGCACGTCTTGGTGCTGCCCCGAGTACTGCTCCGATCTCCATACGTTTTGCAACATAATTCGGATGATAGATCTCTTTTACTGCTCCGGTTGCCAGTCCGATCTGGTTACCATAAGAGCTGTATCCGTGTGCTGCTTCTCTAACCAGTTTCTTCTGTGGAAGCTTTCCTTTTAATGTATCTTTTACAGATACGGTTGGATCAGCGGCTCCTGTAACACGCATTGCCTGGTATACATATGTACGTCCTGACAGTGGGTCACGGATGGCTCCTCCGAGGCAGGTAGCAGCTCCACCGAATGGCTCGATCTCTGTCGGATGGTTATGTGTCTCGTTCTTGAAGTTCACAAGCCACTCTTCTTCCACACCGTCTACTTCGATCGGCACAACGATACTGCATGCATTGATCTCATCGGATTCTTCCTGATCCTGTAATTTTCCTTCACGTTTTAATTTTCTCATTGCCATCAGTGCAAGATCCATCAGGCAGACAAATTTGTCTTCTCTTCCTTTGAAGATCTCGCTGTGATCAGCGATGTACTGTTTGTAAGTCTCTTCCATCGGCTCTCTGTAATCGCCGTCGCCGAATGAAACGTCTGTAAGTTCTGTCGAGAATGTTGTATGACGGCAGTGATCTGACCAGTATGTATCCAGAACGCGGATCTCTGTCATGGAAGGATCTCTGTCTTCTTCTGATTTAAAATAATTCTGGATATGCTGGAAGTCCTTGAATGTCATGGCAAGTCCGAGAGAATCATATAATTCTTTTAACTTATTTTCTTCCATATCTTTGAATCCGTCAAAGATTTTTACATCTGCCGGCTCATCAAATACGGTAACTAATGTCTCCGGCTTTTCGCCCTGTGCTTCTCTGGAATCTACAGGGTTGATGCAGTGTTCTTTGATTGCTTCAAATTCTTCATCTGATAAGCTGCCTTCTCCTCCATGGATCACATAAGTTGTCGCGGTACGGATGACCGGCTGCTCGTCTTCTTTGATAAACTGAATACACTGAACAGCGGAATCCGCTCTCTGGTCAAACTGTCCCGGAAGAAATTCTACAGAAAAGATTCTGCTTCCTTCTTCTGCCGGAAATTCTTCTTTATATAATGTATCTACAGGTGGTTCAGAAAAGATGCCATTACATGCTTTCTCAAATGTCTCATCGGATACATTTTCCACATCGTAGCGAATCAGTACACGAACACTGTCCACGTCTTTGATTCCAAGATAGCTGCGGATCTCAGTCTTAAGCTCCTTGGCCTGTACATCAAATCCTGATTTTTTCTCCACGTACACTCTTTTTACATTGCTCATAAGTAATCCTCCATAAATGAATTTTTACACATTTTCTATTGTTAGTATAACACAACATTCATTATTTAATACAATTAATATATCTAAACACTTTTATAATCTGTACTTATTAATCCTTTATCATTTTCATTCCCGTCAATCCTTTTTTACAGATTTACGATTCCTCTGGCTTTTTATAATATTTTTTAATAACGAACAATACGATCCATATCACTACCAGCACCGCTCCAAATACCTCACTGATACGGATTACCATATCAGAAAAGAATCCTTCCGGCAGCATCCGGATCATATAATCAGTCTCCGGATTGAATATCCATAGATTATTGGTAAAAAACAGTTTATGAAAAATCGTAAAACACGTCGTAAAATCTATACTGAAAGCAATGCCAAGCAGTACACCTATGACCAGCCATACACCAAGTGCGATCGAATATGCCCTGCAAAAAAGTCTCTTCCAGTCTTTTTCCCGCTTTTTAAACATCGTCAGTATGGCTGCAGCTACAATCAGGCAAACTCCCCCGACCTTAATACCTCCCAGGAATAGATTCCTGACATCTCGCATATGCAGCCGGTCTCTTTCATTGAAGAAATCCTGCTCTTTTCCTTCCACCGTTGTTACAACTGACAGCTTCTCTTCTTTTCCGATCAGATAGTTCATCATATGTTCTGTCACGTACATGACATGGTCGATGTTCATATCCAGATCTTCTGTCACTTCATATTTCTGGTATTCTTTTTTGTAAAATCCATAATGACTGTCTCCATATACTGCCGCCCAGATACTGAATGCAAGTGCTGCGATCACTGCACACATCATGGCCACAACCGATATGAGCGTTGTTAATTTCTTCAAGTTTTTTTCCTCCTGTTCTTCATTATTATAACACTTCTATTGTAAATACGGTTGTAATTTTCTTTCATTTCACTTATAATACAGTTAAGATTCATTAGGAGGACTTATCATGGATATTAACTATGAGTTATATAAAGTATTTTACTATGTAGCTTCCACCTTAAGCTTTTCGGAAGCTTCCAAGCAGTTGTTTATCTCGCAGTCGGCTGTCAGCCAGTCGATCAAGGCATTGGAGAAAAAGCTGGATCAGACCTTATTCATCCGAAGCACCAAGAAAGTACGTCTTACTACCGAAGGAGAGATTCTTCTGCGCCATATCGAACCGGCGATCAGCCTGATCAAGCGTGGGGAAAGCCAGCTTCTCGATGTCGGCGTACGCGGAGGACAGCTTCACATCGGAGCCAGTGATACGATCTGCCGTTATTTCCTGGTGCCTTATCTGGAACGCTTCCACCGGGAATTTCCGGGAGCGCATATCAAGGTTACGAATGCGACATCGATCCGCTGCGTAGAACTCCTGGAGACCGGGCAGGTGGATCTGATCGTTGTCAATTCACCGAATTCCTATCTCGGGAATGTTCCGAATGTGAAAAAGATCAAAGATTTCCAGGATGTGTTCATTGCCAATGAAGCATTTAAAGAATTAAAAGGAAAGAAGGTTTCTTTCAAAGAACTTCTGGACTACCCGATCCTTATGCTGGACAGAAAGAGTACAACCAGCGAATATCTGCACAACCTGTTCCTTCAGAATCAGCTGGATCTGGTTCCGGAGATCGAACTCAGCAGTAATGACCTTCTGATCGACCTTGCCCGCATCGGACTTGGAATCGCATTTATTCCGGATTTCTGTCTTTCCCAGACAGCCGATTCGGATTCTCTGTTCATTGTTGAGACGAAGGAATCGCTTCCGGAACGCGAACTTGTCATTGCGCATAACGAGAAGGTTCCGGTATCCAAATCCGCACAGGAGTTTTTATCTTATTTTTAATATGTTTACAAACTCTTTTTCCTGCCAAAGTATCCCCGAAAGAACTACCGGTGGCAGCTACTTTTATTTACTTTCGCATAAAATACCATGTGGCATATGTCCCTCATGGTATTTTTTCCTATCATATTGTTCTATAATATATTTTTCTATAAATAATATTTTTCTGATTCTGCTTACCTCTTATCCATCTGTTCTTCCTTCCAGAACCCTGCTATCTTTTCTTCGATATTTTCACTGTTACAGATCTGGAAATCATTCCACTCCCTCGGAAACACCTCCTGGCACCGCCGGTCCATAAAACGTTCATCCAAAAGTGCAATCACCCCTCTGTCCTGATCAGTCCGGATGACTCGTCCTGCCGACTGTAGCACCTTATTCATGCCCGGATACAAATAAGCATAATCGAATCCATTCAGATTCTTCCGGTCAAAATAATACTTTAAAAGTTCCCGTTCCAGACACACCTGCGGAAGTCCTGTCCCGATGATCATTGCCCCGATCAGTTTATCTTCCGTCAGATCAATTCCTTCTGAAAAAATACCACCCATCACACAGAAGCCGATCAGGCTGTGTGCTCTTTCCTGTTCGAATTTTTTCAGGAATTCTTCCCGTTCCTGCTCCGTCATATATTGGGACTGTACTGCAACTTCAATCTGTTCCTGCGGCAGTTCCATGAATGCTTCCCACACTTCTTCCAGAAATCGGTAAGACGGGAAAAAGGCAAGATAATTTCCTGTTCTTCCTTTTATCACACGCATCATATATTCTGCATACTTACGGTACATCTCCGGTCCGCGTCTGGTATACTTCGTGCTGACATCATTTCCCAGAAGCAGTAATCTTTTGCTTTGTTCAAATGGAGATTCTGCATAGATCGCATAATCATCCTTTGCCGCAGATAACAGTTTCTTATAATAATTGATTGGAAGAAATGTTGCCGAAAATAATATCGTACTATTTCCTTTTCCCATATATTCCTGCAGGCATCCCGCCGGATTGACACAGAACAGATGCAGGTAAAACTTTCCTTCTTCACTTAGTTCTGAATAAATCAGATAATTTTCATCCAGCCGGTCATGAATATATATGAAATTACGGATACCAAAGTAAAACTCCAGTACCCCTTTCCGTATTACTTCATCTTTACAGTCTTCTATAAACTCTTCCAGCTTTGTCATCAAAGACAATAGCTTAATATACACATGTGACACACTATTCAGTATCTGGCAGCCGTCACATTCTCTTTTTAACTCCAGAAGCTGCTTATTGCAGCTCTCCAACGCCGAGACAAGTTTCGGTTCTCCGTATTTTACCAGCTTTTTGATTTTCAGAAAATCTTCCTTGCAAATACTGGTGCTGTACATGGTTCTCCCACGTTCGACCAGATTGTGTGCCTCATCGATCAGAAACAGATATTCTCCTTTGACGCCGTCTCCGAAAAAGCGTTTCAGATGTGCATTCGGATCAAAGACGTAATTATAATCACATATAACCGCATCTACCCACTGCGATACATCCAGTGCCATTTCAAACGGACACACATTCCATTTCCTTGCCTGTTCTTCCAGCACTTCCCGGCTCATCTCATCTGTCGATGTGAGCAGTTCATAAACAGCAGCATTTACACGGTCAAAATGTCCTTTGGCATATGGACATGCATCCGGATTACAGATAGTTTCCTCACAGAAACAGATCTTTTCTTTTGCCGTCAATGTGATGACTTTCATCTTCAGATCCTGCTTCCTCAGGATCTCGAATGCCTGACTTGCCACCGTTCTGGTGATCGTCTTCGCCGTCAGATAAAAGATCTTTTCTCCCAGTTCTTCCCCGACTGCTTTCACCGCCGGAAATACGGCCGCCATTGTCTTGCCGACTCCGGTCGGTGCCTGGATAAATAATTTCTTTTTTCTCAAAATTGTCCTGTATACCGACGCAACCAGTTTCTTCTGTCCGTCTCTATATTCGAATGGGAATTCCACTGTTTTGATTGAAGCATTTCTCTTTGCTCTCCATTCCATCTGGTATCTTGCCCATTTTTCATATTCTGATACAAGTTCTTCGAACCATTTCTTAAGTTCTGCCCGGGTATATACCTCCTGGAATCTCCGGATTTCTTCGGTATCTAAATTACAATACGTCATCTGTACTCCGATTTCTTCCAGATTTTTCTGTTCTGCATAGATATAGGCATAGCATTTTGCCTGAGCCAAATGTAAAAGCTGCGGTTCTTTCAGACGTTTCAAATCCTTAAATACTCCTTTGATCTCGTCGATCACCACACGCTTCGGAAGTTCTATGATCCCGTCCGCTCTTCCTTCTACACTCAGGATAAATCCATCGCACGCTATCTGATACTTTAACGGGACCTCTGCACGGTACTCTGCCCCCTGCTGTCTCTGGATTTTCCGGTGTATCCGGCCGCCCTGCTGCATAGCCTCCTTATCTGCCCCACCGGTCCGGTTGTCAATGTCTCCATGTCTCAATATAAATTCCACCAGATTCCGCACTGAAATGCGGATACATGGTTGTTCCAGATTCATGATCTGCTCTCCCCCAATCGTTCTTCATACATCGGTCGAACCGCTCCCGTCATCCCTGCGATCACATCGATTACCGTCATGATATCTCCGCTCCGGTTCTTCTGATAAGCATGGTAGCTTCCCTGAATGCAAAAACTCAACATCACGTTCATCGCCGTATCTTCTTCAAACTCCGGATATTTTTCAAAAATCATCTGCTTGATACTCCGCTCAATACTGTCCGCGAAATGATTTGCCTGACTGCCGGAAAATAATATTGCCGTCAGAGAATTCTGAGATATATAGGCCATCAGAAGTTCCCTTGCGAATTCTGCCGGATGCTCCAGAAGATATTCCGGATGCTGAATACTGTTCGCAATCGACTGTACCACTTCTTCTTCCATCGCATCTGACAGATCGTAGATATCTTTATAATGTGCATAAAAGGTAGACTTATTGATCCTTGCACTTTCACATAATTCTTTTACTGTTATCTTTTCCAGAGGTTTTCTGGAACGCAGTTCGATAAATGCATTCTTGATTCCCCGCTCTGTTTTCTCAATCCTAAGATCCATTTCATTTTCTCACTTTCCCGACACTTTTTCCCATTCGTCGGTTATCCACCCATTCGTCGGTTTTGTCGGTGGATACCTTCTCGCATTTCTCTTATAATATGATTATAGATCAAAAAAGCAACTACTGTCCATTATCTTTTCGGCAGTTAATTATTTACGTTGCATTTTTACGGAGGTTAATATGGATTTTTACGGATTTTACACAGGAAAAATATTCGACGCCTATGAATTTCTTGGCGCACACCCGGACAAAGACGGAACCACATTCCGTACCTTTGCACCTGCTGCATCACGCATTACAGTCATTGGGGAATTTAACGACTGGCAGGAATGGGAACTTAATAAAACTTATGACGGAAATTTCTGGGAATGTTATGCCAAAGGTGCAAAGCCGGGCATGATGTACAAGTACCGCATCTACAGACAGGACGGAAACTGCGTAGAACACTGCGATCCTTACGGCTTCGGCATGGAACTCCGTCCGAACTTCGCGTCTATCATCCGCGACCTGTCCCATTACAAATTCAAAGACAGCAAATGGATGCAGAAGCGTTCAGTATGCAAGGACAAACCACTCAATATCTACGAACTGCATTTCGGCTCATTTAAGAAGCCTTCTGAAAAGGCAGACGACTGGTACACTTATGTAGAAATGATCGACATCCTGATCCCTTATCTTAAGGAAAATGATTATAACTATATCGAGATCATGCCGCTCAGCGAACACCCGTGTGACGAATCTTGGGGATATCAGAATACTGGATTCTTCAGCCCGACATCACGCTATGGAACTGCAGAAGAACTGATGAAATTCATTGATGCCTGCCACAAGAACGACATCGGTGTGATCATGGATTTCGTGCCGGTACATTTTGCCGTTGATCATTATGCACTGGCCGATTATGACGGAACTTCACTTTATGAATATCCACATCAGGATGTTGGTGTCAGCGAATGGGGAAGCTGCAACTTCATGCATTCCAGAGGCGAGGTCCGAAGCTTCCTGCAGTCTGCTGCGAACTACTGGTTAAGCGTATATCATGTGGACGGAATCCGTATGGATGCAATCAGCCGTATCATTTACTGGCAGGGTGAACCGGCAAGAGGTGTCAACAATAATGCAGTAGACTTTATTCGTGAAATGAACCGCGGATTAAAAACACTGCACCCGACAGCTATGCTCTCTGCCGAGGATTCTACTTCTTTCGAAGGCGTAACAAAACCTGCTGATCAGGGCGGACTTGGATTCGATTACAAATGGGATATGGGCTGGATGAACGATACACTTGACTACTTCCGCACCGCACCGGAATACAGAAGCCGCGATTATCACAAGCTTACGTTCTCCATGATGTACTATTATAACGATGTTTTCCTTCTTCCGCTTTCACATGACGAGGTGGTTCACGGAAAGGCAACCATCGCCCAGAAAATGCATGGAGAATACGAAGAGAAATTCCCACAGGCACGTGCCTTCTATATGTACATGTATGCACATCCTGGAAAGAAATTAAACTTCATGGGGAATGAGATCGGACAGCTCCGTGAATGGGATGAAAAACGTGAACAGGACTGGGATATCCTGAAGTATCCAATTCACGATGCATTCCATCACTTCATGCAGAAACTGAATCATCTGTATATGACAACTCCGGCTCTTTCCGCAAAAGACTATGAAAACGCCGGCTTCCATTGGCTGGACTGTCATCAGGAAGAACGCTGTATCTACGCTTTTGAAAGAACGGATGGCAAAGAACGTATTGCCGCTGTCTTTAATTTCTCGGATGAGGATCAGGAAGGATATGAGCTTCCAATAACGGATGCAAAGGAACTGGAAGTGATTCTGGCTAGTGATGATGAAACTTTTGGAGGATGTAAGAAGTATACGAAGAAGAAAGTGAAGGTTACGGACGGGAAGGCTGTGCTGGATCTTTCGGCTTATTCGGCGGTGTATTATTCAATTGCTGTTTAATGCATTAAGCGACGGCTGCCCGGACCGGAATAAAAGTTAGGAATCCTTTATTCCGGTCCGCGTAACCGGTCTGATGAACTAAATAACAATTTACTTCTTCTTCCTCGGCACCACATGCACCGCACCGCCCTCGAGTTCCTCGAGTGCCTCTCCGATTCCCTCATTATATGTCGGATGTGACCGCATTCCTTTCAGCATCTGCTTTACAGTCAGTCCATTCGTGATTGCTGTCACGAATTCTCCGATCATATCGGTCGCTCTGGCACACATCATCTGTGCTCCCAGGATCCTGCCGGTTGCTTCTTCGGCTACGACTTTGATGAAGCCGCGCTCTTCCTGTGTAATGATAGATTTCCCATTTGCGCTCATGATGAATTTACCACATTTTACGGCAATTCCTTTTTCTTTCGCCTGGTCTTCTGTTATTCCGGCAGATGCAATCTCCGGATCTGTATAAACGCATCCTGGAACGATACTCAGATCTACGGATGGTTCTTTTCCGGCAAGCTTTTCAGCTACGACCATTCCCTGTGCGCTTGCCGCGTGTGCAAGCTGTGCACCAAAGATCAGATCACCGATTGCATAGACTCCCGGGATACTGGATTCGAAATTTTCGTTCACCAGCACACGTCCGCGTTCCATATCCGGTTTTACATTTTCTCCGAACAGGCCATCTGTATTCGGACAGCGTCCCACTGCACACAGCACATACTCTGCTGTTACTTCCTGTTCCTTTTCTTTCTCTATATAGTGACAGGTACAGGTCTCTCCTTCTACTGTTACGCCCTGTACTGCCGCAGAAGTATGGATATCAATGCCTCGCTTTTTCAGGATCATCTTCAGATTCTGGCTGATCTCTTTGTCCATGTTCGGCACTAATTTTGGCATTGCTTCCAGAATCGTAATCTTACATTCGAGACTCGCATATACGGTAGCGAATTCCACACTGATCACGCCTCCTCCGATGATGATCAGACTCTTTGGAGCTTCTTTCATCGCAAAAAGTGCGTCACTGGTCAGGACTCTTTCATTGTCCATTCCCGGGATTGGCAGTATCAGTGGTTTTGAACCGCTGGCAAGGATAATATTTTCCCCTTCTATCACCGTATCATCCGCTGTACTTTCTGCTATTGTTGAATCTTCCTCATCTTCCACTTTCTTCTGAATCCGCACCTTTTTCTCTTCCAGAAGCGTACCTTTTCCTTCATACACATCTACGCCGTTTGCCTTCAGAAGCTGCTCGACACCCTGTACCAGTTTGTCCGTTGTCTCTTCTTTATAAGCAACGATCTTTCCATAGTCATATGTTACATCCGAAGCTGATACTCCGAATCGTTCTGCTTCTTTCATCTCTCTGTATAACGAAGACGCATGGATCATTGCTTTTGCCGGGATACATCCACGGTTCAGGCAGGTTCCGCCCGCTCTTCGTTCTTCTATAATGGCCGTCTTAAGTCCGAGTTTTGCTGCTTTGATCGCAGCTACATATCCCCCCGGTCCGGCACCGATTACTATCACATCATATTTTCCGCTCATTTCATTTTCCTCCTGTAAAATCTGCATTTTTACTAGGTTTTTATCACATGTTCATTCACCAGTTCCATCTACAGAACCTGCCACTGGCAGCTTCTTCCGAACGCATGGCGATTCAAAATTACACTTCATCTACAAGTCAGATAATATTTCATCTGCAAAATTATTCCATCTTTATAACTCTGACTCCTGAATCCACGCGATCACATCATTCATCATATTCTCAATTGTCTTATCCTTCGACCAGAATAATCCAAGCTGTACACACATGGTCTCTTTGCGGTATTTGATTCCTTTTAAGAACTTTGGAATCGCTTCCGCCAGCTCGATATTCAGTGCATCGGAATAGACTTCCACATCTTTAATCTTTCCTGCTTCTACCTGAAACTGTAACGTAAGTCCTCCCCATGCAAATCTGTGGCTCAGTTCGTACTGGAAGTCCAGTTTTCTTCCATACAGCCATTTCCAGGATGAAAAATGTGCAATCTTTTCTTCGATCTTGGCTGCATCCAGATCTTCCATCTTCTTTTCTTCTGCTTTCAGCCCATAGACCTCTTCGAACGATTCACGAAGTGCTTTCTTTAACTCTTCCAACGTCAGTTCCGGAAGGTATTCTTTCAGATTCGTCACTCTGGATTTCACAGAATCCACACCTTTGGATTTTAACTTATCTTTAGATACGGTCAGATATCTGGACAGTGTTTCCATATTTACATCTACCATGATGGTTCCGTGATGATAGCAGTGCTTTTCCTGTTCGTAAAATGCATTGCCAGAAAATTTCTTTCCATCGATCAGGATGTCATTTCTTCCGGATTTCTCTGCCTTTAATCCCAGCCGTCCCATTGCATTTATGATTACCTGTAACTGCTTTTCCAGGCTGTATTCATCTTTATTGACCAGAAATGTAAAGTTCAGATTGCCCAGATCATGATAGACTGCCCCGCCTCCGGAAAGTCTTCTTGCGAGGTGTCCGTTCTCTTCTTCTAATTTTGTAACTTTACATTCTTTCCATGCGTTCTGGTTACGCCCGATCACAACGGTATTCTGATTCTGCCAGAGATACAGAATACACTCTTTATCCTCACAGTGGAGGAGTAAATACTCCTCCACTGCAAGATTCTTATATGGGTTCACCTGATTGCTTTCTATATACGTAAGCTTTGTGACCATAACTGTTCCTCTCTTCAATTTTTTACCAACGTGGGTTCTCCCCGAAACCCGTTTATCGCTTCCAATCATTCTCAGATATGAAATCTGTTAACATTTCTTATCCCGTTAAAACTCGTAACGCAGATGCGGATGTCTTGCCGCATTGACTTCATCCAGTCTTGTCACCGGAGTCGTCACAGGAGCCTGGTGTAATTTTTCAGGATCTGTTCCTGCCAGTTCGTATAACTTACGGAATACTGCGATCGCATCATCCAGCGTTTCTTTCGATTCGGTCTCGGTTGGCTCTACCATCAGTGCTTCATCCACGATCAATGGGAAATACATTGTAGGCGGATGAATACCATTGTCCAGCAGACCTTTTGCGATATCCATTGCCGAGATACCGGTCTTCTTTTTCAGATCTGCAAGACTCATAACAAATTCATGCATACAGATCTCATCATATGCCATCGGATACAGATCTTTTAATTTGTTCATCATGTAGTTGGCATTCAGTACTGCATTCTGACTTGCTTCCGGGATGCCTTCTCTTCCGAGTGTCTTGATATAGGTCAGAGCCTTTACTACTACAAGGAAGTTGCCGTAGAAGCTCTTCATCTCACCGATACTGTTTGCCGGTTTTTCCAGATATAACGTCTCTTCACCTTCCACCAGATAAGATGGCAAGAAGTCGGATAACATTTCCTTACATCCGACCGGGCCGCTTCCCGGGCCGCCGCCGCCATGTGGTGTGGAGAATGTCTTGTGAAGATTCAGATGGATAACATCGAATCCCATATCGCCAGGACGTACCGTGCCCATAACTGCATTTAAGTTTGCCCCGTCATAATAGCAGAGGCCGCCGCATTCATGGATGATATCTGTAATCTCCAGAATGTTCTTATCAAAGAGACCGACTGTGTTCGGATTGGTAAGCATCAGTCCTGCTACATCGTCTCCTGCTGCCTCTCTTAATTTCTCAATATCTACGCCTCCATCCGGTGCAGATGGAATGCTGACAACTTTATATCCGGCCATCGCTGCACTTGCCGGGTTCGTTCCATGTGCAGAATCCGGTACCAGAATCTTTGTTCTCTTCTCATCATTTCTGCTCTCATGATAAGCTTTGATCAGAAGAAGTCCCGTAAATTCTCCGTGCGCTCCTGCTGCCGGCTGTAACGTCATACGATCCATTCCCGTGATCTCACAAAGGGAATTCTCAATCTCCCCAATAACCTCCAGACATCCCTGTACGGTATGCTCCGGCTGTAACGGATGGATTTCTGTAAATCCAGGCAGTGAAGCCATATCTTCATTGATCTTTGGATTATACTTCATCGTACATGACCCAAGTGGATAGAACCCGTCATTCACGCCGTGTGATTTCTTTGCGAGTTCTGTATAGTGTCTGCTCAATTCACCTTCGGACAATTCCGGAAGGTGAAGCGGCTGTTCTCTTTTATCTTTTTCTTCCGGTAAGTAGATTTCTACATCTGATGCCGGTAACAGGTCGCAGCCTCTTCCCGGTCTGCTTTTTTCAAATATTAACATCCCTGCACCTCCCTTAAGATATGGACTGCCTGATCCATCTCTTCTTTTGTATTGACCTCGGTGCAGCACCACAGAATATGATGCTCATCTAACGGATATCCGCCAAGGATTCCTTCTTCTTCCAATGCTCTTAATATCTTATCCGAATCCACTTCTGATCTGGTGACAAATTCATGGAAGAACTCTGCCTGGTTACAAACTGTCAGACCGATTTCTTCCAGTTTCTCTGCAAAATAATGTGCTTTAGACATAGACAGAATTGCTGCCTGTCTGACACCTTCATTTCCCATCGTTGCAAGATAAACACCGACTGCCAGTGCACAAAGTGCCTGGTTCGAACAGATATTGCTGGATGCTTTTTCTCTCCGGATATGCTGTTCTCTTGCCTGAAGCGTCAATACATATCCGGTCTTTCCGTTATGATCGACTGTCTCACCAACAATTCTTCCAGGAAGTTTTCTCATCATTGCTTCCTTACTTGCCATGAATCCGAGATAAGGGCCTCCGAATCCAAGTGAAAGCCCAAGCGGCTGTCCTTCACCAACTGCCACATCTGCTCCATATTCTGCAGGAGTCTTTATCACTCCAAGTGAAATCGGGTTCACACCCATCACATATTTGGCTCCTACCTCATGTGCGATCTTGCCAATCTCTTCTGCGTCTTCCAGATTACCGTAATAGTTCGGATGCTGGATATATACGCAGGCTGTCTGTGCATCGATGTGTTCCTTTAAATATTCTTTATCCGTCAGTCCGTCTTTTTCCGGAATAACTTCGAGTTCCATTCCATTTCCAAAGCAGTAGGTCTCTACCACTTCCAGTACATATGGCGGAACAGTTCCTGATATCAACGCTTTATGTTTCTTTCTTTCCTGACACATTGCAACACCTTCTGCCGCTGCAGTTGCACCGTCATATACAGAGGCATTGGATACATCCATTCCGGTCAGATCACAGATCATCGTCTGATATTCGAAGATTGACTGTAAGATTCCCTGACTGATCTCTGCCTGATATGGCGTATATGCTGTCAGCAGATTTTCTTTGGATGTCACATTTTTTACCATGGCCGGGATAAAATGTCTGTAAGCTCCGGCTCCGCGGAAAATTGTCCGGAACACCTGGTTCTTTTCTGCAATCTGTTCCATCTCGCGCCGTACTTCAAACTCTGTCTTTCCCTTCGGAATATTCAGTTCCCCTTTTAATTTTACTTCTTCCGGAATATGTGCAAATAAGTCCTCAATGGACGAATAGCCGATTTCCCGAAGCATTTTTTTCCGTTCTTCTAACGTATTCGGTACATAGCTTCCCATCGCTTTTTCACCGCCTTTTTCAATGACTTGGGTTTATTCCTGCTCGCTTTCCACAAATACTTTGTATTCTTCTGCAGTTAAGAGTTCTTCTGTTGCTGATACATCTTTTACTTTGATGAACCATGCTTCATAAGCATCGTCATTGATCAGTTCCGGTGAATCTAAGAGTTCTTCGTTAATCTCCGTTACTTCTCCGGTTACCGGTGAATAGACATCTGACACTGCTTTCACAGATTCTACATCACCGAACACTTCACCCGCTTCTACGGTATCTCCCACTTCCGGAAGGTTAACAAATACCAGATCTCCAAGTTCTGACTGTGCATAATCTGTCAATCCTACAACTGCTGTATCTCCGTCTAATGCTATCCATTCGTGTGATTTTGAATATTTTAATTCTTCTTTTAAAATCATGATATTATTCTCCTTTATATCTTTTTAATATATCTTTTTATTTTTCTAAAAAGATAACATTTTTCTCCTGCATTTTCCATTTCTACAATATTGACAACATAACAATTTCTCTCTGCAATTTTTCGCACACCTGATGTTAATACATCATGGGATAAATAGTCAGAATCATTTTTCAACATACAAAAACTATTTTCTTTCACATTGAAAATGTTTAAGTTGTTTGCAATTTCATTTAGATTCATATTTTCTTTATCTCCACCAGACACTAAGTCTAAAATGATTTTTTCATGGCAGGACACCTTATCCATATCATAAAAATCTAAATTGTACAATTCTAAAGATTCATTAGTTACATTGTTGGAATCATGTCCATCATTTGGACAACACTTCACCATTTCCACAGTATATCCATTTTTGATAAGTACATCTGGAGATAAATCCGACTTATTATCTGCATGGTTTTCCAGATGGTATTTTCTTAACCAATCTATGATTTGTGATCGGGACGCATCTGTTTTGAAACATATATTCTGATTGTAAAAATCTTCTTCGCTTGATACATTTCCCCAAAATACACAAACTGTTCGTGTATCCCGTTTTAGAACTTCTGCTTCTTCCTGTTTTTGACTCAGCTTTTCTCCATTTGTCACATCTGGAATCAGATCCATACGATATACTGTCGCCTGCATTTCTTTTGATTTTTGTAAAAATTTTTCTTCTTTCATAACTCTCCTTCTTTCTTTTTAATAAAAAAAAAGACATAAAAATAAGTAGATCTATATATTATCTGCTTAATTTATACCCATGATTGATAATTTTCTATTAACTTGATTCTTAA
>ENA-OQRA01000832-OQRA01000832.1-human-gut-metagenome-genome-assembly--contig:-NODE-832-length-17823-cov-6.342413_pt1 | contig 17823 bp, 25 predicted proteins | sample MGYA00243238_ERZ505106 | MGnify/ENA primary metagenome ERZ505106 (study PRJEB26097, sample SAMN02711298) | human gut metagenome | biome: Gut microbiome | host: Homo sapiens | place: Denmark: Copenhagen...
ATCAAAATATTTGACCTGAAATTGTTTGCAAGCATCAATTCTTTTCTCCATAGCATACATTTTTTTAGTTCTACTAAGAGTGTCGGCTGGATATGTATTACACGTTTGGAATTGTCAGTCTTTGGTGTAGTTACAATGTCGTGCTTTGAATCGTATGTTTTGGAAATTCGAATTGTTAACTGATCCAAGTCAATGTCGGATATTTCTAGTGCTGATAATTCGCCGAAGCGCAGACCGGATAGCAACAGAATTGATGTTGTGTAGTACCAGCGCCAATTCTCGTCATTCTGGATATAGTTAAGAAGTTTTTTTGCTTCTTCAGGTTCCAAGTATTTTGTTTTGATTTCGCTGTCATCTGACGTATCATTAAATTGTTTGAGCTTCGTAAGTAACCGCATATTATCATGATAGTCATTCTCATATCCCCAATTCAACATTGCTTTGAAGCGTGTTATGTATGAGTTCAATGTCGTAAGTTCTTTTCCGGAATCAAGCAATTTGGACTTTACATATTGTGCTGTCAGATTGTTGACAATTGCATCCTGATTCAGTATTTCTATGACAGACGAAGTGACACTTTCATTCCGATCAACTGTGCTGTCTTTATAAATGATTCTTTGGGCTTTCAGATATTCCTTTTGGAGTTTAGAAAGAGTTACCGTGTTGTCGGTGCATTGAAGGTTTTCAATCGTAGCTTCAATTTTTGCAGTAAGCTCTCGCTGCGCTTTTTTCTTGTTTTGGGGAGTATCTTTTTGCTTAAAGACAGTCACGACCTTAGTTTTCTCAGTCAGAGGATCTTTGTATCGTTCACGATAAACTACTCCATTTTTTCTAGGTTCACACCACATAAAAAATCCCTCCTTTTAATTGTAAATTAAAGAAGGGGATGGTATAATATGTTTGTATGTTTTATGTATGCCATCCCCTTAGATGGTGTATCTGAGTCCCTCGTGCGCCAACACGGGGGATTCTTTTTGTTATGAAGTTATGAAGCAGGGTACAATCTGTACCCAAGTTGTAAAAGTTGCACCGGTGCAACAGTATTATTCATCGATGCCAATTCGTTCTTTTACAAAGATATTGAATAAATATCCAGTAGCGAGACAATCGGATGCAGCTCTATGTGCATAATGATTATCTCTAATTGAATAATAATCACAAAGAGTAGTAAGTTTATGATCACTTACATCTCCATAGATATCATTCGATGATTTTGCTTTTGTAAGAATTTTTCTTGCAAGTTCCAAGGTATCATAATATTTCCGCTTGACTTCAAAGAAATCCAATCCGTTTTTGTATAAGAATTTTATATCAAACAATAAATTATGTCCGACAATCGCGGATTTTCCAATAAAATCAGAAAGTGCAGGTATCACAGCTTGAATACTTGGAGCATTTGCAACCATATCGTTTGTTATACCATTGATATCGGTAATCTCTGGAGATATTTCTTTTTTTGGTTTTATAAAAGTCTCAAATTTACAAATTGGAATCCATTCTTCAAAGCGTATAGCGGCAACCTCAATAATTTCATCTCTACTTGCAGTAAGTCCGGTTGTTTCCACATCAACAACGGTGAAAAAACCTAGCCGCTCATAGTTGGATTTTTTTGTTATAGAAGAGAATGTAATATCTTCAATATTGCTTAATGCATTTTTCTTTATTTTTTCACTTGATAACTCGATAGGGTATAACTCAATAGATTCAAGTGTTGGTAAAAATGCAGCTTTTTTCAAGGCGATTTCATGTGTATTTATAATATATTTCTCGCAATTATCAATAAGTTTATAAAGTTTTTCTATTATGTTGTTCGGGTATGTAGGATCGTCTTTATGAATAATCTCATTTAATCCGGGAATCTTGCCGAAATCATGACCACGATCAAAGGTTGAATCATATTTGATATTCAGATCCATAATATTTTTTAAGTAGTCGAGTTCGGAAAGCTTTTTGATTGTCTCTCGGATTTGTGTGCATTGTTCCATAGCATGATCAAAATCGTCGGACTCGTGGTAATTATGCGCAGAATTATATAGTGAAACTATAAGTTTAATATAATCCGTTCCCTGAGCTAATACAGCTTTCTTCTTTCCAGCAAGTAAAGCTTCCTGTTGACCAATACACTTCTTGCACAATCCATCTGCATTTACATGAAGAAATAGTCCTTTTTTACCACATCTTTTACATACTGCCATATAGGTATCCCCTTTGTATATTAAAATTTTTTAATTTCTCGTATTTTAGCTCGTATATTTTGTTAAATATCGTTTTACCATATATAGAACCGTATTTTATTTCAAAAAATAAAAAACAATCTAATCATGGAGCATATATTAAATGAAAATATTAGTTTGGCAGATAAGAACAGCAAAACGGATCACATTAGTAGAACTGGCAAAGCGGTCTGGCATCGGAAAGTCTACGATCAACAATATTGAAAATGAAAAAGTATCTCCGACATTGATGCAACTGGAATCGCTGGCGGCAGCTCTTGAGGTCCATATAACTGATCTGTTTGAATCTGACTGGAAATAATTTCCACAATTATGGAAATATCGCTAATTATTTCATGCATCACCCCGAAATATGCTACTATACCAGAGAGGAGGTGGGGACTCTATGAACTACAAAAGAGCAATCCTCGATATGTTGGGGAAGATACACGACGATAAAATCCTGAAGCGGATTTATAACTTTGTTCGGTATCTGTACATCGGAGCTGGCAAATAGCCAGCTCTTTTTAATCCTCTTTGTTCTGGTTTTCATAAAATGAAGATATGTTTTTCAAGATTCTTTCCAAAGCATGAATATCTTCATCGCTCATATCTATCATCATCTTAAATAAGTTTTTACGACTTTCATCCTGACCAAACATGATCTGATCAATACGTGCCTGAAAATCATCATCGGTCGCGACGAACATTTCACCTTCTCCAGTAGTTAGCCACATGTAATCAACATTGAATTCACGACAAATTGCTTTTGTCATTTGTTCAGTTAAATTTCTATTTCCTTTTTCTATATTTGAGATAGCTACTTTTGTAACACCTAATCGATCACCGAATTTCTCGAGAGTAAGTCCAAGAGAAGTACGTATTTGTTTTATTCTTTCTCCTTGTTCCATATCAAATACCTCCTTGTTTTCATTAGAATACCACCTTTAAGAATGAATTGCAATAGAAAAAGTAATCAGAGATAACAAAAAAGTGTTGACAAAGTAATCTGCGATACCTATAATGTAATCAAAGATAACAAGGAGGTGAACAGAGTGACAAGAGACGAGAAAAAGACAAACATTGAAAACATGGCAGAATCTGTGATGTCTGTAAAGAATCCCGCGGAGCAGTCCATGATGTTCATGGCAATGTCCGCCTACGCGGAAGGCAAGGCAGCAGGCAAAGCGGAAGAGCGTCAGCGTTACAAAAAGGAAGCAGGGTAAAGTGAAGGGGCATAAAGGAAGGTGAAGCTATGGATAAACAACAGCTTGAGAAAGACGTGGAGCTTCTCAAAAGAGAGAAAGTTCGTTTGAGTGCTGAAATACGTCGGCTTCAGAAGTACTTGGATCATCAGAAAAAAATCATCGAAGTGGAAAAGTCACTCGAAAAGATTCGAGTAGAAATTGATAAGCGGGTGCAGTGTTTGGATGATGTATCGGAGTTGAGCACATTGTTACGCGCACTGGAGAACGTATTAGATTATAGAAGATTTTTGGAGGAGATGAAATGACGAAACGTGAATTTGAGGACCTGATACATGGGTCCGTAACGGATGAGGAGTACGAGCTGATCGAGACCGTATACATGTGGCATCCGGCAATTCGGAATACATCCGGTAAGGAAGAAGTAGCAGAGCTGTATAAAAGCTTTGGACTCATAATATTCAAAGATATGTATACGCGAGCAATGAAGGTAAAAGACATTGAGGAAGAGATACGGTCGCTTGATCGAGCGAAAAATAATCTGGTAGAGGAACTGAAACGATTGAAGGGAGCGTGATGGGATGGCAGATGACTCTCAGATTAAAAACGATTTCGTAAATGAGATTGTGATATCCATGTATGCGGATATTGGAGAGGAATGTGCAACCAGATTGAAGAACGTATTGTATATGAATCTGACAAGGTATGACATGAGCATGAAGTCGACGGACGTGGCTATATACAAGGGTGATGAGACAGAGATATTGCTTCGTAAGTTTTTGATCGCGAAGAAAATAAAGGGATGCACAGATAGGACAATTAAGTATTACAAATGCACGTGTGAAATGTTTTTCAATAAAGTGCAGAAGTCACCAATGGACGTAGATGCCGATGATATCCGGCTGTATATCGCGGAGCGGCAGGCAAAGGACAAAGTATCAAATGTCACAATTAATAATGAACGCCGGAACATAAGCAGCTTCTTTGACTGGTTGCAGAAGGAAGAAATCCGGTTGAAAAATCCGATGATGAAGATTGATGCCATCAAAGAGGTAAAAAAGAAAAAGCATGCATTTACGGAGCTGGAGATTGAAACGATGCGCAATTGTATTAAAGACGAGAAAAACAAAGCAATTTATGAAATTCTCGTATCGACATGGGCGCGTGTATCCGAGGTTGCGCAAATTAGAATAGACGAGATTGAGGGTGACAAGCTCATAGTTCATGGCAAAGGACAGAAGGATCGAACAGTGTATTTGAATGCAAAGGCTCAGATTGCAATTCAGAATTATATGCAATTAAGAAGTGACGATAATCCGTATTTGTTTCCGCGCATGGTAGCAGCTAAGAAAATCGGGAAGATGAAAGAAAAAAAGAGCAAGTGGTATCAGAATCCAGACTATATCGATTCCGGACACACAGGAGCTGGAACAATCGAGTACATGATTAGGAAAGTGGGAAAAAGTAACAATATTCAGGCAAACCCACACAAATTTCGAAGAACCGGAGCAACAATGGCGCTTCGATCTGGTATGCCGATTGAGCAGGTGAGCCGGATATTAGGACATAACAGCATAGAGACAACACAGATCTATCTGGACATTAAAGAATCCGATGTCAAAGATGCTTATGACAAATATGCGAGGTGAATATGGACTATAAAAAAGAGATTATTTCGGAAATTCAAAAGATATCTGGACGGTATTCAGTTTATGAGGTATTTGCGGACTGGGTAAAGATGACGGCAATCGCAATTAGTAACACGATAGATATCAACAACTATCCATCACGCGAAAAAGAGTATATGGAGCTATCACGCAAATATACACTGGATGAACTGATGCAGATGTCGGAAATGTGCAGCCTGCTCACAAGAGCATGTGAAGAGAAAATGGAAGATGTTCTTGGATATATCTATATACACCTTGAAATATCAAATGCACGACTTGGACAATTTTTCACGCCTTATCATGTGTGCCAACTTATGGCACAAACATATAAAGCTCCAGAAGATACATTGATCCGGGTAAGTGAGCCATCCTGTGGTGCCGGTGGAAATATCATTGCGATAGCAGAAAAACTGAAAGCCGATGGAATCAATTACCAGGAGCGATTGTGTGTCACATGTCAGGATCTGGATTGGAAGGCTATATATATGTGCTACGTACAGTTAAGTCTATACGGAATACCGGCAGTTGTGGTACAGGGCGATACGCTGCGTGAGCCGTTCAATGGGAAATTGACTGGAAATGTATATGTTACACCGATGAAGGTGTTGCAGTTGAACCGGTGACAATTTGTCATCAACTGAATTTGATTGAAGAAAGGAAGTGAGGAGCATGGAGATAACATCAGTTAAGTACATAAGTGCATCACCGTATATGTCAAAAGCGCAGATACAGAAGTCGATGAATGTATCTGCACGGACAGTATCGAACCGGCTTGCAGAGATTGACGAGTATGTGCAGAAGGGACGTTATGGGAACTACACGATTCTTGATGGATGCGGAGTGACGTATGTCAACTATTTGGCTTTCGTCGATTTCTTGCGATATCGAAAAGACTTGAAAGCGGGACGCAAGGTGCCGGCATTTAATCCGACATCGGTCGCGAGACAGATCGGATGGGGCAACCTGCAGGCGGAATATCAGTAAAGAGAGGACGAGAGAATGAGCAACGATATGATTTTTGCTACATACAAATTGGCGACGATCGCGATGGTGGAAGGTGCTGTACTGCTTTGGATGGGGCTGATATACGGCTTTTGGATCATGATAGCCGGAACGATCTGGCAGCAGTTGATTGCGCTGGCGAATGAAACGGAGGAAGAAGATGAGATTGAAAGACGAGAAACTAAAGCGGCCGGCAAAGCCGACGCGAAAACAGAAAGAAATCATGGCAAAAAACGGATTGCGCTGGGAAAACTGGAATGTGGAAGCAGACTGCGTAGATCACATCATCGTGAAGAGCAAGACGTCAGATCGAAGAAGGGTGGCGTACAAGTGACGAAGATGGATGAGATTATGCACAAGGCATATATGAGTGCGAAAAGCTTCGCAGGATTGGAACCACCGGCAGGATGCCTGTATATCGGCAGCAGGATCGCGAATGGCGACCGGTACCGATATTGGGTGGCGGAAGATGGCACCTATTATCAGGAGTCGACCGGAGAAGCTGCACTGAAAAGAAAAAGAGCCGGCTGAATACCGGCTCAGGTGTAATACCTCGAATCTGAACAATTTGAGTGTATCACACAAAGCTTATATCGTCAAGAAAAGCGGGATAAAAGCTCGCTTTGAGACAGTATAAGCATATTAAAGTTAGGGACAAGGATACACTTTAGATGGCATACAGAAAACATACATTTTATTTTCCAAATTCAATAGAGCATGGATATGGGTTCAAAGGGCATACAGGAGCAAAAGGCGAGCACCGGGCGAAAAGGAAGAAACCGACACCGGAACAGGTGAAGCGGCAGAATCAGATCAATAAAGAGAACAAATATAGACATTTGCTGAAAGCAAACTTCCTACCCGGCGATTGCTGGATCACATTGAAGTATCCGGCAGGTACGCGAAAAAGCATGGATGCCGTCAAGCGGGATTTGGCACTGTTTGATAAGCGCATGCGGAGAGATTATGCAGCACACGGCGAGAAGTGGAAGTGGATCAGGCGCGTAGAGATTGGCAAGCGGGGCGGTATCCACATCCACCTGATCTGCAACCGAATATGGAACACGGAGCTGCTAATAGCGAAGAATTGGCCGGGATTGTCACATCATAGTGAACCGGTCCGGGATGAGGAAGGATTCGGACAGCTTGCATCATATCTGTGCAAACCGCTTCCGGAAGAGCTTGAACAGGAAAGCATATTTGACCCGGAAGAGATCAAGCGCGCATCCAGTCTTTCTTCAAGCAGAAACTTAGTACGTCCGGAGCCAGAGAAGAAAGCATATGTACGTCGGACAATGAAGAAGATCATCACGGATGGACCGGTAGCCCGTCCGGGGTATTACATAGATAAAAAATCAATTCGAATTGGCATAAATCAGGTAACAGGGTACAGCTATGTCTATTACACGGAAGTAAAGATACAGCAGACCAAGAGAGTGATACGAGCACCGGGCGACGATTGGCCAAAGTTGCACCGGTGCAACGAAAGGAAGAGACGAAAATGCAGGAAGTGAGGATATATATAGAGACATCGACGATTGCGCCGCGTGCCACAAAGGCAGATGGTATGTACGTAATGGAAGCATACGAAGATGGACGGCAGATGCTGTACAAGGGCGAGCCGGTGGTCGTGTATGAAGTCATGCATTTTGAACATTGCAACACGAATATTATTACGCTGACGCTGCTCATTGCGGCGTTGGAGCGTATGCAGAAGGGATGTACTGTGCGTATTCACACACGCACGGAACATGTCTTCTGGACACTCAAAAATGACTGGCTAACCGGTTGGAAGAAAACCGGCTGGAAGTCAGCAAGAGGTGTTGCAATCAAGAATGCAGAAATGTGGGAAAAAGTCGAGTATTTACTCAATAAAAACGAACATTGGGATGTATCCGAGGACACGCACGAGTGGAAGGCTTGGATGCAGGAGAAGATGAAGAAAAAGGAAGCATGTTAAGAAGGTGAAAAAATTGTCAAATATAGAAATGCGTAATCAGAAGATTATAGAAAATATCAAACTGGTGTATTTCCATCTGAACAAATATCGAGGATTTCCCAATTATGAGGACATTGTCCAGGTGGGTATGCTGGCATTAGTGGAAGCTATCGACAGAAGCAAGGATTTGGAGCATCTGAATCGTAATTACATAGGGCTGTATATACGTGGATATGTGGAGCGATTTGTCAACTATGAAGATGTACCGCTTCGAACGCAATTCAATAGACCAGACGTAGAGAAACCACAGTATGTGGCAGCGGATAAGGCAGTTAATGAAGCTGGAGAGTCTTATGCAGATGTATTTCTTGCAGATACTCATGATTATATTGGTGATCTGGTTACTATGATAGATTTCGGACATATGGTTGATCAGTTGTCTCCGAGAACACAGAAGCCGATGCGGTGCATGCTGCAAGGATATGGCATGACCGATACAGCAAAAATGTGCGGTATATCGTTTGAACGAGTGAGACAGATCAAGAAGCTGTGCAATAGAGAACTGGTTGCAAGTGAGGTGTGACATGACATATAGAGAATTTTTAGAAAGCAAAATCGACCTTGCAACAGACAGCGGATTTGTGGTTGATCGTTTAAAGATCAATCCGGCATTGAAACCACATCAGTCAGATGCTGTTGCATGGGCACTTAAAGGCGGACGCCGGGCATTGTTTGAAGCGTTTGGACTTGGAAAAACGGTACAGGAGATAGAGTTCTGCCATCTGGCAGCAGAACATACCGGCGGCAGAGCTTTGATTGTATTGCCGCTTGGAGTGAAGCAGGAGTTCACCAGAGATGCGGTGGAGCTGCTCGGATATGAGAAGCCGGAGTACTGCCGGACAATGGAAGAGGTCAAGGCGTGTGACAGTCAGATTGTGCTGACAAACTATGAGCGAGTGAGAGATGGCGATATAGATCCATCGTACTTCGCTGCAACATCACTGGATGAAGCAAGCGTTCTCCGCTCATTTGGAAGTAAGACTTATCAGACATTTTTGGATAAATTCAAGAACGTTCCGTATAAGCTTGTAGCCACGGCTACACCATCGCCGAATAAGTACAAGGAGCTTATACACTATGCCGGATATCTTGAAGTCATGGACACAGGACAGGCGCTGACAAGATTTTTCCAGCGGGATAGTACAAAGGCAAACAACCTGACGCTGTATCCGAACATGGAAGATGAGTTTTGGTTGTGGGTGTCAAGCTGGGCGCTGTTCGTTACAAAGCCGTCTGATCTCAATCCTGACTACTCAGATGTTGGATACGATCTGCCACCGCTTGATGTCAGATGGCATGAGATACCGATTCATTACGGAGATACAGCGGACAGGGACGGACAGATGCAGCTCTTTCAGGAAGCGGCAGAAGGATTGAAAGAAGCGGCAGCAGTTAAGCGGGACAGCATAGACATCCGGGTACAGAAGATGAAGGAGATTGTAGATGCTTCGCCGGATGATCATTTCCTGCTGTGGCACGACCTGGAGAGTGAACGCCATGCAATCAAGAAGGCGTTGCCAGAGACGGTTGATATCTATGGATCCATGGATTATGAGACGAGAGAACAGCGTGTAATTGATTTCTCAAATGGAAAGACACGGTTGTTTGCAACAAAGAAATCGCTGTCCGGCTCTGGGTGTAATTTCCAGCGGTATTGCCACCGGGAAATATTCCTTGGTATTGATTATGAATTCAATGATTTTATTCAAGCAATCCACAGATGTTACCGGTTCTTGCAGAGTCAGCCGGTTGTGATTGACATTATCTACATGGAGAACGAGCGGCAGATCAAGGAAGCATTGCTGGAGAAATGGAAGAATCATAATTACATGGTCCAGCGGATGGTTGAGATCGTGAAGAAGTATGGACTTAATTCAGCGAACAAAGCTGAACGATTGGAAAGGAAGATGGGAGTGGAAGGAACAAGAGAAGAACGAACCGTGCGAGGAAATCACTATGAAGCGGTATACGGCGACTGCGTGGAAGAGACACGTGTCATGGAAAGCAACAGCGTTGATTTGATACATACGTCGATACCGTTCGGGAATCACTACGAGTACAGCGCAAATTATAACGACTTCGGACACAATCAGGATACAGAGCGGTTCTTTGAACAGATGGACTACCTGACGCCGGAGCTTCTGCGAGTGTTAAAGCCGGGCAGAGTGGCGGCGGTACATGTTAAAGATCGGGTGCTGTTTGGAAATGCGACTGGTACCGGGATGCCGACGATTGAGCCGTTTCATGCGGATTGTATCGAACATTACATGAAGCATGGTTTTATGTATTTCGGCATGATCACTGTTGTGACGGATGTTGTACGAGAGAATAACCAGACATATCGCCTTGGCTGGTCTGAACAGTGCAAGGACGGTACCAAGATGGGTGTAGGATGCCCGGAATATATTCTGCTATTCAGAAAGCTCCCAACGGATCACAGCAAAGCATATGCAGATAATCCGGTATCAAAGAGCAAGGAAGAGTACACAAGAGCGCAATGGCAGATAGATGCACACGGATATTGGAGATCATCGGGCAATCGTCTGATTAGTAAGGATGAGCTGAAAGAGATATCGGTTGATAATCTGCAGAAAGCATACAGGAAATACAGCAGAGAGAGCGTGTACAACTATGAAGAGCATGTGAAGCTTGCAAAAGAGCTTGATAAGGACGGCAGACTGCCGGCTACTTTCATGGTGGTTGCTCCGGGATCATGGAACCAACTTGAGGTATGGGATGATATCAACCGGATGCGGACACTTAACACGACACAGAGCCGCAGAAGAGCGCAGATGCATGTATGTCCGCTTCAGCTTGATATTGTGGAACGGATCATCAACAGATACAGCAATCCGGGAGATGTCGTATATGATCCGTTCGGCGGACTTATGACGGTACCAATGACGGCTGTTAAGATGCACCGCTTCGGTAAAGGCTGTGAGCTGAATCCGGATTATTTCCGAGATGGAGTTGGATATTTACAGGCAGCAGAAAACGAGATGGACGAGCTGACGCTGTTCGATTTTATGCCGGGGGTGATGGAGTGATACATGGGGAGCTTATTGTAGACAACTTTGCTGGCGGTGGCGGAGCTTCGACAGGCATCGAAATGGCAACAGGGTATAGCGTAGATATCGCAATCAACCACGATCCAGAAGCGATTAAGATGCACAAAGCCAACCATCCACGAACTAAACATTATTGCGAGAATGTGTGGGCGGTAGACCCGATCGCAGCATGTAAAGGAAATCCGGTAGGACTTGCCTGGTTTTCGCCGGACTGTAAGCATTTCAGTAAGGCAAAAGGTGGAAAACCTAAAGACAAGAATATTCGTGGTCTTGCGTGGGTAGCCTGCCGGTGGGCAGGTCTTGTAAGACCAAGAGTGATCATGCTTGAGAACGTAGAAGAGTTCAGAACATGGGGACCATTAAATCGACGCCATCACCCAGTTAAGAACAAGCAGGGCAAGACCTTTGAACGGTTTGTACGACAGCTTGAAGAGTTAGGGTATGAAGTGCAATTTAAGGAGCTTGTGGCAGCGGACTATGGAGCTCCAACAATGCGAAAGAGATTCTTTATGATTGCACGCTGCGATGGAAAATCAATCGTATGGCCAGAGCCTACACATGCACCGGCGGACAGTGAGGAAGTCAAGGCAGGGTTGCTTAAACCTTATGTTGGAGCATACACGCAACTTGATTTTAGCCTGCCTTGCCCGTCCATATTTGATACTTCCGAGGAAATCAAGGGAAAATACGGCATACGGGCGGTCAGACCGTTGGCACCTAAGACTATGGAAAGGATAGCAAGAGGATTAAAGAAATTTGTACTGGATAACCCGGAACCGTTTATTATTCAGTGCAATCATGGCGGAGAACGCAGACCTAATGATATCCGGGAACCGATGCCAACTATTACAGGAAAGCATGGATACGGAATTGTAGAGCCGTATATGGTGCAGATCGGACAGACTGGATTTACGGTAGACAGGAGCAAGGATGTGAGAGAACCTCTTACCACGATTGTAAGTAAGAATGAGCATTGTTTAATAAGCCCTACACTGATCCAGTACCATTCCGAAACTGCTCAGGGAGAAGTGAGAGGACAGACGATAGAAGACCCGATTATGACAGTGGATAGTTCAAACCGATACGGACTGGTCACATCGTTTCTCAGTAAGTTCTATAAGACAGGCATCGGACAGGACGAAAGAGAACCGTTACATACAGTGACAACGTCTGCGGGGCATTTTGGAGAAGTCCGGGCATTTCTGATTAAATACTATGGTGATGCTACCGGACAGGACATTGAACAACCATTAGACACGGTTACAACGAAGGATAGATTTGGCCTTGTAACGATTGAGGGTGTTGATTATCAGATTGTGGATATCGGACTTCGAATGTTGGAACCACGAGAGTTATATGGATGTCAGGGATTTCCAGAAGATTACATTATTGATCATGATTATACTGGCAAGACATATCCGAGAACGGAGCAGGTAAGAAGATGCGGCAATGCAGTGTGTCCACCGATACCGGCTGCACTTGTGAGAGCAAATCTTCCGGAAATGTGTGTTGCAAGAAGAACAGCCAATATGAGAGTTGCAGAGGAAGCAAATGGACAGTTGATGATGTTTGCGTAGGAGGTAGATATGGAACAAGAACAATTTGACTTCTTGGAAGATATTGAGATAGACAAGCCGGATGTGGAATTCCAGAAGTGGAAAGAACAGAAGCGTGAAGCAAAAAGCCGGATGATTGCCATGCAATATCAGCCATATGAAGTAAAAAAGAAGAGGTCAGAACTCCGTGCAATAGAATTTCTTCAGGAGATGGATAAACGTGGAAAAACAGCACATGTGAGTGTCGGTGGACTTGATAGCATTACATTGCATGTGTTCTTGAAATCTATCGGAATTGATGTACCGGCAATATCAGTATCGAGTTTGGAAGATGCAAGTATTCAGAAAGTGCACAAAGCGCTTGGTGTGACAATTCTGCATTCATATAAGACAAAGACACAGGTGTTGAATGAGGTTGGATTTCCGGTAATCAGTAAGCGTATAGCAGGTAAGATTGCATTGTTACAGAATCCGACGGAAAAGAATAAAACGGTCAGACATGCGATTATTACAGGTGAATGTGGAGAACTCGGACATTTTCAGAAGAATAGTCGGATGAAACTGCCGCAGAAGTGGTTGAAATTGTTTGGAGGATATGAAAACGAAAATGAAGGAGTGAATTATCAGAAACCGAATTTTAAGGTATCAAATGATTGTTGCTATTGGCTCAAAGAGAAGCCTTGTGATGATTGGGCTAGGGAACATCAGAGCTATCCGTATCTTGGAATGATGGCGTCGGAAGGTGGACAGAGAGAAGAAGCGCTTACCGATCACGGATGCAACTACTATGGAAAAACCACAATGCGATCGGCTCCGTTTGCTCCGTATATGCGAAATGACATATTAAAGCTGGCATTGGAAATGGATGATTGGTATCACAAAAACATGGATGTGTTTGAGAAGTTGTACTATGAGCAACCTTACAGCAAAGACAAGAATGGAAATGTAATACCATATGAGCCGGTGGATAGCATTATACCAGATATTTACGGCGATGTAGTACAGGATCAGTGCGGAAATCTTCGGACTACTGGAGCACAGCGAACAGGATGCAGTATGTGTGGCTTTGGCATTCACATGGAGAAAAGACCACATAGATTTGATAAATTGCGAGAGCGTAACCAGAAAGAATGGGAGTATTACATGTACCGGTGTTGTACAGATCCTAAGACTGGAGAGAAATATGGCTGGGGAAGAGTTCTCGATTACATAGGCGTTCCGTGGGAAGATTACCCAGCAATTCAGATGGAGTTGCCATTAGATCAGATGATGTAGCGTCGAAATTTGTCGAACTTTGAAAATTGAATAGTGATGGTTGGAGTGGTATACTGCTTTTATAACATTGTACGTTAGGAGAATTATAAAATTGATATTGTGTATTAGTGAAGCATTAGAAGGTGCAATTGTAGGGGCATGTTTAACCTTTTTATTTACAAGCCTTGTAGAACTAAGAAAGCAGCATTGTGGAAAAACGAGAGTTATACTTTTGAATAGTTCATATACATTGAATAGGGAAGGAAATACATTAGATAGCATAGATATATATGCAAACATTGAATGCATGAATACAAAGCTTATTCCTGCCAGTATCTATGATTGGCATGCAGAAATTACTACTGATAGAGGAATATATCGAGTACAGATGAGCAATGAAAAAATCAGTAATGGTTATGGTTTTATGGATGTGGCATATATGAATCAAAATCAGAGTTGTATTTTGCCGTTGCATGGAAGGAAATATGTCAATATAAAACATTTTGAAATAGAACAGGGGATAAAAGACATCACATCTATAAATCATATAGACATTTTCTATAGATGCAATGGAAGCAAAGAAAAGAAGGCAGAGGATAGAAGATAAAAATACCAACCATCATTATTCGATGGTTGGTATTTTTTTGCGCAAAAATAGGTAGTGGAAGGAGTGGAAGTTGTGAAAAACTGTCCATGTAAGGAATGCGTAGACAGGAAAGTTGGTTGTCACAGTGTATGCGGGAAGTATAAAGCATTCACAGAGACACAACGAAAAAAGAATGAATGTATAAGAAAACAGAAAGAAGCATTGAGTGAGTATCTTGATATGAAACAGGAATGTGTAAAGAGAGCAAAAAGGAGGATGCGTAATGGCAAATAGAGAAATATGCAAATATTGCAGAAATCTTGTACTATTTGGCGAAGAGATACCAGATGAGCAGGCAGAGGAGCATGCAATCATGATGTGCGACTGCACTGGAGCACGGATTCACCAGAGAGCACGGAAACGGCAGGAGAAGGCAAAGGACAACATTGAGCTGGCTATTCATGAGATAGACCAGGCAGTGTGCGAGTATTTAAAAGAGTGCGTTGAACTGGTTGATCAGAGAACCATCACAAAGATAACAGTTGATAACGGTCGAGGTGTTAAGGTTACGATCAGCAAGACAAATAAGGACACAATCAAGGTAACAAAAAAAGTAAGTAAGGATGTGGTGTACGATGAGTAGATTGATTGATGCGGATGCTTTAGTTAAGGATTTAACTGAACAAATACCTATGGCAGAAAATGTGCAAGTATTTAAAGACATTATTGAAAGCCAGCCGACCGCCTATGACACCGACAAAGTAGTGGAGCAACTAAAGAAAGTCTCATATGAGCGATTTGGAAATACTGGAATGGGTGGAGAGGATGTCGTTAATTGGGATGATGCAATCAAGATTATAAGAACAGGAGATGTGAATCATGAGTAAATCTATCATGCAGAATAAAGATGGATGTTGTTACATGTGTGATCTGCTTGGAACATGGCGGCAGGGCTATACGATTGAAGAGCATCATTGCTTTGGAGGACCAAACCGAAAACTGTCCGAAAAATATGGTTTGAAGGTTTACCTGTGCCCGGAGCATCACCGGACAGGACCGGATGCGGTACACCAGAACAGCGACTATATGCAGATATTGCACGAAGCGGCACAGAAGGCTTTCGAAGAGCACTATCCAGATAAGAGCTTCCGGGAGATCTTCGGGAAGAATTACCTGTAAAGTCTAGTAAATACTAGATAAAGATGCACATTGAAAAGTGAATACTGGTCAGAAATTTTTCATCTTTTTTAATAAAAAGTATTGACATACGGTACACCGTATGATATTATAATATTTGTAAGGAGGTGAATAAGAAATGGCTAAGAAAAAACAAAAGAAAAAGCCCAAACTTGAAAAAGTCGCAATCGTAACAGGCATCCTGCAAGGCATAGCAACCATCGTATGCTTGATCTACGAAACCTTCTTCAAGTAAGGGCACAGGCGGTGGGAATATCCCACCCACCGCCTAATTTTATTCTAAGCCATTTTTGGAAATATGTCTATAAGAAAAGTATTAACAATGATCAGCACATGTTCGGCGGCGGTTCTTGTGTACTATGCAATCAGAAAAGGATTGGATGCGGCAATTGCAATAGCACTTGTATTGAGTGTGGCATCAATTGGATTAAATATATATTGCGAGGTGCACGATGGAAGAAAAGAAGATTAGACCGCAGGACAAGTGGAATGCAAAAGCTGGCTTGATAAGCAAATCATATAAGCTGAAGCGAGAGCTGGTAGAGGCATTTGCAGATGCATGTGAGAAGGCTGGAGTAAGTCAAGCTGGACAGCTTAGCATGATGATGAAAGAATTCATCGAGAAAAACAAGTAAATACAAGAAAAGGAAAGGTACTGACCAGTATTCATTGGTTGGTACCTTTTTTATTTTGGCACTAAGAAAATATATCATAAATCTAAAGAAGGAAGGGGGTGAGAATCTGGGAAACTGAAAGAACATAAACATATAAAATGATTGGAGGATATAAAGATGGCAAAAGTATATATTGGAGTAGGGCATGGCGGGAGCGATCCAGGAGCAGTGAAGTATCTTGTAGAAAAAGATATTGATTTGCAGATGGCAAAGGGATGCCGCGATTATCTGAAAGAGCATGGCGTAGATGTATTGATTAGCAGAACTGGAGATATTGATAGCTCAATCAACGGAAAGACAACAATGTGCAATCATTGGGGCGCAGATCTGGCACTTGATATACATAACAATGCAGGCGGCGGAGAAGGCTTCGAAGTATGGCACAGTGTGAACGGTGGCAAAGGAAAGGTGCTTGCACAGAACATAGAGAAAGAAGTTGTGAAGATCGGGCAGAAAAGCCGAGGCTTAAAGACAAAAAAGAACGCATACGGAAGCGATTATTTTGGATTCATTCGACAGACGAAATGCCCGGCGATTATCTGCGAGGGTGTATTTGTAGACAATAAGGCTGATGCGGCAAAAGCGGATACAGAAGAGAAGTGCCGGGCGTTTGGTATAGCATATGCGAAAGGAATCCTTGCAACGCTTGGTATGAATACAGAACAGAATGCAAACGGAGAAACAAAGACACCGGAGCAGGCAGCAGTCCAACCAGAGCAGACACAGGCGGATACATATAGAGTCAAGGTCACAGCATCGGCACTGAATATCCGCAAGGATGCGGGTACAGCAAATGCAGTAACCGGAGTAATCCGGGACAACGGTGTATATACGATTGTGGCGGAAAAGATGGTATCCGGACAGAAATGGGGAAAGCTGAAAAGCGGTGCAGGCTGGATATGTCTGGAGTACACGAAGAAGGTATAAAGGAGCGTGAGCAAGGTGAGACAAAGAAACTCGGTTGCAAGCTACAACATCGGGAAGCATAGATTCTTGGAATTGTACCACTACTGTATGCAGTACCCGGACTGGATTAAAGAGATTAGAGAACTGCGCGGATTACGATCTCATGAAACCGGAGCAACAGGAAATGGATTATCGAACCCGACCGCAAGTGCAGCCATCAAGGCAGCAGAACTAAGTGCAAAATGTAAGCTGATTGAAAATACCGCATATGAAGCAAATAAGGAGCTTGCAATGTACATTCTCGCAGGCGTGACTGATGAGGAATGTACTTATAAGACGCTTAGGGCGCGAGGGATGCCAGCAGGAAGAAACCTGTATTACAACAGTCGGCGCAAGTTCTACTACCTGCTTTCAAAGAAATAAAAATTTAGGAGGTACATTATGACAAAAGAACAGATTCACGAAGCACTGTGCAAAGCTCCAGATGAAGATA
>ENA-OQRA01000848-OQRA01000848.1-human-gut-metagenome-genome-assembly--contig:-NODE-848-length-17693-cov-4.297369_pt1 | contig 17693 bp, 10 predicted proteins | sample MGYA00243238_ERZ505106 | MGnify/ENA primary metagenome ERZ505106 (study PRJEB26097, sample SAMN02711298) | human gut metagenome | biome: Gut microbiome | host: Homo sapiens | place: Denmark: Copenhagen...
GGCGACCACCGAGATCTACACTCTTTCCCTACACGACGCTCTTCCGATCTCCACCAGCAATGATGCCGAACATAATGTTTTCAATACATTCATATCTCTTATATCATTTTCTAATTTTAATCCGACCTCACCCACTCTCTCACGGATGGGTGTCATTCTTACACACACAAATATACGAATTTACTCCAACCGGCGCAACCATAACCGTCCACATCTTACTTATTTTCCCGGCATACCATCCCTTTCGTCCATGCGACTCCCAGACACCGATTCGCACCGGGATAAATATCCATGACATGTATCCTTTCGTAACGCCTTGATTACCCCAAGTATTACACATTCTATTTCAACAACTTACATTGTTCCGCAGAATCGAAAATCATTCTCAGGAGAACGATTTTTCATTCTCAGGAGAATGATTTTCCAATCTGCGCCAAACAAATCCGTAATCTCAGCCGAATAAATCCGGAATGAATAAATATTTACTTTCCAAAGATTTCCACTTACGGCACACCCCTGCATATCCCGCCCATTCAACGGGCACCCACTTTGCCATGTACTTCTATCTCGGCCACGGCCGACCGCTGTCCGTTCCCTTCCGACGGGAAAGAGAAACGTACGAAACGGGCTTTTTGCGGATGCGCCAACGTCTTCTCCCATGATGTTCCTTCTGTCACAACTCCATCCGAAACCAGAACCCATTCCACATTGTCCACAGAAAACTCTACATTGAAACCCTGACGGGTTTCCGGAGGAAACTGGGCTTTCACGGCATGCACCTCCAATGTCCGCTCCACATCGAGCGTCAGATAAGGAGACGCGTCGCTTTCAGCAGGCTTCCAATAAGTCTTCCGGTCGCCATCTGCCGCAAAACCGGGAGAATGGCCCTCAGACGAGCTACTGGCAAAGGTGGGACTGTCCGGACCGTAAACCTGAAGCACGGACTCCACACGGCCGGGAGTGAAACGCACGTAAGGGCGCGAAAGCACTTGGACCGACTTGCCTTCCTCATATTCCGGCGCACCCGTAAATTCAAGCTGCACCCGGGCGGATTCCAGTCCGGACGAAGAGGCCTCCACCACCGTACGGCCTGCATAATAAGACCTCAGTGCCATGGCAGCCTTGCCGTCCGCAATCCGTATGTCGCTGTCGGCCGAGAACGTGATGGAACGCCCGGTCGGGAACTCTCCCGGACCGGAAATGACGGAAAGCGTCACATCCGGACTATTGCTTAACTCGCGGCCTTCCTTATCCAATACCGTGAGCACCAACTGTACATCGTCCGTACCGTCGGCCCAGATGCCTCCTGTCTTCGAAGCTTCCAGACGTAGACGTGCAGGCACGCCTTCTTGCGGCCACGACGGAGGCAACCGGTGCCCGTATTCGTTACGATACCAATACCATGCACGTTTGGGAAGGCGAAAATAATCCACGATACCCATCCGCGCCATGTTTTCTCCGAAAATACTACCATGGTCGAACCCGCACCAAATCGCCTGTCCACTACGCCATCCACGTCCTTTCCAGCCTTCATCCCGTCCCAAATCTCCCCAACCGGCCATGTACTTACCGGGTCGTCCGACCGTCGTGCTACCGTATTCCGTCACGGCACTGGGAATGCCGGGCTGCTGGAAATCGGCAATGTTAGCCCCGTCGCCATTATAGCCGGCCACATCGCCTATCTTGTCTATACGGTCGTCCCCCAACGGGCGTTGCGCCCCTCCGACGGCAGCCTTTCGCGTAGGGTCAAGCCGATGCGCAGTGTCTACCATCTTTTTCAAAAGCGACTTAACGCCCGGAATGGTCCTCCCGTCGGTAAAGAAAGGTTCGTTGCACATGCTCCACACGAACACAGAAGGGTGATTGCGATGGATACGTATCATTTCTTCCAGTTGCGCGAGCACGTTAGCCTCGAATCCCGCAATGTCCCCCTCCTTCACGGGATAGGCACTGGCGGTCCAACCACCGTCCTTTTTCGGTCCCGCCGTACCCCAAAACGGGGCTTCGGACCAAAAGAGCATGCCCTCACGATCGCAAGCTTCCGAGAAAGCCGGAGCATGGGGATAGTGGCTGCCACGAATCATGTCGAAGCCGGCTTCCTTCATCATCCGCACGTCTCGCCGCATGGCCTCTTCGGTCACGGCATCGCCCCAACCGGCCTGGTCCTGGTGGACATTCGCCCCCCGGAAGAAGAAATGTTCCCCGTTAAGGAAAAAACCTTTGTCGGCTGTCCACTCGAACCACCGGAAGCCGAACGCCACTTCTTCGCTGTCCAATAACTTGCGCCCTTTGTACAGGCTGCACACCACCGAATACAAATGAGGATGCGACGGATGCCACAAGGCCACGCCCTTTATTTCATCAGTAGACAAATCGAACCGAGCCATACTTTGCGCTTCCACGCGCCGGACAGCCCTTTGTCCGGACACGACACGCCGGTTTTCATCCAATACCTGTATCTGCAATTCATACGTTCCCACTTGGTCCGTCAGGTTGCGCACGTCGGTTTGTACACGGACGGAGGACGAACGTCCCTTATGCGCAGCCAAGGTCGGCGTGGTCACAAACGTGCCATACCAATCGATGTACACGGGGTTCTTCTTCACCAGACGCACGTTACGGTAGATACCTCCACTAAACACATGTTCACCTCCACGCGGAGCCACGTCGCCCCGCCACGAGTTGTCCACCCGTACGGCGATTTGGTTCTCTCCCTTTCTCATGTATGGCGTGAGACGGACGTTGAAACCGGTGTAGCCCCCTTTATGCGTCGCGGCCAAACGGCCATTCATATATACTTCTGCCACTTGGAACACTCCGTCGAACTCCAAAAAGATTTCCCGCTTCAGGTCAGCCTTGTCCAACACTATTGTCTTGCGATACCAACCGTAACCGGTATAAAAGTCCTTCCACATGAAATAGGGAATGCTGAACGAATGGGGCAAGCCGACGTGCTCCCATCCTGAATCGTCATAATCTGCCTGTTCGGCTCCCGGATAATCGCCACGCTGATAAGTCCACTCACGGTTCAAATTCACCACCTCGCGGTTATCCGTCTTCTTGGCCTGTACCCCCAACGTGATACAGCTAAGCCAACACCAACATATCCATACAACCTGTTTCATCCTTATGTGATTATTTTTTTAGGGGAAACCTACAAATTCCCTATGCGGAATTTATAAGTCTTCCCGGGTTGGGTTTGCACATCATATTCATACACTTCGGGAACGGAAACCGACGGACGTGCCTTCAGTTCGGACGAGTACAAAGGTTCCTTGATTGTGGCTGGAGCCAACAAGCTATTGGGACACACGCCCGAAGCTTTCTTCAAGCCCTTGCCTTTCAACGGTACGTAAGAACGCAAACGCAACGTACCCCCTACGGTGGAACGCACGGTGGCAGACGACAGACGGCCATCGGCCCACTCCATGTCCACTTCGTACCCCCCGCGTGCCCGCAAACCTTTCACACGGCCTTCTCTCCACACATCGGGCAAGGCAGGCAACAGATGCACCGCCCCGTCGTGGCTTTGCAACAGCATCTCTGCAATACCGGCCGCTGCCCCGAAGTTACCGTCAATCTGGAAAGGTGGATGGGCATCGAACATATTAGGATACGTACGGCCTTCGGGGTATTCCCGAGCCACGGCATCACTGGGCAGTAACTGAAGCATGTTGCTGATCAAACGATAAGCATGGTTGCCATCCAACATGCGCGCCCAGAAGTTTATCTTCCACCCGATGCTCCACCCCGTAGCCTTGTCGCCACGCTGCTCCAACGTAGTACGGGCAGCCCGGAAAAGTCCGGGGTGCGAAAACGGGGAAACCTGGTTACTCGGATAAAGGCCATAAAGGTGGGAAATATGGCGGTGCTCGTCCTTAGGATCGTCCACGTCTTGCAACCACTCCTGCAACTGGCCGTGCCGTCCGACTTGCATGGGCGGCAACCGGTCGAGCATCTGCGCCAAAGAATCGCGGAAAGCGGCATCATCGCCCACAATCTCAGAAGCCTGCAAAGTATTGTACAAGGCATCAAACACTATTTGGTTGTCCATCGTACAACCTGCCGTTACCGGACCGTGCTCGGGCGACACCGACGGAGCCACCACCCACCATTTGTAAGAAGGATGCTCGGTCAGGAAATCCAAAAAGAAACGGGCCGTGCCTTTCAATACCGGATAATAAGCTTTCAGGAACTTTTTGTCGGCAGTGAACAGGTAGTGCTGCCACAGATGCTGGGCCAACCATGCCCCTCCACTCGGCCACATGCCGGCCGCTGCAAAATCCACCACGCCGCTGATGCGCCACAAGTCGGTATTGTGATGGGCCACCCATCCTCCGCAATTGTACATGTCACGAGCTGTCTTCGCCCCCGTCACGGACAAGTCTTCCAACATGGAGAACAAGGGTTGGTGCATCTCACTCAAGTTGGCCACCTCGGCCAACCAATAGTTCATCTCAGTGTTGATATTGATGGTGTATTTGCTGTCCCAAGGAGCATTCGTACTGCGGTTCCAAATGCCTTGCAAATTAGCCGGTTGCCCGCCGGGTTGGGAAGAGGAAATCAACAAATAACGGCCATACTGGAACAAAAGCGCAGCCAACGACGGATCTCCACCTTGACTGAAATCGCGGATACGTAAAGGGGTCTCACGCGCCGCAGCCTCTGTCTCACCCAAATCCAACTCCACCCGTCCGAACAATTCCCGGTAATAAGCCACATGTTTTTCCAAAGCTTTCTTATAAGGAATCTGGACAGCACGTTGCAGGCAACGGTCGGCACGGGCAGCCGCATCACCGCTCACATCGTGGTAGTCCACGTAATTCGTAGCCGCCGACAGGTAAAGCGTAGCTTTCGTTGCACCGACCACCTCCAGTTTTTTCCCGTCGGCGGTTGTCTTGCCGTCGCTCACCACTTTCACGCGACACTCGGCACGCAAGGCTGCTTTTACACCTTCCTGGTCTTTGCCCTCACAAGCGATGGAAAGCATGTCTCCATCGGCACTGACTTCGTGCTTTAAAGGAGCGTCGTAGCCCACCGTGAAAGCCAAAGCCCCGGCCTTGTCGGCCTGCAGGCGCACCACAATCACGCTATCCGTGAAAGAGGCAAACACAGTGCGGGCATAAGCCACGCCGTCCACCTTATAGCGGGTAGTGGCCGTAGCATTCCCGATATCCAAGTCACGATAAAAATCCGTAGCTTTATCATGCCCCGGGAAATCCAGAAAAAGGCTTCCCATCGTCAAATAGCTCATGCCATCCTTGCGTGCAAAAAAATTGGCATCGACCAACCGTTGGGCTTCGCGTGTCTTACCCTGAAATATCAGATTCCGGACTACCGGCAGGACGTACAACGCATTCGGATTGTTATTGTCGTAAGGACCGCCGGCCCAGAATGTCTCTTCATTCAACTGTAGTTCCTCACGCCCGGTGCCGCCATAGACCATGGCACCCAACTTGGAATTGCCCACAGGCAAAGCTTCCGTCCAATCCTTGGCCGGCTTACCATACCAAAGTTTCAAATCCCCCGCCCATGCCATGCTGCTACAAAGCAGAAGCAAGGCTCCTAATAACTTCTTTTTCATCGTACTCGATTTTTTCAATATTTCCTAACCTCCTACAAAGATATACAAATAAAAAGTCTTCGCCTTTACAAAGGAGAAAAAACATTCAACCTTTTTTGCACACGGACACTGCCGTCACGGTAAAGTTCACGCACCACCGTCACGCCCCGGCAACCGGGCTTTATCCTACGGCCTCTCAAATCATAATGTTCCACACTTACAGGACGCCCCGACACCGTCACGCCGTCCACCGTCAAGGCTTCCTCCCGCAACTTCTGCACATAGCCGGACAAACTTTCCGCCGCATCCCGCATCCGCAAGTTGTCTGTCATGTCCACCTGCCCGAATGCGCAGTCCCGCACGGCCTCCTTCAAATCCAAATAAGCCTGTGCTGTCAAGTCAAACCCGTCCTTCTCCCATCCGGATAAAGCTTCCTGTGCCGTTTCCAAAGCATTCACATACACGTCTACGCTTTCTTTCCGGTCAGCCAAAGGTAGCCATACAGCCTCTACCGCTTCCATCGCTTCTTCATACTCCGAAGGAGCTGTGGAAACGAAACCTTCATATTGATCCAACACGATTTTCAAAGCTGTGCGTAAATCTTCCGAAGCGGCATAACAATCCGATGCCGTTGCCTCGTATCCCCGCGCCGCTTCTTTCATCAATCTCAGGAAGCCACCTTTGTACACGTCGGCCACAGAAGGCTGAGTCGTCATCCTTATCCCACCGAGAATGATGGAATTCCACCCCTGCGACATCGTAAAATGCAATTCATAATTACCTTCGGATGTTATGGAAAACACATATTCATGCGCTTTGGAACCTTTTACTTTTTCCGTGGAGACCTCGTCCATACATCCAGAAGAAAGCAGCCCGACCTGCGACCACTCGCCCTTACCTGTCCCATCGGTCACTTGCACATCAAAGGTGGCCTTTCCTTCTTCCGACCCCGCACTCCAATATACGGAATTGAATGACAATACGTATTGTCCGGGCAACAAGTGCAGACGATACCCATCGTAACTCCCAAAATAAAAGTCACATACATCGTAATCACGGGCACTCAAATAGAACCCCGCATCGAAATCACCTCCTTCAGGGAAGTATTTCAGCCGGGCACCGCCTGTATTGGCAGCCCCCGATCCTTTCTCATCCTTCGTGCCGTCCTTACGGCTGTTCACACGCTTCCAACCGGTAGGTATGCCTTCGCCCACCACCGCTTGCTCTTCTCTCCAAACAGGTGAAAGCAACGTCTCTATGGCAAGTTCATCGCCGACCTCAACAACTCCTATCGTATAAGTGAACACGCACGACTGCAAGACACCTCCCGCTTCGTTCTCCAAATGTTCCACTCTCAGCGTATAATCCCCATCAGGCAACTGTACCCCGTCCGGCAAACGGAATGTCAAGCGTTTGCTAAAACCACTCTCAGACAACACAAGCGGATATTCCATGCCTTCGCCGGAAAGAATAGCCTTGGCTTCTCCACCATCTACCGCTTCATCGAAGGTGTAAACAAAAGCCAAATCCTGCGAAGGCAAGTCAAAAGAATGGTTTTCCGGCTCAGCCGACACCAACGCAGGAGGTTCCGGTTCCTCTGGTCCCAACGAATATCGCTTGCAAAAATTCCAGATTTCTTCCGTCGTCATGACACTGGCCGGATCATTGGAGTGCCAATGTCCTTTGCCCTCTATTGAAATGAGCACGACTTCCACTCCGTCCTTTCCTCCGGAATACCGGGTATATGTAGCCGATGACCCCGGTTTACCGGCAGGATAGGGTTTGATGACTTCGGGATTCATGTCGCAACCGTCGAACGCAGCCCACTTCTTCACATATTCCGGTATACTTCCATACCCTCCGGCCGGATGGTTGGCATCCCCGTTGTAGTATACGACGTTGTCAGCTGTGCCGTGCGTATGGATGATGGGCACTGCACGTCTGCCTGAAGGATTACGGTAGTCCACCGGAATACCGCTCACCGGGCCGAAGGCCGCAATTTTATCACCCATCCGCGCCATGGCATGGTACGTCATCATACCGCCCATGGAAAAACCGGAGAGATATACCCGGTTACGGTTGATGTGGTAACGGTTGTACATCGTGTCGATAATCGTCTCCAAAAACTTTATATCCGTATCTCCGGATATATCCCAAGCCTTATTGATGCCATTGGGGTAAACCACCACAAACTTGGCCGTATCGGCCACGGCTTCCCAATTCGCCTGTCCTTTTTGGTAATTGGCATCCTGATTCATTCCATGTAACGAAATGACCAAAGGCGGATTATAAGGCAATCCCTCGGGGGCGTATGTAATCATGTTACGGGTTGTATTACCCACTTTGATGCTCTCCTGCGCGTTTGCCTGCGTTCCCCATACCCAAGCGCAGAGCAGACAAGTTCCTATAAGTTTATTCATTTGCATATAGATTCAGGTTTTCAACGACTGTTCTTTCCTAAAAGGTATAACATTTTTTCAGCATAACGCCGTCCCAACTCACGGTAACCGGCCGCATCGAAATGTAACGAGTCCGTAGCACACGTGCATCCGACGGAAGATACCACAGCAGCTGTCGGAACGACTTGCGGAAGAGTACGGATGATATTATTCATCGAAGCACATACGCCACCTTGGTCGGCATTGACCACTTCCCCCGCCAAGAGGGGCACGTCCTTGGCTTTTAGCCCAAGGTCTTTCAACAGGCTTTCATAGACTGTTTTCACCTTTTTCGGCCATGCCTTGTCGCCCGTGTTGGATTCGCCCTGATGAACCAGGATACCTTTTATCACGCCATCCTTCTGGGCCAAACGGGCCATCTCCACCAAACGGGCATAAGGGTCATTGCCGTAATCCTTCAACATGCCTTTCATCCAACCCGGAGCACGGTGGGCCACATACGTTGCAATACTATCCTCCATGAACGTCTCGATATGACAGCCTCCGATAGCCACGTTGATAACACCGACCTTGACATTCTCCGGAAGCGTGGCCACCAATGTCCGACCAAAGTAATCCACCGGAGTAAGTCCATCCCCCGGCCGGCAAAGCGGAGGCACCGCCGTGTACCATTTCCCTTTTTCACGTTTCCGCCCCGAATCATCCACTGCCGCCATCATCCGGAACCGCTTATCCACGTCTCGCAAATCCCGGTTCTCGACACGGGCATTGCCCGCCATGTTCGACTGTCCGAAACAGAGGAACACGTAAAAGTCCGGATCGGGTTTTCCCCCATCCTTTTGCGCCCATCCTCCCACGGATGCGCACAACATACATACACTTAATATAATCTTCTTCATCATTCAGTTTCCCTTTCTGCCATTTTATTCTTCAATTCCACGTACTTTTTGCATAAATCGCTCCCGCTCGGCAGAGGCAAGCAAGCTTTCCTCTGCCGAGCTTAATCGCGATTTTCACTTTTCAACCTTTTCATACCGGAAATAGTCTACATCCACGTAACCTCCACCCGTCTTCGTGGCATAATTGAATATGCCAAACTTCGTGCCCATGAAGAGCTTACGGAAGTCAAAACGCATCTTGAAATCAGAACCTATTTTCGTCCATTCCTCACCGTCCAGACTGTAATAGAACACGGCTATATCCCGTTTCAAACGGAAATCCGCATCTATACGCAGGTAAACATTCTTGGTACGAGGAAGCTTGACACGGGCGCATTCTTTCCGTTCCACCCCTGTGACTTTCTTCTCCTTGTCGGTCAATGACACAACCTCCTCAGTCATCACCAAGAACAAGTCCTTCCCGTCTTTCTCCACGGTCAGGATACCAGAATGGCCGTTAAAGGCGGCGAATCCGGCACGGTCACCATCCTTCATCCCCTTGACATCCAGACCTATGCGTCCGCTGCATTCCGGCCCTTCCATCCGTTGGGTAAGCGTGTTACGGGCTTCATACAGATTCTGTACTATCTTATTGGTTTTCAAACGCAGGAATCCTTTGTGTTCCTTCAGTGTCCAAGCCTCATCCACAGGGTTATGGTTCCACTGCCATTCCATCTTCAGCTTATCCCCATCGAACTCATCGCTTACGACCAAGGGGATGACCGGTCCGCCTTTCACCGGCACTTCCATCACTTCCGGCACACGGCCGTTTTCATCGCCCAACATAGGCCAACCGTCTATCCAACGGCAAGGGGACAATGTCAGCACACGCCCCACGCCGCCACGGTCTTGGAATATCACACCATACCAGTTTCCTTCGGCATCGTCCACAATCGTCCCTTGTCCTACGTAAGGGAAGCCCGCAAAATTATCGCACAAGATGACTTTCTTTTCGTACCGCCCGTCAATCTTGTCGGCCCGGTAGCACAACTGCCGGCGTTTTCCCCCATTGGGCCAGGAAATCATCAGGAGATAATATTTCCCATCATGCTTGATCACACGGCTGCCTTCCAACAAGCCCTTCTCTTCTTCATCGCGAACCTGCAAGGTGATGTTCAAACCGCCTTCTTTCACACCGGACAAATCCGGTTCCAATTCAGTAACCTGCCCCGTTCCGTAAAAGACATACACCCTCCCGTCATCGTCGAAAAACAACGAAGCATCATGGAAATGCTTCATGCGGCTGTGCAACGTCCACCCTTTGGCCGGGTCGTCCGTTGTATAAACAAAAGAACGGTACGGCACATCGTTCGGTGAGAACAAAGCATAAAACTTACCGTCATGATAACGGATGGATGTAGCCCATTGCCCCCGGCCGTACACCGTGCCTCCCTCCATGTCGTATTTCGAAGTCTCATGCAACTCATCGAAAAGATAACTGACCGTCTCCCAGTTCACCAAATCTTTGGAACGCATCACCGGTGCTCCGGGCATCAGGTGCATGGTCGTGCTGACCATATAAAAATAATCACCCACACGAATCACATCCGGGTCGGGCACATCGGCCCAGACCACCGGATTCTTAAATGTGGCGGGCTGTACCTCCGTAAGTCGCATTTCAGGAGATGCGGCAAACACCGGAGCATGCCATGAAAGCGCAACCGCACAAGCAAACGACCATCCCCAAAAGCTGTTTTTTTTCATTATCCTTCTCATTTTCCTATTATAATGAAGACATTAAACCATTATTTTGAAAACATCCAATAATCGAAGTACATCAACCTGCCGGGTTTGTTCCCCTTGCAAATAAAATACAGGTCATGCACGCCGGTTATCCGTTCTATTTCGGAAGAAACCAATGCCCAACGGTTGTCTCCTCCGGTCATAGGCACCTTCAATGTGGCCAACAACCGTCCCTCACGACCGTCGGCACGTACTTCCATCGTCACGCCGCCGTTGTGCGTCGTGCCCACACGAGCTGTGATACGGGACGCGCCTCCTTCACGGAAATCCACGTCCCTCACCTTGATGTAAGCCCCGTCCTTCATGGCATTGACAAACACGCCCACTTTCTCATTCTGGGAAGCTTTCATCCCTTCGGAGAAAGCGATGGTTTCCGCTTCCGTCTTCCGGAAAGGATTCAGCGTCTCCAACCCTTTCTCTATCCCGGCGGTCATTTTCAACGGGACAATCGACCCGTCTTTATTGAATTCCGCCTGTTCCACGCATACCGAACGGGTAAAACCTCCGCCACCGGGCAACGCCCCGTTGTGATAAAACAGGTAAGTGTTTCCCTTATAGTCCACCATACCGGGATGGTTGGTAAAGCTCCGTCCTTCGGTAGGCATCAACACACCACCGTACTTCCACGGGCCTGTCGGGCTTTTGCTCATGGAATAACCGAGGTGCTCCGATATGGGGCCTCCCGCCCACAGCAAATAATACAAATCCTTGCGCTTGTACAACCAAGGCCCTTCTTCATAGAGCGTCGGACGCTCGGCCACGTTGCCCTCACGTTTGCCAAACGCCTCCTCCACCATCGGGACACGGACGATGTCACCACTGTAGGAAATCATGTCTTCGTTCAGTTTCACATAATAACAAAAAGGATTTCCCCAATAGAGATAAGCCTGCCCGTCGTCATCCACAAGGACCGTGGGGTCGATGTCTCCCCGTTTGCTTTGCGCCAACGGCTTTCCCAACGGGTCGTGGAACGGGCCATAAGGACTGTCTGCCACGGCTACTCCGATAGCACCTCCCCCCGATTTCATCGTCACGGGCACGTAAGCATAGAACTTGCCTCCGCGCTCCACGCATTGCATGGCCCAAGCATCACCTTTCGCCCACGAGAATGTTTCGTAAGACAATACCGCTCCGTGGTCGGTCCAGTTCACCATGTCGGTCGTCGTATAAAGCTTCCAGTCATTCATCACGAACCATGTGGAAGCGTCTTCGTCGTGACTGGTGTACAAAAACAACTTACCGTCGTGCACCATCGGTGCCGGGTCTGCCGTGTACATGGTCTGCACGATGGGATTCTGTGCCGCCAACGCCATTGGCCATAAAGCCAATCCCCCGATACAATGTTTCAATCTACTTATTTTCATACCTTTTATTTCATTTAAAATACCAATAATCAAAATTAAACAACTCATGAGGCTTCTTTCCCCTGCATACGAAATACAAATCATGTATTCCCGTAACGGCTTTCACATCCGTAGCAAACTCCCCCCACTTATCCCACTCGCCAGTATAAGGAATGCGGATCTTGCCTATGATTTCACCGTCACGGCCATCTATGCGCAACTCCATCTCCCCACCATGGTAACGGCTGGAAGCAGCTGCCACGAACTTCGTCGGACCGGATTCCCCGAAATCCACATCGCGCACTTTGATATAATCACCGTCGTGTATTCCGGTGATATATACCCCTTTCTCGGCCGAAACGGCAGAAGTCACCCCTTCCGACCAAGCGATGGTCTCGGCTTCCGTTCGACGGTAAGGGTCTAACGTGCCGACACCTTGCTTCACCCCCTCGTATGTCATGTGCAACTCCGGAATCGTCCCGTCGGCACCGTAAGCAAACTCTTCCACACACACCGAACGGCAATAGCTGTGCCCACCGGGCAAGGCATCGTTATGATAGAAAAAGTAGGAATGTCCCTTAAAATCCACGATCCCCGGATGGTTGGTGTTGCTTCCTTTCTCCGTCGGCATGACCACACCTTGTGCCTCCCACTTTCCATCGGCAGACTTTGCCATGGAATAATGGATGGATTCTGGGAATCCGGACGCATAAACCAGATAATAACGCCCTTGCCTTTCATAAATCCACGGTGCCTCCGTGAAGCCTCCAGAAAAGGACGAAGCATCCTTCCGGTCGATGGCCTCGATACCTCCGTCCAACGACACCATGTCCTCCTTCAACTTGGCACGGTAACACACGCCATTTCCCCAATACAACCATGCTTGCCCGCCATCGTCCACAAACACGGACGGGTCGAGATCATCCCAACTGTGCTTGGCGTATGTGGTCATGTCATTCGTCACCAACGCATGTCCCAAAGCGTCCTTGAAAGGACCGTAAGGGGTATCACCTACGGCTACACCGATGGACGAGCCGGGCTTAAACTGGTTCTGCGAAGAAATATACCAATAGAACTTGCCATTCCGCCCGATACACTGCGCCGCACTGGCATCGCCCGCCGACCAACCGAAAGCGCTCGTACGGAGCACCGCACCGTGGTCGGTCCAATTCACCATATCCGTAGTCGTATACAAGCGATACTCCCGCATCAGGTAGGCATTCCGAGGTGCGTCCTTTTCGTCACACCCTACATATAAATACAAGGTGTCCCGATACACCATCGGTGCCGGATCGGCCGTATAATGGGTCTGCACTATCGGATTTTGAGCAGACAAGTCCATGAAAAACAAGCCTAAAGACAAGGCCGACAAGACTTTCATAACTTCCACTTGCTTCATCATATCATCGTATAAAGATTACTTCACCGCACCATCGGTGTTTACCGCACGCTTCTTCACTTCCTTCGGTTCCTCCGGATAAGGATTAGCTATCCGCGATACGTCTTCAGCCGTTTTGGGAGGTTGCGTCAGTCCGGCTTTCGTCTGTTCCACGTATGCCATGGAACCATCGGGCAAATAATACAGATAGTCCGCACAAACACTTCTGCGCCCTGTGGCACCGGCCTGATTCCCGATGACAAGCGAAGCATTGTGATAAAACAGATACCACTGTCCTTTGAATTCTATGATTCCGGGATGTATCGTGAAACTGTTTTCCGCCATGCCGGTCAAAGCCCCCCGGTAAGTCCACGTCCCGCCTATGGATTCCGCTGTGGCATAGTGTATCATCTCACGCCCCTTTCCCATCGAAGCATAGGTCAAGTAATACAAATTCCCCCGTTTATGCAACCAAGGCCCTTCCACGTAATGGGGCAATTCCAATATTTGTATCTCTCCATCCAATTCCGTCATATTCGATTTTAGTTTGGCCAAGAAACATGTCCCGTTCCCCCAACTCAACCAAGGAGTCCCCTCATCGTCTATGAAAACCGTAGGGTCGATGTCGTTCCACCATCCCCTTTTTCCGTTCGGAGTCATGGCATCCGTAACCAACGGTTTCCCGATGGCATCCTTAAAAGGGCCCGTAGGACTGTCTCCCACAGCCACACCTACCGCCTTGCCCGTATAAGGTTCGCCAGCCTGCACTGTGGTATAATAATAGAACTTCCCGTTTTTTTCCACCACTTGGGAGGCCCAAGCCTCGCCTACGGCCCAAGAAAAATCAGTAGGTTTCAATACAGCCCCATGGTCTGTCCACGTCTTCATGTCCTTTGTGGAATAGCACAGCCATTCCGTAATGTTGAACATCTCTCCGTCACGTGCCTCATCGTGTCCTACATACAAATACAATGTCCCGTCGTGAACCATGGGAGCCGGATCAGCCGTAAACTTATCCGTCACAATGGGATTGCCCTTCATCCCAAATGTCTTCACAGCCGGAACTTGACCATGTCCCAATAACGAACACATCATAACCATCCCGAATATCAAGTTCTTCCTCATGTGTATAACTTCTTTAACTCATGTCCTTACTTACGTTTTATAATCTCATCCTATCAGTTCCGTCCTAACCCTCACTCCTTGAACAACAAAGGCAGGAACTCATTCAAGCAACGCCGCCACGTCAGCCATTCATGATGTGTGCCGGGCGAGGCATAATATACGTGGTTTATACCGGCTTCCTTAAGCGATCGGCTCATACGGTCGCTCCCCATGCCCTCTTCCGTTCCTTGACCTATAAAAAGTGTATGTACTTGACTGTTGAACTTCTCCGCATCGGCAAACACACCTCCGTACACGCCTTTTATATCCTGTCCCGGAGCCATCAATATGGCTCCACTGAAAGCTCCGATATGTGCAAAGCGGTCCAAATGCGTCAATGTGATTTGGAAAGTCTGGTGTCCTCCCCACGAAAGCCCGGCCATTGCACGATGGTCGCGGTCGGTTTCCACACGGAACGTCTTCTCCACAAACGGAATGATGTCCTTCAACATGATGTCGCCGAACGACGCACCGAATTCATCCCGTTTCTCACCTCTTTTTGCCCCATGGATATATCCGCAATTCCCGTAATCCATCACCACAATCATAGGCTTACATTTCCCACTCGCAATTTGTCCGTCCAGAATATTGGCCATGTGCCCTTGTTCATGCCAACCACGTTCATCTTCTCCCATGCCATGTTGTAAGTAAAGCACCGGATATTTCTTCTTTGGCGAAGTCTCGTATTCCGCAGGAGTATAAACAAAACAGCGACGTGCACGTCCTTCTACCTCAGAATAATACTGGCATTCACGCACCTGCCCATGGGCAATGCTGCGGTTAAACGTGTAGTATGCGGACTCTTCCGGAGTTTCCGGTATCTCTATTCCGCTTGCCATACGGCCGCAACCGTAAAAACAATCCGAAGCCGGATCTGTCACCTGCACGCCATCTACAATGAAAAAATAATAGTGGAAACCTACCACCAACGGGTCGGTCGTTACCGTCCACATCCCGTCACTGCCTTTTTTCATCGGATATTTCTTCCCACAAATATCGGCTTGCACAGAAAGTGCTTCCGGGGCACGCAACCGGAAAATGGCCCGTCGCTGCCCGTCCACTTTCGGATACTCTGCCATCGGCACATTGTAGATGGAACTTTCCGCGCCTTGCGCCGCAAGAGGCGAAGCCCCCTGCGTCGACATGAAAACACAAAAGGCAAAAGCCCATAATGCCTGCCGTCTTAAAGATATTGTTCCCATAGGTCATTATTTTATATATGTAACCAAAACATGTATTATTCTTTTAGTCGTTCCGTCATCCGGCTACAAAAATACATCAAAAAGGCTTCCCACTGTTTTTTGTATGTATCACACTTTTGCGATAAAGTAACAAAATCATTCTTTTCCCTCCATATCCACAAAAAAATGCACCGGGAATCACTTCCCAGCGCACTCCGCATTCTAAATCTAACTAACATTATATGAAAAGACTTGTTCCTTTTACCAAAATCCCAATGCCCATCAAACATGCGAATCAGACATCCACAGGACAAAAGAAATTACCAAATACAAAATTACGCAGAAACAAACCATTCCTGTTTATTCCTGCGTAACGGATTTTTGCTATTTTGTAACAAATGCCCGGATATTACATTTCATATAGCATCCTGTTACATCAGAAGCTACTGTTCATGCCTGTCTCCTGTAACATTCCCGTCCCCATTATTTTCCGGTCCATCTTCCGACTTGGAATTCTTGTGGGCATATTCAGTAGGCGACATACCATAATAAGCCTTAAAGCATGTAGAAAACGTAGATGCCGACCTGAACCCGGTGGCCACCGACACGCCGGTCACATCGGTATCCGTCCTTGAAAGCAGCTTTGCAGCCTGCATAAGGCGGATATTCCGCACAAAGTCGCGCGGAGTCAGTCCCGTCGCGTTTTTCAATCTCCGATGGAAATGTACCCGGCTGATACCTATTTTATCGGCAATGAATTCCACACCCAAATCCGGATTGGAAATATTCTCGTTGATCACCTTCATCACCCGTTCCATCATCTGGTCGTTCGGAGACATCCATTCTATCTTGTCTATTTTCCCTTCCTGTTGAGCCACGCTATATTTGCCCTGAAGCCTCCGCTTGTTTTTCAACAAGTTTTCCGCAGTCTGCCGCAAGACATCCATATTAAAAGGTTTGGACATATAGGCATCAGCTCCTATGGACAATCCTTCCAACCGGTCGGCATCATCGCTTTTTGCCGTCAAAAGAATCACCGGTATATGGTTCGTGTTGAAACTTCCCTTGATGTTGCGGCAAAGCGCAATACCGTCCATGACCGGCATCATGACATCGCTCACGACCAAATCCACTTTTTCAACGTTCTGGACAATGTAGTCCCATGCCTCTTGCCCGTTGCTGCATTCACAGACATGATATTCCCCGGAAAACTCACCATGCAGATAACGCCGTATAGCCGTCTCGTCCTCCACGACCAATATACGTCCGTGCTTGCTTCCGCCTTTCTTTTCTTCCGGCAATTCGGCTACCGTCTCTGCCACATGCTCTGCCTCCAACGGTGCGGAATAAACAGCCCGGGGCATCTTGTCATCCGAAATGTCTTCCAACAATTCCAACGCCTGAGGCATCTGCACGATGAAACGCGTGCCCTTGCCCTTAGGATTATTCTCTGCCCAAATATGCCCCTCATGCAGCTCTACCAGCAACTTTGTCAGGTTCAGCCCTATGCCTGTACCGACGTAATCGCCTCCCCACTTGCCTGAATAGAAACGCTCGAACACCCGCTTCTTCTCCTGGTCGGGGATTCCCACCCCACTGTCCGTCACCGAAAGCCTGAAGTCCCGTTCGCCCGAGACATTGCCGTCCACCTCCTTCAGTTCGATGGTAATGTCCCCCCCGTCGGGAGTAAACTTGAACGCATTCGACAGCAAATTCATGATTACTTTGTCGAAATTCTGCGGATCCACACAAACATCCATCCGTTCCATGTCGTGCACAAAGCAGAACGTAATGCCCCGGTTACGGGCCGTGGTTTCAAACAACTCATAGAGATTATTGACAAACCCCACCATTTCCACCTTATGGTATTTCAGACGGAACTGCCCTTTTTCTATCTTACGCGCATCCATCAACTGATTGATCAGCCGGAGGATACGCTGAGAGTTCTGATACATGAGCGAATAACTGCGTTGATGCGCTTCAT
>ENA-OQRA01000857-OQRA01000857.1-human-gut-metagenome-genome-assembly--contig:-NODE-857-length-17641-cov-3.834812_pt1 | contig 17641 bp, 13 predicted proteins | sample MGYA00243238_ERZ505106 | MGnify/ENA primary metagenome ERZ505106 (study PRJEB26097, sample SAMN02711298) | human gut metagenome | biome: Gut microbiome | host: Homo sapiens | place: Denmark: Copenhagen...
TCATATTTGCGGGCAAGGGCACTGGCGGCAGTGAGCCAGCCGGCGGTCGAGCGTATGCTCACCATCGAACTGGATACGACGGATGAAATGGGTGTACCCTGCAAAAAGCACCTCATCTGCGAGCTGATGGGCAAGCACTCCAACGTTATCCTGTGCGGCGAGGACAACCGCATTATTGACGCTTTGCGCCGTGTAGACGGCAACCATACCGCCGGTTACCTTCCACCAGCTTCCGCCGTACGGAACAAGGCTGTTGTAACCAAAGTTGACCGCACCACCTTCTACATACCACCAGCCATAAATGCTGTCGTATACAAGACCTGTGTAACCGAAGTTTACGGCTCCGCCTGTTACATACCACCAGCCATAAGTGCTGTCGTATACAAGGCCTGTGTAACCAAAGTTTACGGCTCCGCCTGTTACATACCACCAGCCGTAGTTGCTATCGTATACAAGTCCTGTGTAACCAAAGTCGATGGCACTTCCGTTTACATACCACCAGCCATAGTTACTGTCATATACAAGGCCTGTTGCTGCAAAACTGATTGCACCGTTCTGTACATACCACCAGCCGGATTCGTTCTGTACAAGACCTGTGTAAGAGAAATCTACTTTACCGTCTTTTACATAGAACCAGCCGTTTGCGTTTGCTGCAAGCCCTGTCATCTCTTCGTCTACATCACCGTCTGTGTAATAATACCAGTTACCGTCAGCTGCTGCCTCATTTGCAAGACCCGTGAATTTATTTACCTTCTCCAGTTCTGCAATGGCGGCGTTCAGATGTGCCGTTGACTCATCAATACTCTCCTGACTGGTTTTTCCTGTCGGAACGGTTGCCAGATCTTTTTTTGCCTCTGCTAATTCAGCTTCCAGATTGCTCCAGGACGCTTCTGTATAATCCTCTTTATTCAGTGCTTCCGCTGCTTTGATCGCTGCCTCCAGTTTGCTTGTATCGCTGACCGGTGTTGCAACATGGATGTCATCTGCTGTCACATTAACTTCTACTTTTGTATCTGTATAACCAAGTGCATGGATCGTAAGTACCCATTTTCCGGTTCCATCCGTTCCCTGCGGAAGCTGGCATCTCAGGGAATCTGTCAGCCCCAGCTGGATTCCCATAGATTTGTGCATCCAGTTATCTGCTGCAAATTTTGTTCCGTAAGTTGCAAGTGCTGTATCACCGCTTCCATAATAACTCCACTCTACGGATTGCATTGCGGAACCAAGATCGCCATAGTTCTTTTTCAGATCCACACGCAGGAAATCGCCAAACTTACTGCTGTCCACTACTTCAACACCCATATTTGCAACATCTGCTGTTTTCAGTTCGGTATCTTTTAATCCGGATGCCGTACCTGTCTGTGCCGCACTGAAACTGAATGTACCATCAGCATTCAGAGAAACTTTCTTCAGACCATTTGTATTTTTGTTTACATCTGCAACCGCTGTATAACTCTTCAGATTATTCTCAGAATAACCACCGGACAGTGTCTCTCCGTTTTCTGTTACACTATATGCTGCCTTAAATGCTTCCAGATTTTTTGATTTCACTTTTACCGGAACATATTTGATTCCTTTGATCACATAATGGTCATATGTACTTGTTTTTCCATCGACTGTTAAAGTCGTGATTCCTGTTGCTCTGTCAGATGCTTTTACCAGTGTTTTTCCATTTGATAAAATGGCAGTATTTCCATCCGTCCAGGAAATCGGCTCATAAGTATTTCCATCCGTATCATAAATTACAACATCCTGCTGGAAACTTCCTCTGTGCAGACCATGGTTTGCTGTTGCACGGGTTACGGTATCAAATGCACCCTTGTCATACTCTCCATTTGTATCCATCACATCGGAAGATGCTGCAGACCCCGCATTCTGTACATCTTCATTCGCATAATACTCAGCGTAAGGAACAGATGCGTAGACATAGGTATATTCAGGTGCTACATAGGTAAATGAGAAATCATTTGCATATCCGGTTGCCTTTACAGAAATTTCAAATTTGTCTCCTGCTTTTGCGTCTTTAAATGGAGCTGCCTCCTCATTCAACGTTCCGTCTTCATTCACAATTTTTACAGAACCTTTTCCGGAGGCATTGTATGCTTTTCCGTTAACAGTTACTGTTTTAATATTTTTAATGTAAGACGTTACTTCATCTGCGGAAGCTCCTTCTGCCGCAACCAGACTGTCACTTGCATTATCGTATGCGACCACTGCTTTATCTGTTGTCAGTTCAAAACTTGCAGACAGTTCCGCATATTTAGCATTTTTATCTGCAACACGCAACGTATACTGTCCCGGAGCAGCTGAATCCTTATCAAATGTTAATGTTCCATTTTTAACCTCTACATTTTTTAAACCTTCTACGGTATACTGAGCATCATAATCTTTTGGAAGACCGGTAATAGTAACTGTTGTCTTTCCTGCATCTGCAGATGCATTTTCAACAGCTATCGTATTTGTAAATTTCACCGGAACATACTGGTTCATCGGGATCTCATAAACACCCGCATCGGTATAATAAGTCACTTTGTTGATCGTCTGTCCCATCATAGATACATAATCTGCATAAGAAAGCTTACTTCCGTGAGCCTCCGTCACAAATCCAGTACTCCATGCAAGTTTTGTTTTTTTCCAGATATTTTCCACATGACGTAATCCGTAACTGTCACCTTCTTTTGTACTGATTGTGACCCCATAGACGGTGTTGATCGTATCCGGAAGTCCATCCAGATTCAACTGATAATCACCATATTTGGAAGAAGTAGAAAAACTGCCTGTCACATCTGTCAGTGTTGTTGCTTCTGTTCCTTTTACCGTTCCAAAACTGAAAGAACCGTCTTCATTCACCGTCAGCTCTTTATAGTAGGATGGTGCCTCAGATAATACATAGTAGGAATAATTTCCACTTTCAAACAAAGCATCTTTTCCACTGTAAGTAGTCGTAGATTCTTTTCCTTTGATGCTGGTTGTAATATCTACTTTACTCTCATCTGTAATCTGTGTATATTTCCCGGTCAAAGCAGCCAGATCACTGACTTTTACCGGAAAAGTAATTCCTCTGATATCCGTTCCATCACTGTTTACATGATAAGAACCTGCTGCAAGCGATGCTCTTGTCTTCATTTTTGTTGCAGAAGAAACAGCATCTACATCTGCATCTCCTTCTGCTGCATAAAAATCAGCATATGGAATGTTCATCAGCACATACGCTTCCTGCGTGGTTGATGCTTCCGGGGCACCCTGGATTGCTTCCAGTGCTGCCTCTTTGATGGCTTTGGAAGTACGGGTAGCTCCGGATACCGTAGACCATCCGTTAATGGTATCTTCCGTAGCATCCTTTCCTGTCAGTAATGTCTTGATTCCGTTTTTCTTACTGTAAGCTTTGCTGAAATAACTGCTGTTGTCAGCTTCCACGTAGCCATTTTTCGGTGTGGCTGTAATATCAGAGATTTTTCCATCCTTTACAGATACCGTGACATCCACATCATACTCATTCCACTCATCGTCTGTATCCTCGATGGTTCTGTAAACATGCCTGGTAGCTGTATAGGTTCCATCTGCTGCCACTTTATCAGCAGTTACTGCAAATGCTGCTGTCGGGCAGGTACTCATCACCATAGCTGCTGCCATGATAGAAGCCCATACTTTTGCTGAAATCTTTTTTCTTTTCATAAAATATAAAATCCTCCTTGCTGTTTTTATTCTAAAAAAGGCGAAAAAACCGGGTTAGTTCCACTAATCTTTTTTACATGTCGGCAACTTTTTATAATAATATGCAAACATCATTAGTACTATCTAACGCCGGTTATTTTAGCATCACCTTTTTTTATCGTCAACAAAGATGTTGAAATTTTATACTTATTGACTTTTTTCATCAATAATATTGAGAATCCATCTCAATAAACACATATTTATATCTCAGCCGAACTATAACCTCCGACTGAGATATAATGCTCCATATAATTACACAATGATTCTCTTTCTCAGACTAGAACACGACTTTTCCGTTTACGACATTCCATACACCGTATTCATTTACAGCTGTGCCGGTATAGTCAAAATCTACTTTTCCGTTCGCTACTTTGAACCAGCCATTTTCGTTTGCTGCAAGTCCTGTATAGTCAAAGTCTACTTTTCCGTTCGTCACTTTGAACCAGCCATTCTCGTTTGCTGCAAGTCCCGTATAGTCAAAATCTACTTTTCCATTCGTCACTTTGAACCAGCCGTTTTCGTTTGCTGCAAGTCCTATATAGTCAAAGTCTACTTTTCCGTTCGTCACCTTGAACCAGCCGTTTTCGTTTGCTGCAAGTCCTGTATAGTCAAAGTCTACTTTTCCGTTCGTTACTTTGAACCAGCCATATTCATTTGCCGCAAGTCCGCTGATCTCGGTTGCAATCTGACCATCTTTATAGTAATACCAGTTTCCATCCTCTGCCGGTGCAAGTCCATCCGGAATAATAACCGGAGTCTCTGCATCCTGTGCCACTGCTTTTGTAACAATGTCCTGATAATTATCACTGACAATTGTGATCGTATATTCGGTTCCAATGGTCGGTGCTTTCTCCAGTGTAAAATTCAGTGCTTCCAGCGTTCCTTCTGCAAATACGGCAGAACCTCTTCCCTGACGATAGCTGATGGTATAAGTCGGATTCTCCAGATCTGCCAGTGTTTTTCCATCTAATGTTACAGATACATCCGTTCCTTTAATGGCTGTTGTCGCAGATATGCTCTCATATGTAGCTTTTACTTTTGAAATCAGCTCCTCGATCAGCTCTGCTGCCTCCGCTGAAGAAGCAGTTTTATTTGCGATCATTTCCTCAGCTTCACCGACATGCTCTTTCAGATCAGCATTGCTGTCATATCCGTTTGCTGCTTTTGCTTTATCCACCCATTTCTGAAGCTCTGTAATCTGCTCTTTAATGACCGGTGTGGACATGGTTCTTGTGATATCCGGATAGTTGGAACTGCTGATGGTCAGTGTATAAGTCGTTCCGGCTGTCGGTGCTGTCTTCAATGCAACCTTTCCATCTTTGATCTCCGCATTCTCTGCCAGTCCGCCGGATACGGAAATTCTTACGTTTTCCAGATCAGATGGAACACCGCTGATACTCAGTTCTGTGGAATCATCTTCAATGCCATACTGCAGACTGCTGAGATCTCCCTCATAGTATTTTGTCAGTTCCAGACCATTCTCTCCGCAAGGCACTTCGATAATACCGAGGTCTGTGAGCAATGTTACACTCTTTAATGTCTTTCCGTTCATATCACTGAACTGATAGAATGCATCCCCTTTTCCGTGTGCCCGTTTCAATCCCTGACCTTCTTTGATGGACCATGCGATTTCAACGTTTGGTGTCTTTGTTCCAACCCAGGTATTCTCCAAGCAGGTCATACCATAGGATTTACCCTCCGTTGTATTCAGGATTGCACCGTACAGGGTATACGGAACGGTCTCATCCTCACCCACTTTCAGGTTATTGCTTGTTCCAACACCTTCCAGCGTGATCTGATAATCACCATATCCGCCATTGAGATCCAGATCTGTAACAGACAGATATTTATTCGTTACGGCTGCTTCCTGCAACTTGCTGAAACTATATGTACCATCCGTATTTACAGTCAGTGTGCTGTATGCTGCCGGTGTGCTGTCCAGATCTGTCATGTAATAATTGTCATTCTCTGTCAGATTTTTTGCTTTTAATGTTTCATAAGTGCCTTCCGGAACTGCCACTGCCATAGTCACACCCATAATGAATTTGCCATTGTTATAAGTGCCCTTTGCCAGTCCTGTTGTTCCTTTGAATTTATTGGTTGTAGCTGTGGAAACCGCATCCAGACCTTCTTCCACCTGCCATACTGCTTTATCGGTCAGGTCATATGCAGCGTACAGATCTGTATACGGCACATTCATGGTCACATATCTGACCTCTTCATCCTGATCCCCGTCTGCTTCCGGAGCTTCTGCAATCGCCTCTGTAATAGCTTTTTTGAAATAAGAGCTGTTTCCATCGTCATATCCATTTCCAGGTGTTACAGTCACAGACTCAAATTTTCCGTCCTTTACTTCAAAACCAACGCTGATGGAATAGCTCTGCCATTCTCCAACTTCATCATTTTCCGCTACCACAGGATCAGAAGCATCTACATAGGCCTCTTTCGTGTATGTTCCATCCTTCACGGCATTCGCTCCTGTTGCCGCAAATGCACTCACCGGCATAGTTCCGGCTGTCATAGCTACTACCATGGCTCCTGCAAGCATTTTTGTCAGAAATTCCCGTCTCTTTTTCATTGTGATTCTCCTTTCCCATAAGCCATTGCCTAACTTCCTTCATTCCTGTACCTGTCACATCCAGAAACCGTTTTTTCCGTCAGACAAAAAAAGAGACTTCACCTGTATATGCGTCCTGTGCCGCATGCGGGAGAAGTCTCTACCAAGTCCACAGACAGTTTTATCTCCGTCTGAAAACTCAGACTTGACAGCAACTGACCTGTGAATTTCAATGTTCAATTTTGATGGCATTTTTATTAGTGTTTCCTAACGACGGTTACTTTAACATTACAACACCCCATTTGTCAACCGCTTTTTTTCCATTTTCTTTTAACTGAAACTTTTTCTCAACTTTCATTCCCCTTAAAGCCCGATAAATTTGAACAGCACCAGCAGTACCACTGCCCGCAGCACGGTAAACCAGATTTCATTTCCTTTCAGACTGCGGATACCGGTATGTATATTCCCTTTCGGACAGGTATCGATACACTTCTGACACTGGAAGCAGTCCCCGGAAAGTTCCGGAGCCGTATCCGGTGCCAGTTCAATATCAGATGGGCATTTCATGGTACATGCACGACAGCCTCTGATACACTCGGAACGGTCTCTGCGCAGGGTAAACAGCGGCAGTACCGGAAGTATAGAAAATACCGCTCCCATCGGGCACAGCACACGGCAGAAAAAGCGTTCCTGAAATGCCATACCGACCAGGATCAGCACCAAAAGTACCAGCCCTACGATATAGCCGCCCAGTTTGAAATTACCGGCATGCAACATGGAAAATACATCCCATGGGCTCATGCCCCGCGTCTTGCTGTATACTCCGGTATAACAGCTTACTACCAGAAGCACCAGCACAACATACTTCACTGCCTGCAGATATTTTACCACCGATGCTTTCATCGTCACCGGTTTCTTTTTCCGTTTCTTGCAGATAAACACATAAAATGCGCGCACTGCATCCCCGAGACTTCCGAAAGCACAGGCAAACCCGCAGAAAAATCTGCCGAACACAACCGTAAACAGGCAGAGAGCGATCAGTGTGACCACAAAGGAAGTCAACTCCAGGTGACTCTTTGCCCCCATCTGGGTAAAAATGTATTTTACACCGTTAAAAGCGGCTGTATAGGCAGACGGAATAAACAGAAAATACAGTAACTGTATCACTGCCCGCACCCACACATGCACTTTCTTCAGCGTCTTTTTATCCATCTGTTTCATTTATCTGGCACCGCCTTTCGCAAGAGCCTGTGCCGTTGCATTTTTGATTCCGGTGGAGCTGAAAGTCGCACCGCTGATGGTATCCACATCCGCGCTCTGTGCATCCAGGATCTCCGGAATGATATCGTTTGCCATCGTCAGATAGGCACTGTCTTCTTTTTCTGCAGACAGGATATCCACAGAGGCGATCCTGCCATCTGTAATGGTCACTTTCACTGTGATATCACCGCCAAAACCGGTGGCTGTGCCCTGATAGATTCCGTCTGTATAGGAACCGCCTGTCTCCCCGGCCTCTGCTGCAATTTCCGCATTTTTACGGTCTGCCTCGGCTTTGGCCGCAGCATCCGTCTGTTCATGAGCCAGTGTCACTTTACTATATCCGATCAATGCTGCCACAATGACGCATACATTGATCATCCGTATCCAAAATTTTTTCATTCTGCGCTATCCTCTCCGTCTTCGTTCCGGGCAGACTCAGTCTCTGCCAGGAATTTTTCTCTTGCCTGACGCAATGCTTCACGGCAGGCTTCTTTAATGGATTTTGACGTACAGGTCGCACGGGAAACGGTATCCAGCTCTGTCAGGTTCTGATCCACCTGTGCACCCGCATTTTCTCCACTCATATCTATCACTGCCATACCGATAATACGGGATACCATACCGGTCATGCCGGAAGTACCGCTCACTGCACGTTTGATGTAAGAATTGTTTCCGCTGTCTCCGTCTCCGGTCACATTATTGATTTCTGCCACCCGGTCGTTTTTGATCACAACGCTTGCGGACAGATGATACGGTTCAAAGTCCTCATCCTCATCCGGCTCACACAGAACCGTTACCGGATAGGTTCCATCTGCATAGTATACGGATTTTTTATCTGTATCAGATCCATCGTTTCCGTTATCGGTATTTCCATTATTATCATTGCCATTGTTTCCGCTATCACCTGCATTTCCATGATCCGGGGGCACCGGCTTGGATGGATTTGCAGCTGATTTTGCAGCATCCAGTGCCGCCTGGATCGCATTGATGATACCTCTGGAACTGTATGTCGCTCCGGACACGGTATCTACCCCTGTTGTCTGCTGATTAACCACACGGTTTGCCACTACTTTTGCACGGTCAAAATATGCCGCATCGTCTTCATTGGACAGAATCTCCACGGACTGAATGGTCTGATTTTGGATCACAACCGCTACGGTAATGTCACCCAGATATCCTTCGGCTGTTCCATAATAAGTGCCATCCGGATACGGGAAATTGCCGCTGACCATCGGAACTGCCGGGACATCCTCTGCTTTCTGCTCCGGCAATTCAGGCACGATCAGATCCTGCTGTCCGCCCTCACCCGGATTCACGGCAGCCTGTGCCAGTGCATTTCGTACCGCATTGATAATTCCCACGGAACTGTAGGTCGCTCCGGACACCGTGTCTACATTGGTACTCTGGGAAGCCACGATCTTTCCGGTAATGGAAGATGCTTTACTGATATAACTGCTTCCGTCGGAAGTCTCCACAATCTCAACAGACGCAATTTTCCCATCTGTGATCACGACTTTGACCTTGATCGGTCCCGCAAATCCGGTGGCGCTTCCGTAATACACACCGTCTTTGTATGAACCTGCGTCCACGGATGCTGCCAGCGTGGTGGATCCCTGTCCCTGACCCGGATTTTCTGCGGTCTTTCCGCTGTCCTTTTCACCGGTCAGCGCATTTTTGACCGCACTGATGATACCTCTCGAACTGTAAGTCGCTCCGGAGACTACATCCACATCCAGATTCTGTGACTGGATGATCCGGTCAATCACCCCTTTGGCACGGTTGAAAAATGCCGCGTCATCTGCTTCTACATTTAAAATTGTAATCGCTACGATTTTTTTATCTTTGATTTCAACAGCTACTGTGATCTTTCCTGCAAATCCGGTACCTGTTCCTTCATAGATACCGTCCGGCAGATCAAATACCTGACCTTCCAGACTCATCTCCTCTGCGGTAGTATCTTCCGTCGTATCAGACTCCGTGGCTTTTGGCGCTGCTTTCTGTACGGCATATACCTTTGGTGTATACGCTGCCACGGATGCTCCTGCGCAGGCAACTACCAGAATGGCAGATAATGCCGGAGCCATTGAACCAAGCTTTACGGATTTTTTTTCTTTCTGCCGGTCATTGTTTTTCACATCTGGCTCTGTCTTTTTATTTTCTTTCTTCATCATCGCTCTCCCGACCTTTCTAAAAAATATGCTGCCACACATTTTTAAATTTCCTCTCATAAAAAAATGCCATCATAATATACATTAGGCTTTTCTAACGCACGTTATGATAGCATTACTTTTTTTCACAAGTCAAATATTTTTTTCTCATTTTCTCAATAAAGCGTCTTCTTGAGAAATAATGTGCAATATCTTTTCTTTATTCTCAACTGAGCGCATGAAATAAGCCTTGCTTCGTGAAAATCCATAAAAAATTTCACGCCTCGTTCTTTTTATGATATTGCAGATTTTTCCACGAATGGCTGTTTTACCCTCTAATGGGCGCTGTCAGCTGCATAAGCCCGTCTGACTGCCGGCAGAGTGACTCTGGATACGATGCCAATCAACAGACCGGTAACAAATCCGGAGATCAGCAGCACCGGAACATAAAAGATCAGTTTCAGATTTTCCACCACAAGGATCGCCACGATCAGCTGTCCGATATTGTGGCAGATTCCGCCAAGTACGCTGACTGCCAGAATGGACAGTTTATCTGTTTTTTTCAGAATAAGCATCACTGCCAGGCTCAACAGACCGCCTGCCAGACTGTACATGATAGAAGCCAGATTTCCAAACATAAATCCACTCAAAAAAATACGCACAACAGAAACCAGAAATGCCTCTTTGCCGCCGATCAGATAAAGTGCAGCCACAATCACCAGGTTTGCCAGACCAAGCTTCACACCCGGAATCCCGAAATTGATCGGAATCAGTGTTTCCACATAACTGAACACCAGTGCCAGCGCAATCATCATCGCCAGAAGTGCCACTGTTTTTGCAGATATCTTTTGTTTTTTCATACTTCCTTACCGCCCTATGTTTACTTTGTCTTGATTTCCTGAATATTTGCCGTATTGTTCATATTGATAAAATCATCCATGATGCCATCGGTAATATACAGTTTTCCGTCCTCATCCTCCATAATTGCGTCAAATCCGTCTTCTGCACAATGTTCCTCGCAGTATGCAATGGCATCCTCCGTGCCCAGTACAAACAGAGACGTGGACAGTCCATCCGCCAGTGTACTGTCAGCACTGACAATGGTGACTGAAATCAGTCCGTTATTGGCTGAATATCCGGTCTTCGGATCGATGATATGATGATATTTCACACCGGTTGCCTCATCTACAAAATAACGCTCATAACCACCGGAAGTGATGATAGCTTTATCTCTGACACTGACGCCTCCCAGATAACCGTTCGTATCATTCGGATCCTGAATACCGACTTTCCATGCAGAACCATCTGGCTTGGAACCCAGCACATGCGCATTGCCCCCCAGATTGATCACGGCACTCTCAATACCATAACGTTTCATGACTTCCATAACTCTTCCGGATGTGTAGCCTTTGGCGATTCCACCCAGGTCAATTTCCATCCCTTCCGGAAGGGTAATGGATGATACACCGTTGTCCTCCATCAGACTGATCCTGCCGGCATTCACCAGTGCAAGTTTTGCAGCCAGATCTTCCTTCGAAGGAACGGCAAAATCACCGGTAGTAAATCCCCAGAGCTGCATCACCGGATAAATACTGATATCAAAAGCACCCTGTGTACTCTGATAAATAGCGAGGGCACGTTTTACCAGATAGTCCGTATCCTCAAACAGTGTACCACCGCCATTTTGATTGATCTGCGCCACTTCACTGTTCGCATCTCCGGTAGACAGCAGTGCATCCAGTCTCTGGATCTCCGCTATCCCAGCTTCCACCGCCTCTTTTGCATTCTCACCGTAAGCAGTCAATGTCATATAAGTATCCATGGCAAATACTTCACTGGTGTACTCCGCATTGCTGTTTTTTGTTGTTTTATGATCTGACGCCGCTTCACTCTGTACCGATCCTGTGTCCGCATCGGCCCGGTTTATACCGCAGCCTCCCAGCGGGAAACAGACCAGTGCACCGCACAGCAGCATCATCCAGATTTTTTTCTTCATCTGCGATTATCCTCCGTACTTTCAGATCTTTTATATTCTCCTTACCCACCGCTTAGTACTCTATGCACTTGATGCGGAGAGATGCTTATTCTGTGTTCGAATTAGCACAGGCTAACGTATATTCTATTACATCCACATTTGTTATGCAAGAACTTTTATTGAATATTTTTTATCATCAACTGCATACTGTAACAAAATATTATGCTCTCTCGCGCAATTTCGCAAGCAGTTTTTTCTCCCTTCTGGAAATCTGTACCTGCGTGGTACCCATGATTTTTGCCACCTCGGACTGCGTTTTTTCCTCCACATAACGCAGATAGATCAGCTGTTGCTCTTTCGCTTCCAGTGTATCCAGCAGCTGTTCCAGAAACAGATGGTCGGTACGTTCTTCAATCTCGTTATGCCGGTCACAGATCTGTTCTCCCAATGTGATTTCTTTCCCCTGATTGCCCGGAATCGACCGGTGCAGAGAGTCCACTTCTGTATTTGCTGCCAACGACTGCACAATTTCTTCCTTCCGGATGCCTGTCTTTTCTGAGAGTTCTTCCAGTGTTGGCTCCCGCCCCACCGTATTCTGCCAGTCTGCTTCTGCCTTTCGAACTTTCCACGCAGTCTCCTTCAGAGAACGGCTAACTTTCAACATGCCATCATCCCGCAGATAACGGCGGATCTCACCGATGATGAGTGGTACGGCATAAGTGGAAAACTTCACTTCATATGCAGTATCGAACCGGTCAATGGCTTTCAGTAAGCCGATGCTTCCAATCTGAAACAGATCCTCCGGCTCATACCCCCGGTTGGAAAACCGACGCACAATGCTCCATACCAGTGGCATATTTTCCTGTACCAGCCTGTCTCTGGCTGCTTTATCTCCCTGGTGTGCCCGTTTAATTGTTTCCAACACCTGATCCATATGTAACTATCTGATCTCCTTTTTCATGACAACCCGTGTCCCTTTTCCCGGAGAAGATTCCACTTCCACAACATCCATAAAGGCTTCCATAAAAGAAAATCCCATGCCGGAACGTTCCAGATCCGGTCGTGTCGTAAACAATGGTTCCAGCGCCTGTTTGATGTCTCTGATTCCGCGTCCCTCGTCCGTAACCGCCACATACAACGTCCGTCCTGACAGGCTTGCCTCCAGCCAGATCGTGCCGCCTTTCAGATTGTAACCATGAATAATACAATTCGTCACTGCCTCAGACACAGCGGTTTTGATATCCGCCAGTTCATCGATGGTCGGATCCAGACAGCTGACAAATGCCGCCACTGCCGTGCGGGCAAATCCTTCATTTTCTGATTGTGCTGCAAACGCAATCTGCATCCAGTTTTCTCCCTGTTCCTGCGTTTCTGCCTGTGACTGTTTTTCTTTTTCCTGTATCATGCGCTTTATTCCTCCTCCATCAAGTGTTCCATGCCGGACATCGCAAATATTTTTTTCATCCGCTCATTTAAATGTACGGCATATACATGGCCACCGGACAGTTTCATGTTTTTATACCGCCCAAGAATGACACCGATGCCGGAACTGTCCATCCAGTCAGTGCCGGAAAAGTCAAATATAATCGTTCTGATAAAATGTGTCTCCACCATAAGATCTGCTTCTTCCCGCAGTCTGGCAGATACATGATGATCCAGCTCCTGCGGCAGAAAAATGCGCAGCGTGGTTCCTTTGATCTGATATTCACACTCCATGTTTTTGTCTCCTTTTTGGGTTTTATGTCTTCATATTTTTAGATACAAAAAAAGACAGTATCGGAAAGATATAAGTATACCGAATTTCGGCATATTTATTTTATCTTTCGTATACTGTCTTCTACTTTCTAAAAATGCCTGCGGCATAATTCATTACTCGTTATCAGTATTGTTATCCGAGTTGTCCGCAGTTGTATTATCTGCCGCAGATCCGTCGGGAGTTCCGCCTGCCTGTGTACCGGTACTGCCGCTTGCATCCGGTACGGTAATACCGCGGGATTGCATATCATCGATCATTTCCTTACAGGTATTGCGCACGCTGGAGGAGTTTGTATGATTTTTTGCGATCTGGAACCATTTCAATGCATTGCTCTCATCTTTCTGATAGTTATAGGCAAAGGCCAGATAGTAGGCCGCTTTTCCTTCCTGATAACCTTCGTCAGTCTGTACGATGGATTCAAATTTTGTAATAGCTTCACTGTAATTGTTCTTTTCATACAGATCCAGTGCTTCATTCATATCCGCTTCCAACATGGCACTTTTTACATCTGTCAGCATGTTATCATAAATCTGCTGTGCATTTTCACTGAGCAGATCACGGTTGACGTTTGCCAGGCTCTCGCCGGCTTTTACATTTTCTTTTGCCGCATAAGCCACGTAGGCGTTCAGCAGAGCTTCATAAGATGTGTTTTTCTCCCCGGCAGAACTTGTCTCTGTCTGTGCGTCCGCTACGGTCTGCTGCAGACTGGAAATTTCGTCCTCAAGGCTCTTTATGCTCTGCTCTCTGGTTGCAATGGTTTCATTTGCTTTGACCAGCTGGGATGCCGCGTTTGTATTGGCATTTTTCCGGATACCGGGTACGATCAGGAAACACACTACTGCGATTCCGATGGCGGCACCCACCAGCAGATTGACCACTGTCAGAACAGCGGTATTATCGGTAAACTTCGCCGGACGGATGATCAGATCATTGCCGCTCTGATAACTTACCGTATCTTTTTCCTTTGTTTTAACTTTTCCATTGGCTTTCAGATGTTCATGGCATTCCTTTTTGTAACGCATGGTATTCGCATCACCGACATCTATTTTTTCTGCATTTTTTAATGCACGCAGTGCAAGATCATAGCGTTCTTCTTTCATGTATAACAGTGCCAGCAGCTGATGACCTTTCACCAGCTTTGGATTCAATGCCAGTACTTTTTTCAGCTGGATCAGTGCCAGATCCGTATTGCCGTCTTTGCAGTAAGTCAATGACTGGTTAAATTTTTTGATGGTCTGGTTCAGGTTGTCCAGACGGGCAGAACTTTTCTGGATATCTGCCAGATAAGCGGTTGCCGGATTATCCTCTCCCTGCAGACTTTTACTGATGACCCACTCGCTCAGTGCTTTCACGGATTCACCCATCTCAAAGTAAACCAGTCCCAGCAGGTTACGGGCATTGGTGTTCATTTTGTTATAGCGGAGGCTCATTTTCAGATATTCAACGGCTCCGCTCAGATCACGAACCTGTGCGCGCTCCAGTCCGTCATTGTAAAGTTTGTTGGAAATACTGGCAATCTTTTTCCAGATTTTCACATCTGCTTCACAGTTCGGACAGGTATCCATAGAATCCAGGTACGCACCACAATAATAACAATTCATCTGTGCCCTCCTATCTTCTGCTCTCTTTCAACATTTCCTGTAAAATATCCATCATATCTGTCAGATCACGATTGTAGATTGCATCTTCTGCATCTTCCACTTCCATACTTGGTTCAAATTTCTTTAATTCTTCCTCGAAATCAATCATCACAGTTCTCCTTCCACGCTTCCATCAATGCACCGATAAAATAGAGGGAACCCGTACAGAATAACTTCTGTCCCGGCTTCTTCTTATTTTTCATTACCCGGAGTGCTTCCCGATAATCAGCAAAACCGATGATCGGATGCTCTGCATCAGACCGACATCCTGTTTTCGGATTCACTGTTTTCTCAGAAATATCGTCCGATGTCTGCTCCATCGCCTGTTCTTTTAACTTGTATTCAAATAGTTTCTGCAATTTTTCAAAAGATATGCCACGCTCATTCGGAATCGTTGTTACTGCCATCTCATCCCATACAATATCGCTGGTCAGCATATCGATCGACGTACTGTAATCCTTTTCTTTTACCATGGAAAACAGTAGCAGCGGACGATAACTGTCCGCAGCAGTCAGTCGCTTCACTGCTTCGGTAAACATACCGATGCCGGAGGTGTTATGCGCCCCGTCAAAATAAATCTCCGGTGCGATCTCCTGCATCCTTCCCGGCCAGAACGCTGCTTTCATGCCTGAATGAAGCTGCTGTTCAAAAGAATCACCGGAAAATGCTGACGGATACTGCTGCTGCAGAATGCGCATGGCAAGAATCGCCAGTGCCGCATTTTCCACCTGATAATCTGCTGCTCCCGGAATCGTCCATCTTGTTTCCTTATCATACGCAGTCGAAAGCGAAAAATCAATAAAATTATTCTTAAATTCCAACATCCGGTACATTTTCTTCTCAAGGACTGTGCAGGGACTGTGTAATTCCCGCGCACGGTCTGCAATAACTACTGCTGCCTCAGATTCATTAGCATCAAAGACAACCGGTACGCCCGTTTTGATAATTCCCGCTTTTTCCCCGGCAATCTGTGCAATGGTATCTCCCAGAATCTCCGTATGCTCCAGGCTGATAGACGTAATGATGCAAAGCACCGGATGTGCAACGCTGTTTGTGGCATCCAGTCTGCCGCCAAGTCCTGTCTCCAGTACGATATACTCCACTCCGGCCTCTTCAAAAATTACCATGCCCATGGCAAAAATAAACTCGAAAAATGTCGGATAGCCCAGACCTTTCCGTTCCAGTTCCTCTGCAGTCTTTTTTACCCGGGCATAGGCAGACAGAAACTGATCCTCACCGCATAAATCACCATTTAACTGAAAACGTTCCCGCACATCGATCAGATGCGGAGATGTGAACAGTCCTGCGTTTTTTCCCTCAGAAAGCAACATATGGTAAAGGAAGCAGCAGACGCTTCCTTTACCATTACTTCCTGCCACATGAATGACTTTGCAGCGATTACCAGGGTTGCCAAGCAGCTCCATGAAATGCTGTGTATGTGCAAGGCTGTGTTTTTTGGTAAACTTTGGAATTCCATACAAAAATTCCACCGCTTGTTTCATGTTTTCACTCATATTATTTTAACTGTGCCAGACGATTTTCCACGTCTTCCATCATCTGTTTATATTTTTCAAGTTTTGCTTTCTCCTCATCCACTTTTGCCTGAGGTGCTTTGCTTAAGAATTTCTCATTATTCAGCATACCGTTGGAACGGGCCAGCTCTTTTGCAAGTTTTGCTTTCTCTTTCTCCAGTCGTTCCCGTTCTTTTGCCATATCTACCAGCTCCTCTAACGGAATGTATACAACAGCATTCGGGATAACAACGGATACAGCATCCTCCGGAATTCCTACTTTATCTGCCTGTACGTCGATCTCACTTGCAGAAATCAGCTGACTGTAAATATCTTTGTGGGAAGCAAACAGCTCACACAGGTCTGCATCCGGAGATACAATGAAGTATTTTGCTTTGCGGCTTGGTGGAACATTCATCTCGGAACGGATATTACGGATACCCTTAACCAGTACTTTGATGGTTTCCACATCTGCCTCTTCTTTTGCAAAATTCCACTCTTCGGTGTATTCCGGCCACGGAGCCAGCATAATGGTCTCTTCTTCCGGACAAAGCGTACAGAAGATTTCCTCTGTGATAAACGGCATATATGGATGCAACATCTTTAATGCATTAGCCAGTACTGTTTTCAGAACCCACAGTGCCGCATTGGCAGCTTTTGGATCTTCTTCTTTCTTGTACAGACGCACTTTTGCGATCTCAATATACCAGTCACAGAACTCTTCCCAGATGAAATCATAGACTTTCTGAACTGCAATTCCCAGCTCGTATTTATCCATATTCTCTGTCACATCTTTTGCCAGTGTATTTACTTTCGATAAAATCCAGCGGTCAACCGGCAACAGATCTGCTGCTTCCGGTTTGGTCGGCTGCTCGTCACCCAGGTTCATCATAATGAATCGGGATGCATTCCATACTTTGTTTGCAAAGTTACGGCTGGACTCTACACGCTCCCAGTAGAAACGCATATCGTTTCCTGGCGCATTACCGGTGATCAGGGTCAGACGCAGGGCATCTGCACCATATTTATCAATAACCTCTAACGGATCGATACCGTTTCCAAGGGATTTACTCATCTTAAG
>ENA-OQRA01000862-OQRA01000862.1-human-gut-metagenome-genome-assembly--contig:-NODE-862-length-17603-cov-7.639446_pt1 | contig 17603 bp, 15 predicted proteins | sample MGYA00243238_ERZ505106 | MGnify/ENA primary metagenome ERZ505106 (study PRJEB26097, sample SAMN02711298) | human gut metagenome | biome: Gut microbiome | host: Homo sapiens | place: Denmark: Copenhagen...
AATTTTTATTGATTTATGCTAAAACAGGTCAATCAAATCTTTTTTTCACAACATATGTAGTTTGACCGTCAGGAATATCCGGATTCTGTTCGAAAATAGAGCATCTTACAGACTTTAATTTATCGGTAGAGGCATCTATCGTCATATTGATGCTGTAAACCTCCTGCTGATAAACTTCCTTACCTTTGGAATTTTTAAACTTTATCTTATTGTTATGATTGGGCCCAAGGGCAGACATATTGATATAGTGAGTTGTTTCTTCCGGATTCTTTATCAGGGAGGTATTGGTGAATTTGCCCTTGGAATCCGGGTGGAATTTAAGCGTCGAAGCAAAATCATCAATGTACTTAACTATTTCCGGTGTCATCTTCGGTGTTTTGGTCACATCATTAATGTAATCGGGATATCTGTAATATTTTCCGTCCTGAGGTTTTACTACAACATTCTCCACCCTCTTCTCCGGCTCAGGCGCAGGCTTCTTGTCCTTGGCATCATCTACGCAGCCCGCCGACAAAAACAGCGCAGCAATCAAACCTGCCGCAGCCAAATACTTAAAATGCTTTTTCATAATGTACGCCCCCTTTTTTACATCTGCTTAAGCTTTTTGCTTTTCTCTACGCTTATTATATGCCCGGTAACGAAAAAGCGCCCTACCCCAAAACATGTTTTAGGGTAGGACGCTTAAAATTTTTCGTTTTTTGAGCTAAAAAAGTTATTTTTCAGTGGAAATTACTTCTTCAGGCAAAAGCTCAGGCAGTTTTGCCCTTCAGCTTAAGCACTGCTGCCAGCAGCAGGCTTACTACAAAGCAGGCGCTGAAGAAGTACAGCGTAAAGCTGTAGCTGTGTGTGCGCTCGTAAATTACGGATAAAAGCAGCGGTCCTGCAATACCTGCCAGGCCCCACGCTGTTAAAATACGTCCGTGAATTGCGCTCAGCTGCTTGGTGCCGAACAAATCGCTCAGATATGCCGGCATGCAGGAAAAGCCGCCGCCGTAGCAGGTGATGATGATAAACACCAGCAGTTGGAACATAAAGCTTTCATTTACGCCACCCAAAAGGTAGAAGGCCACAATCTGAATCACGAAAAATGCCAGATAGGTATTTGCGCGACCAATGTAGTCGGAAATAGTGGACCACACAATACGACCACCGCCATTCAGCAAGCCGATGATGCCAACCATAGACGCCGCCGCAATCGGAGACATACCGATAACCTCCTGTGCCATAGGCGAAGCCACAGCCAAAAGACCGATACCGCAGGTGATGTTCGTAAAGAAAATCCACCACAAAGCATAAAACTGCCAGGTGTGCATAGCCTCCTTCACGGAGTACTGCACATGCTCAGGCATCTTTGCCTTAAACTGTCCTTTGCCTGCTGCAGTTTCCTGCTTAGGCGGCTCCAGATAAAGCGCGGAAGCAGTCATCACTACTGCGTAGATGCAGGCCAGAATCACAAAGTTTTCTACCAGGCCGTATTTAGCAATCAAAATCTGCATCAACGGACCTGCAACGAGGCTGGCAAAGCCAAAGCCCATAATCGCCAAGCCGGTTGCAAGACCGCGATTATTGGGGAACCACTTCACCAGTGTAGACACCGGCGTAATATAGCCTGTTCCCAGACCGATACCGCCGATAACGCCGTAAAAAAGATATAACAGCAGCAGGCTGTGCTGCGTCAGTGCATAGGCCGTACCCAGCAGACCGCTTACGAAAAAGCACATGGATATCAGACCGCTGCGGCGCGGTCCGTATTTTTCAACATACGTTCCCAAAAAGCCTGCTGAAGTTCCCAAGAACAAAATCGCCAGCGAAAAGGTCCAGGTAACCTCCTTCAGCGAAAAACCCATAGCCTGCATAATAGGCTTCGTCAGTACACTCCATGCGTATACGCTGCCAATGCTGATGTGAATGCCGATGGCTGCCAGCACGATCAGCCATCTGTTTTTTGTCTGTTGCATCATGAATACCTCTCTTTATAAGTATTACCTAGTCACCCGGGTTTTCTCTTTTGCTCCTTATAAAGAAAAAACGTCTGGGCGATTTTGCCCAGACGGTCGGCGCATACATTCATCTGCCTCCACGTGGTCAATTCCACTTATCCGTCAGGAAGCAGACTGCATTAGGTTATGACTCTATTATACACAAAATTCCGTAATTGTCAACATATAGTGTTTTGTTAATATTTTGTTACTATATAGTGTAGGAAAAAGAGTACCTTCCCCAAGGGGCACAACCCTCAGTCATCGCCTACGGCGATGCCAGCTCCCTTGCAGGGAGCATATAGAAAATTAGAGTTTCAATATATCATTATATCTTCTCTGAAAGGGAATGTGGCTGCGAGCTTTGCGAGCAGACGGAAGGGTTGCGATATATCAATTGCGATGCACATAACCCCCTTCCGCCTCACTTCGTTCGGCACCTTCCCCTATGGGGCAGGCAAGAAGGTTAAGCTAAAGCTCACACAAACACAAAAAGAGCCGAGCGAACGCGCGGCCCTTCAATACTCATCATACTAAAATTATTTCTTACGAAGATTTACAGTTGTCGTATGCTTGCAATGCGGGCAGCAAGCCTTACCACCGCCGGCATCACAGCCAATGCAGCCACCGGTTTTATGTGCCTTGATGACCTGCTTGGATGCCAAATACACACAACCAACAATAATCAGACCAATAATCCAGGTTGCCATACGAAACACCTCTTTTATTTTACATCAATGCTCATAACCGTCTCTTTGTTATATTTCTTAGCCGGACGGAAGAGCAGATACAGAAACGCAATCAGGAAAACGACAGCCACGCCAGTACCGAAGCTGAACGCTTCACCACCGACAAGCACTCTGCCGAACTGGTAGACCATCAGGCAGATGCTGTAAGCATACAGGTTTTGGAAGAGGATAGTTGCCCAGGTCCACTTCTTGCTGTTCATCTCCTGGCTCATAGTGGAAATCGCTGCCAGGCAGGGAGAATCCAGCAGATTGAACACCAGGAAGGATAACGCTGCAACAGTACTCGGGAAGAACGCCATAACAGCAGTCCACAAATCAGGCTCATCCTCGGCAGCCTCAGCCAGACCGGAAAGAATAGCCATCGTGCTGACGATAGACTCCTTAGCCACAAAGCCGGAGAAGGCAGCAGCCACAGCCTGCCAGCTGTCAAAGCCCAGAGGAGCGAATATAGGAGCAAGACCGTTACCGATGTAAGCAACAAAGCTCTTTTCAGTATCAACCATAGCAACAGAGCCTTCATCAATACCAAAGCTTGCCAGGAACCACATAACAACACAGCACAGGAAAATAATAGTACCGGCTTTTTTCAGGAAGCCAGCAACACGCTCCCAGGTATGCAGCAACACGTTCTTAGCAGCAGGCAGATGGTACGGCGGCAGCTCCATAACGAACGGAGCAGGATCACCGGCAAACAGCTCAGTCTTTTTCAGAATGATGCAGGCAGTAATAACAGCAAAGAAGCCTACGAAGTACATAATCGGTGCCATGTACCAGTCACCGCCCATAATAGCGCCGGAAAGCAAAGCAATAACAGGCAGCTTAGCACCACAGGGAACAAAAGTTGTAGTCATGATAGTCAGACGGCGGTCGGTTTCGTTTTCAATAGTACGGGAAGCCATAATACCCGGTACGCCGCAACCTGCGGAAATCAGCAGAGGAATGAAGCTCTTGCCGCTCATCCCGAACTGACGGAAGAAACGGTCCATAATGAAGGCTACACGCGCCATATAACCGCAGTCCTCCAAAAAGCTCAACAGCAGGAAAACAATCGCCATCTGCGGAGCAAAGCCAATCGGTGCGCCAATGCCGCCGATAATACCGTCAACAACAAGAGATACCAGCCAATCCTCACATTCGGCAGCCTCCATGTGCTCCTGCACCCAAGGCTGAATCCATTCGCCGAACAGTGTATCATTAGTAAAGTCGGTTACAACCGTACCGATAGTTTCTACAGCGATATAGTAAACCAGGAACATGATAATCGCGAAAATCGGCAAAGCCAGGAAACGATTCGTTACAATGCTGTCGATTTTATCGGAAATTGTCAGACCGGTATGGCCTTTGACAACAGCATTGCTCATCAGCTCGCCAATGTAGTTATAACGCTCGTTGGTAATAATGCTTTCGGCATCATCATCAAGTGCTTCCTCGCAGGCTGCAACGATTTCTTCAATCTTAGCCTGCTCTCCTTCGCTCAGGCCCAAAGCTTCAGCAATCTTCTTATCACGCTCAAACAGCTTGACCAGCAGCCAACGCTCGCTAATACCGTGAACCTTGTTGCCGGCTTCGCGGGCAATCGCAGTCAGAGCATCCTCAACCTCGCTGCAGAAGCGCATATATTTCGGTGCAGCACCGCCGACAGCTTTAATTGCTTTTTCGGCAGCCTCACCGGTACCTTCACCCTGCAGTGCGGAGGTTTCCACAATCTCGCAGCCAAGCTCGGCAGCCAGCTTAGCGGTATCAATCTTATCGCCGTTCTTGCGGACGATATCAATCATGTTCAAAGCAATAGTTACAGGATAACCCATCTCCATAACCTGGGTAGTCAGGTACAGGTTACGTTCGATGTTAGAGCCGTCAACCAGATTCAGCACACCATCAACATCATTTTGCAGCAAATAGTTACGAGAAACAACCTCCTCCAAAGTGTACGGGGACAAGGAGTAAATACCGGGCAGGTCGGTAATAATTACATCATCATGACCTTTAAGGCCGCCTTCTTTTTTCTCTACAGTTACGCCGGGCCAGTTACCAACATATTGGTTGGAACCTGTCAAATCATTAAACATTGTTGTTTTGCCGCAGTTAGGGTTACCAATCAGGGCAATCTTGATCTGTTTCATCTTTTCCCTCCAAATTATTCTACAACGATGTGTTCAGCCTCGCCATTACGCAAAGTCAGCTCATAGCCACGTACTGTTACCTCCACCGGATCACCCAGCGGTGCAACCTTACGTACGAATACGCTCACACCTTTAGTCACGCCCATATCCATAATACGTCTTTTTACCGCACCCTCGCCAACGAGCTTAGCAACGGTAACTGTTTCACCAACAGGAACTTCTTTTAATGTTTTCATAACACCCTCCACTTGCATCAGATAAATATTTTGGCTGCCATCTGCTTGCTCAGGGCAATGCGGGCATCCTTCACATTGACAATAAGATTACCGTCAATTTCGGAAATAACAGTTACATCTGAGCCTTCTACAAAGCCCAGGTTAGCCAGAAAGCGTTTGATTTCATCCTTGCCGTGAACAGCGCTAATCTTGTTAGTCTCGCCACGACGGGCCATTAATAAAGGCATCATAATTCCCTCCAAAAAAATTGTTAGCAGATACTAACTTGACACAATTTCAATAGTAGTTAGGCAATACTAACTACTATTGAAAGTTTACGTCAGCTATAAATTTTTGTCAAGCATTTTTTGTAAAATCCTACGCTAATTTACAAAATTGGTTAGCTTACGCTGTCATGTTTACAAAAAAAACATCGGCTGACTTTATAGTCAGCCGATGTAAAGCAAATCAGCATATTAGCTATAGCTTTTTATTATATCTTTTTGTAGAGAATACGGATAGAATTCAGCACGCACAGCAGCGATACACCGGTATCCGCAAAGACTGCCGCCCACATAGAAGCATAGCCCATAAGGCCTGCAATCATAATGATAACCTTAACAGTCAGAGCGAAAATTACGTTCTGCCAGGCAATCGCACCTGTTGCACGCGCGATAGCAATCGCTTGCGGAATAGCCTTCACTTCGGAATTCATGAAGACAACGTCGGCAGCCTCAATCGCTGCATCTGCACCGCTGCCCATAGCAGCGCCGGCATCCGCACCGGCTAATACAGGCGCATCGTTAATGCCGTCACCAACGAACATAACCGGGCCGTACTTGTTGCGCAGCATATTAAGCTCGCTAAGCTTATCCTGCGGCAGCAGCTGAGCGCGTACCTCGTCAATACCTGCTTCCTTAGCCACAGCCTGCGCTTCCTTCTGCGCATCGCCGGTGAGCATAGCAGTTACCAGGCCTTGTGCCTTCAGCGAAGCAATTGCTTCCTTGGCATCTTCCTTCAGAGTATCGTTAATCAGCAGCTGGCCCATGTATAAGCCATTGTCGGCCACAAGCACCTCACTGCCGCTTTCGGTAGGAGTATAGCCGCCGTATTCAACGTTAAAGCGTTGCAGCAGCTTGGTATTGCCGCACAGAACCTTGCGTGCGCCAAAGTACGCAACCAGGCCTTCACCGGCAATTTCTTCAAATTTATCGGGGCGTACAAGCTCAAGCTTTTCAGCCTTAGCAGCCTCTACAATGCTTACGGCAATCGGGTGGGTAGAAACAAGCTCTGCACTTGCACACAGGCGCAGCAGCTCGTCAGCTTTCATGCCTTCGGCAGCATTAACCTTCTGCAGCACGAAGTTACCCTTGGTAACGGTACCGGTTTTATCCATAACTACGGCAGCAATGTTTTTCAAAGCCTCCATAGCAACGCCGCCCTTAAAGAGAATGCCGTACTTGGAGCCGGCGCCGATGCCGGAGAAGAAAGCCAGCGGCACGCTCAGCACCAGTGCGCAGGGGCAGCTGATAACAAGGAAGGTCAGCGCGGTGTAAATCCATTTATTCCAGTCGCCAGTAATCAGGGACGGAATCACAGCAGTCAGTACTGCGGCAGCAACAACAAACGGAGTATAGATACGTGCGAAGCGGGTAATGAAGCGGTCGATAGTCGGCTTGCTGGCAGCAGCGTTCTCTACGCTGTCCAGAATGCGGGTTACCATGGACTCTTCCAGAACCTTTTCTACACGGATTTTCAGCATACCGGAGGTGTTCACGCAACCGGAAACAACCTCATCGCCATATTTGCGTTTTACAGGCACAGGCTCGCCGGTTACAGGAGAGGTATCTACCAGACTTTCGCCGTCGATAACAACGCCATCCAGAGGAATACGGTCGCCTACGCGCACCAGCAGGATATCGCCTACGTGTGCGTCAGCGGCAGGAATAACCTTCACATCTTCGCCTACCAGCAGGTTGACAACCTCAGGACGCAGGTCAACAGCGTCCATAATCTGGCCACGGCTCTTTTCCACCGCACGCTGCTCAAAGTATTCGCCCACACGATAGAAGAACATAACGCCTACAGCCTCTTCCCAAGCCTGAATAGCAAACGCACCCAATGTTGCAACGGTCATGAGGAAGTTTTCGTCAAATACATTACCCTTCGCAATATTCTTCAAAGCAGTCAGCACAATGCGTCCGCCAAGCAGAATATAGGCAAAAATCAGGAAGTACATATGATATGCTTCCGGCACCAAGCCCAGCCATTCGGTGATGATGAATACTGCACCGCCAAGTACAATTTCTATAATCGTCTGCTTTTCGCTCAGCTCGGAGAAGATACCGCCGGATTTTTTGCGTTCCTCCAGCTCAGGAGCCAGAGAAGGCTTGCTTTCAGCCTCCAGCAGTACAACGCCCTCTTCTACCTTATCGGTTACAGCCTGCATTTTCTCCAGCAGACCATTGTAATTCTTAGCACTTACGCGCAGCTTTTTCGTAGTAAAGGTCAGGGTAGCTTCATCAATCTCAGGCATAGCGTTCAGCGCACGTTCAATCTTGGCACCGCAGTTAGCGCAGTCCAGATTCTGCACCAGATAAACTCTGCTCTTGCCGCCTAATTGCGGACGGCGGTCACGCGGTACTACCACAACGTCGGACTCAATAGATGTGCAGATTTTTTGAATTTCCGGCAGCAAAGCCTCATGGTCAGCAGCGCTGAGGCGCAGCTGCTTGGTAGCAAAGCTTACGTTGGCATAGGTTACACCCGGCAGCTCTTTGATTTTGTATTCCATTTTGGCAGCGCAGTTAGCACAGCCAAGGTTTTGCAGAATATATACGCGCTTAATTTTATCGGCATCCGGCATACGGCAGGTGCAATTAGCCAGGCTTTCGCCGCATACATCGCAGTACTCCTCATGCGGATGGCAGATTTCGCAATTACAGTCAGCAGGATGACCGGGAACGTGATGTCCGTGTGCATGAGCATGTTTATGCTCGTGGCCGTGGTCGTGTCCGCAGCCACACTCGTCACCGTGTGCGTGAGCATGTTCATGCTCGTGGCCGTGGTCGTGTCCGCAGCCACATTCGTCACCGTGCGCATGAGTATGTTCGTGCTCATAGTCGTGGTCATGTCCGCAGCCGCATTCGTCGCCGTGCGCATGTGCGTGAGCGTGTTCTTCATCTTCATGCTTATGATCATTACCACAGCAGCAATCATCGCCATGCTCATGGGAATGCTCTTCATGGTCATGGTCATGATCGTGGTCGTGTCCGCAACCACAAGCATCGCCATGAGTATGCTTAGGCACATGTCCCATAGTTTTATGATCATGATCCTTACCGCAGTGACCGCAGGTGCAGCCTTCCGGATGCTTGCTGTAATCCTCTACACTATTGATATGGCCGTCAATATGACGAAATGCTCTTACATCGCCGGCACCGTTACGGATATCTTCCAAATCTTTCTTCATTGTATCTACCACCTTTCTTTTCAGGTTGTCTCACTCTTCATATGAGTATCTATTCATATGTAATATAAAAAATAATAGGAAAGGTGATAACACCTTTCAGTAAATTCTTTGATACCTATATTATAACACAAATAACGTATGAGTCAATACTCACTCATGAAATTAGTGATAAAAATTCCTAAGAAAAAAATGGGTACAGCACATTCGCCGTACCCACTATAAAAATTGATGGAGAAAATTACTTTAAGATAAGCTCTATGCTTGCGCATATTGCTTTAGGACTGCCTTAATCAAACAGGTGGCAGGCAACCCAATGGCCGTGCTCAACCTCTTTCAGCTCAGGCTTAACCTGTACGCAATGCTCGGTGCAGTGCTCGCAACGGCTGGCAAAGGGACATCCCGGCGGCAGGTCCAGCGGACTCGGGATTTCGCCTTCCAACGGCTCAATCTTTTCTCCCGGCTTGAAGTCTACCTTAAATACAGCACCCATAAGTGCCTTGGTGTACGGATGCTTGCACTGTTCTGCAATACGGCCGTGCTCCAGCCATTCTACAACGTTACCCAAGTACATTACCGCAACCTGATGGCACATCAGGTCTACCAGACCGAGGTCATGGGCAATAAACAGATAGGTAATACTTTTTTCTTTTTGAATGCGGCACAGCAGCTCGCAGATTTTTTCCTGTACAGAAACGTCCAGCGCGCTGGTTGCCTCGTCGCACACGATAATCTTCGGTTCAAGTGCCAGAGCGCGGGCAATGCCCAGACGCTGACGCTGACCGCCGGACATGCTGTGCGGATAGCGGTCCTTGAATTCAGCAGGCAGCTCAACCATTTCCAGCAGCTCTGCTGCTTTGGCGTCTACCTCGCTGTTTTTTATCAGGCCGAAGTTTTTCAAAGGCTCGGTGAGGATATCCTTAACAAGCATCTTCGGATTGAAGGCAGCAGTAGGATCCTGGAACACCATCTGGATGTTCTTTCTGTCCTGACGCAGCTGTTCACCGCTAGATTTCATCAAATCGTGGCCTTCGAAAATAGCTTCACCGCTGGTAGCAGGGTGAATACGCAGCAGAGTACGCACCAGTGTACTCTTACCGCAGCCGGATTCACCGATGATGCCCAGGGTACGGCCTTCGTATGCACGCAGGTTGATGTCATTGCAGGCAGTCAGAAACTTGCCGCCGTCAACTGCGAATTTTTTGGTAAGGTGGTTAATCTCCAGTACCAGTTTAGTACGTTCATAGGCTGGTTTTTCATTATTGCTCATAATATGTCGTCCCTCCTATGACTGGTACTGCCTTAAGCAGCTGCTTCGTATAATCATCCTGCGGATTAGCAATAACGTCCTCACGCTTGCCATATTCCACAACATGACCGCCCTTCATAACCATCAGCTTGTTGGATACGTAGGAAGCAACGCCCAGGTTATGCGTAACCATAATAACGGCCACGCCGTATTCGTCACGAATATCAACAATCTGACGGATAATCTGTGCCTGAGTAGTTACGTCCAACGCACTGGTAGGTTCATCGGCCAGGAGGATTTTCGGGCTGAAAATCATAGCCATAGCAATACCTACACGCTGACGCATACCACCTGACAGCTCAAACGGATAGCTGTTCATGATATTTTCCGGGTTCGGCAGGCGCACGTTAGTCAGCATATCACAGCACATCTTATAAGCCTGGTCCTTGGACTTATCCGGCTGATGCGCCTGAACATAGTCAATGAACTGTTGGCCGATGCGGCGGATAGGATTAATCATGTTGCCACTGTCCTGGAAAATCATGGACATCTCACTGCCATACATTTTGCGCCACTCTTCAGGAGTATTTTGCAATACATCCTTACCGTCAAATGTGATGCTGCCGCGGCTAACACGGCCGGCACCGGGCAGGCAACCCATAATAGCGCGGATAACGGTTGTTTTGCCACTGCCGGACTCACCGACAATGGACATAATCTCACCCTTATCCAATTCTAAGCTGGCACCGGTTACGGTGAGCTTGTCACCGTAGCTGATGTCTAAATCTTTTACTTCAAGAAGCATTGAACAATTACCTCTTTATTAATTATTGTTTCGGGCAAACGTCTTTAGTCAGCCAATAGTAGTCAGCCGGGAAGATATTAGCGTTAGCCAAGCCTGCTTTAGATACCATGTTGGTCTTCGGATAGCCAAAGAACAGAGCGGCGCCGTCATCCAGCAGGATTTGCTGCATTTGAATCATATATTCACGACGTTTAGCCGGATCGAATTCTACAGACAGCTTATCAGACAGTGCGTCGTATTGCGGATTGCTGTAGCCGGTGGAGTTTTGCGGTTGGCTGCCGTTGATGTTGCTCTTCCAGTACCAGTTCAGGTAAACTTCCGGGTCACCGGTGTTAGCAGTCAGGATGTTGGAAATAATCAAGTCAAATTCACCATTGCGGCGCATCGGGTCAAGTACGTTATAGTCAACGTTCTTCATGTTAACCTTAATACCGATTTTCTTAGCATCAGCTTGGGTAGCTTCTGCATACAGAGGCAGCTCGGCACGGCCGCTGTAGAATACGAAGTCGATTTCCAGGTTCTTGCCGTTTTTATCAACATAGCCGTCGCCGTTGGTATCTTTCCAGCCTGCTTCAGCCAGCAGCTTCTTAGCATTTTCCGGATTGTAAGCATTCGGATCCTTCAGTTGGTCAAAGCCATAGTCCAAGGAAGGCGGAACAGGTGCTTTGCCGGGGATAAAGGTATCTTTCAGCAGAACCTTGTTGTAGGTTTCGCGGTCCAGGCACTGAATCAGAGCAGCACGAACCTTAGGATCATGCAACGGTTTGCCTTCGTTCATATTGATTTGAGCCAATACGGTACGCAGAGAAGCAATTTCGGAAATGTTATATTTAGCTTTATCTTTGAAGAGCTGCAGGTCACCGGAAGCGATGTTGATAGCGAAGTCGATTTCACCTTTTTGCAGTGCCATAGCACGGGTGTTAGGATCGTCGATAGTCGAGATTTCAGCATTTTTGAACGGAACCTTGCCATTCCAGTATTTTTCGTTAGCAACCATTACTGCTTTAGCCTTGCTGTAGGATTTTACAGCATAAGGACCGGTGCAGATAGGACCTTCTTTTTTGATATCACGGTTGGTTACTTTAGTATCAATCATGATGAACAGAGGGTCAGCCAGCATGCCCGGCAGAGTCGGTACAGGTTTTTTGGTTTTGATGATCAGGTTTTGGCCATCAGCTTTGATTTCAGCATATTGGAAAATGGACTGAGCACGGGTGTTCAATTTAAAGGTTCTTTCAATGGACTCTTTTGCAATTTCAGCAGTCAGCTTATCGCCATTGGAGAAGCAAACCTTATCGTTAATGTGGAAGGTCCAGGTCAGTTTATCGTCGGAAATAGACCATTTATCAGCCAGCCACGGAGTAGCGTTCATTTTTTCGTCGAATTTAACCAGGCATTCGCCCAAGCCGTAACGCATTACAACCCAGCTGAAGAAGTTATCGGCAGGATCCAAGTTATCAGCAAAGTTGGTTACACCGAATTTTACTACTTCGTTGGATACAGCTGCTTTTTTATCGCCACCGCCGCAGCCTGCTGCTGCAAATGCCATTAAGCCGATCATAGCCGCTGCTGCGGTAAATTTTAAGGATTTTTTCATTGTACATCTCTCCATTTCTTATACTCAAGTTAAACAAAAAACGTAAAACATATCTGAAAATCAAAGCTTCACCAAGTAAGCCTTAATCTTCAACATCACCACGCGGGTCAAGCACATCACGCAGATTATCGCCCCACAGGTTGAAAACTACTACGGTAACAAAAATTGCCAGACCGGGGAAGAACATCAGCCAGGGTGCAGTCTGCAGCTGCTGACGGCCTTCGTTCAGCATCAGGCCCCATTCAGGAGCAGGCGGCTGGCTGCCAAAGCCCAGGAAGGACAGACCTGCAAGCTCCATCATCAGAGCACCGATATCTGCTGCTGCGGTAATAACCATCATCGGCAGAATATTAGGCAGGATGTGCACCCAAAGGATATGGCCGGGAGTACCACCATTAACGATGGCTGCTTCTACGAAGTCACGACGTTTTACCTTTAAAACCATACTGCGGGATAAACGCGCGTATTTGGTCCAGCTGACAATCGTCAGCGCAAACACTGCATTAACCAGGCTGCCGCCCATAATACCGGCGATTGCAATTGCCAGAATCATACCGGGGAAGGAAATCATCATATCGGAGATACGCATGATAACCATATCAACCTTACCGCCGAAGTAACCGGAAACAACGCCCATCGTAGTACCTACAACAAATACGCTGGCTACGAGAACCAATACGCCGGTCAGAGAAGCTCGTGCGCCGTACAGCACACGGCTGAAGCAGTCACGACCTAACTTATCTGTACCAAAAAGATGTTGTGCACCGGGTTCCAAAAAGGCATCTTTCATAGCAGCATGAGTCGGGTCATAGGGAGCAATTACCGGAGCTGCGATTGCTATCAGCAACAGACACAGCACCAGAACAGAGGTTACGGCAAAAGCACGGTTGGTTTTAAAACCATTGATAATTGTTTCCATCTGCTCTTACCTTACCTTTCTCAGACGCGGATCAAGATAATTGTAAGAGATATCAACAATGAGGTTGATAACCATATACATCAACGCAATCCACACAACAACACCTTGTACAAGCTGGAAGTCACGGTAGGTGATAGCTTCAATCGCCATACGGCCAAGACCGGGCCATTGGAAAACCATCTCGATAACCGCAGCACCACCCAGAAGGTTACCTAAAGACAAACCAAGCAAAGTAATCAGCGGCAGCATAGCATTCGGCAGAACCTCTTTCCAGAGGATATGGCTTTCGCTCATACCGCGGGCACGTGCACCGACAACATAGTCCTGATGCAGCTCCTCCAGAATTGCTGTACGTACCTGACGTGTATACTTGGAGGCCATAGCGATAGCCAGTGTCAGGGACGGCAGAATCAAGGTATCAATACCAATCTCACCACCAACGATGGGCAGCAGGTCAAGCTTCAGACCAAAAAACCACAGCAGCATCAAGCCTACCCAGAAGCCGGGCATGGATACGCCCATAAAAGTGAAGCCACGCACGATATTGTCAACCATGCTGCCACGCTTTACGGCAGAGTAGATGCCGGCAGGAATTGCCACCACCATCATCATAATCAGAGAAGCCAAGGAAAGTACGATAGTACCGGGAAGGCCCTCCATAAGTGCTTCAACTACAGGCTTTTTAACCATGTAAGAGAAGCCAAGATTGCCCTGTAAAGCTCTTCCTAACCAGTCAAGGTATTGGAAGAAGAAGGGCTTGTCCAGACCTAGTTCAGCACGCAGTGCATCAATTTCGGCCTGACTAACAATAATATCCTCGTTACCTGCAATCATCTGGCGAACAACGTCACCTGGGGCCAGCATTACCAAAGCAAAGGTAATAAAGCTGATACCAAGCAGAACAAGGATGATCTGCCCCAGTCGGGACAGAAGCTGCTTTTTCGTCAAAGCACATCATCTCCATCAAAAAAAATTACCCTTCCTGCAAAATGAGCGCAGAAAGGATACATAATTACAATGTGCACAATTGTAATTATCTATATATTTCCGGCGCTAGCAGGAATATATCAACTGAGGAAATCAACCTGACTTAGCCTTGCGGCATCACAGTGGCTTGACCGCTACGGATTTGCACCGTATTCCGATTATTACCTGCATAGGCAGGCACCTCAGAAGAGTATAGATTTGTAAAAGTTCCTTATGTCAGCAAAAAATAATAAGCTAACACTTATAGATTTATAATAGCACTAATTCTCATTATTTGCAACAAATTTGTTACAAAAGGGTTGCTTAGGCAAACTCTCTTCTCAAAGAAGACAAATAAAATAAAAGTATTATTGACTGAGACAGCATAAAGCCCAGCAAGGCCAGCCATAGTCCGCTGTTGCCCCAAAGCGGCACCAGCTGCCACTGCAAAAGATAAAATACTAAAAGTGCCATCAGCATCATGTTGCGTACCGGTGCGGTTCTGGTAGCTCCGCAGAAAACTCCGTAAAGCACCATGCCGATACCGGCGCAGACAGGATAGAACAAAACGAACACATTGTAGGTCACAGCCATCGCTACAACCTCTTCAATATTGGTAAACAGGCGGATAAAGAATTCATTACCCAAATGGTAACCAAGCATCAGGATAGCAGCCAGCACTACCAGCCATTTGAAGGTCATTTTTATGGTAGCTGCAAACAGCTTGCCGTTCTTTGCACCTACCGCACGGCCGCTGAAAATCGCCGCGCCGTTCGCCATACCATCAATCAGATAGCTCATAATATCCTTGAGCTGCAGCAGTACAGCATTAGCTGCCAGCACCACAGTACCGAAGGAAGCTCCGACTGCCGCAATAATGTTGTTGACGGTCAGCAGGCAGGCAGTACGAATCATCAGGTTGACGTTTACCTGCAGCATGCCGATAAACTCACGCCAATCCAGCAGCTCGCTCCAAGGCAACGCCTTGTAATCAAAATCACCGTAATAGTACATCAGTACTACACTCAAGATACCGCCGTAAAGCTGACTTAGCAAAGTAGCAAAAGCCACGCCCGTAATATCCATATGCAGCCAAAAAACAAACCAGATACTCAGCGCCATGTTCAGCACGTTCATGGAAACCTGCATAAACACACTCGCCCGCACCCGCGTCTGGCCCATGAGCCAACCAAGGGTCACATAGTTACCAAAAACCAGCGGTGCACCCCAGATAAGGATGTAATAATAATCACGGCATAGCTCGTTAACCTCCGGTGCAGCACCAATCATGGCCAGATACAGTTCCAAAATCGTCTTTTGGAAAAGGATGCAGCAGGCACTTATCAGCATTGCCAGAACCAAGGGCTTAAAAAAGGCGAGCATACCAAGTCTTTTATCGGCAGCGCCAAAGGCCTGTGCCGCATAACCGGTAGTACTCACACGTAAAAAACCAAATAACCAATATAAATTGTTGAACAAAATAGCTCCAAGAGAAACTGCTGCAATATATTTAGGGTCAGGAAGCTGCCCCATTACTGCAGTATTTACCGCACCCATCAAAGGCTGCGTCATTGTCGACAGCATAAACGGTACTGTCAGTCCCAAGTATTCCCTATCAGTCAGAAGGTTCACTTTATCTATCTCCCTTGTTTATTCGCACTAAATTTTATTTTAAAAAAACATCTTGTGTGAATAGCTTATCATATGTTATAATTTATTGCAAGTAAAAAAAGTAGCAATTGCCAAAAATATTTCTGCGGAAAATTTGCCATTCTTCGCAAAAGAAAAATTTATACGCCATTGCTTAATTTTTTAGACTTCAGTTAGCTGACGTTAATAGAAAAATTATTATAAAAAGTATGAGAAATATATCAAAGGAGTGAGCACATGTCTGACACACTAAAGGTATGTGGACTGACTATTGAACGTGGCACTAAACTGCGTACGTACCTGCCTGTCCCGGACACCAATGTAAAAATCCCTCTGACTATTATCAACGGTGACCAAGACGGTCCCACCCTGCTTATTACCGCAGGCATCCACGGCGGCGAATATCCCGGTATCGCCGCAGCAATGGAGCTGGGCCGCGATATTGAGCCTGAGCACGTAGCAGGCTGCCTGATTATGATGCACCCGGTAAATATCCAGGGCTTCTGGGCACGTCGCGAAATGATTGTTCCTGAAGACGGCAAAAACCTGAACCGCGTTTTCCCCGGTGACCCCATGGGAACGCTTGCCGATAAAACTGCATATTTAATCAGCAATAACTTCTTCTCTATTGCCGATTTTTATGTAGACATGCACAGCGGCGATATCCACGAAAGCCTGCATCCCTATGTTTACTACCCCGGCCAGCCTACGCCTGAAGTAGAAAAGAAATCCCGTTCCGTGGCACGCGTACTCGATATGGAATATATGGTACGTTCGCTTGCAACCGGCGGTGCCTATAACTACGCCGCCAGCACCGGACTTCCTTCTATCCTTATCGAACGCGGCGGTGCCGGTCTCTGCCTGCACGAGGATATCGAAGCCTACAAGGATGATATCCGCAATATCCTGCGCAAGCTGAAAATGTTCTCCCTGACTGTAAAGCCACGCCATCACTCTCCGCGTGATGTAGAAAATCTTATTTATCTGGAAGCGCTGGAAACAGGCTGCTGGCTGCACCATATCCATAGCGGCGATTTTGTTGAGGAAGGCCAGGTTTTGGGACGTATTACCGACGTTTTCGGCAATACGCTGACAACCTATTACGCAGAGCAGACAGGCGTAATCCTTTACGTCTGCCCTGCACTGGCATCTCCCAAGGGCACCATTCTTGTAGCCTACGGCACCATCAAGGAATTTGATGACGAAGAGTAAAAATTGCTTGATGGCCTTTATCGATTAGCCATAGGTATCCTCCTGCTTAAGTTAGCACTTAATCTCTATGCAGGAATTTTTTCTCTGAAAACTGTAAAATATTTTGCAAAAACCGCTTGACAAAGCCTTTGCTAACCGCTTATAATTCAGATAATCTCTTTTCTTTCTCCATTGGAACGAACAGTTGAGTTTCTTTCCGTCACCGTCAACTGGAATAGATATACTATTAAACCAACGTTGAACTCTAGTAACATACTCTTGTGCGTTAGGAGAACAGCCAATAAGAGAAGGCATATAAGCTGCCATTTCTTCATAATTGCTAGTCAAGACTCTAGCTGAATTAATACTACCACCAATACTATCATGACGTTCAGCAATGTATCTAGCATTAACTTGACGATAAACAGAATTAATAGTAATATCAGTAGCAAGAGCTATTACAATATATCTTTCTTCAAGAAAGTCTTTGTCTAAACCATCTTCTTCTTTAAGAATTTGTTCATAGGTTTGTTTAGGAGCTTCAGGAGTTTTAGTCTGCGGAATACTTGCAGACTGTGGATTTGGATTAGCTAGACTACTACCGAATGTACCGGTTTTTGGTGTTTGTCCTTCCATTATAATTTAGTTAGATCGGAAGAGCGTCGTGTAGGGAAAGAGTGTAGATCTCGGT